>ERZ779888.1540-NODE-1540-length-22395-cov-13.509714_pt1 | contig 22395 bp, 19 predicted proteins | sample MGYA00511245_ERZ779888 | MGnify/ENA primary metagenome ERZ779888 (study PRJEB29588, sample SAMEA2155255) | human gut metagenome | biome: human gut; feature: human-associated habitat; material: faeces | place: Denmark | collected 2008/2010 ...
GGGCATAAAGTAGATTCATGCAATACCGATTTACACAAACTATTTTACACTCCCATGAACGTCAGTCAATTATTAATGAATCGAAGTCAATTATTAGATAAAAATAATATTTTTTAGATGATGTGAATAAAATGATATAAAAATAAGTTTAATATTTAAAATAAATAAATTTATGATGAGAACTAATAAGAGGCTGCTGAAATGAAGATGCTTTACCTGAGCGAATCATTATATAAAGAAAATCCCCTGCAGGTAAACAGATGCAGGGGTGATCAAATATTATATGGCATTTCCGTTGCTGTCGTAATGGAAGCCCCATTTCATGATTTCATAAAAAATGGGCTGAAGATCGTTTCCTTTTTCCGTGAGAGAGTACTCTACATGGGGCGGGATTTCATTGAATTGTTCCCTTTTGATGAGCCCGTCAGATTCCAGCTCGCGGAGAGCCTTCGTAAGGGATGCATTCGTGATTCCTTTGAGCATCCGTTTCAAAAGTCCGAATCTTGCCGTATCGTGGATACAGAGTTCATAAAGGATCTAAGCTTTCCACTTTCCCTGCAGCATCAGGAGGAGCGGCGTGACGGGACAGTGGCCGAGATCGGTCACGATTCCTTTTTTCACATTGACCAGGTATTCTTCGTATGTCATGTATTCCATAGAAATTCTCCTTTACGCGGCAGGCACATGCATTTTCTGTACTTGATTTAAATTTTGGATATAGTATATTTTTTATATAGTGAAATGTCAATTGCAGGGAAAATAAAGGATGGGAAATATGGAGAAACAGTATGAAAAAGCAGCGAATGCGCCATCAAGCATAGAGGTCAGAGGCGCCCGCGTCCATAACCTTAAAAATATCGACGTGGATATTCCCTTGGGAACGATTACGGGCATTGCAGGGGTTTCCGGTTCGGGCAAGTCATCTTTGGCGCTCGGCGTCCTCTATGCGGAAGGATCGGGAAGGTACCTGGAGGCGCTTTCCACTTATACGAGGAGACGCATGACGCAGGCAGCAAGAGCAGATGTGGATGAAGTGCTCTACATTCCGGCTGCTCTTGCGCTTCATCAGAGACCGGCGGTGCCGGGAATCCGCTCTACCTTTGGTACGGGAACGGAGCTTCTGAACGGGCTCCGCCTCATGTATTCAAGGCTGGCCAGCCACGAATGTCCCAACGGGCATTATGTCCTGCCTTCTTTGAATGTGGCAGCAGGGAAGGAACTTACCTGTCCCGTCTGCGGCGTTCATTTCCATGCGCCTTCAGCCGAAGAGCTTTCCTTTAACAGCCAGGGTGCCTGCCGCACATGCGGAGGTACGGGCATGGTGCACATGGTCGACCGCGCGTCTCTCATACCCGATGAAAATCTTTCCATTGACGACGGCGCCGTTGCTCCCTGGAAAACACTGATGTGGTCTCTTATGACAGACGTCTGCCGCGCAATGGGCGTCAGGACAGATATCCCGTTTAAGGACCTCACGGATGAAGAAAAGGAAATCGTCTATGATGGGCCGGCTGTCAAAAAGCATATCTTCTACAGGCCGAAGAACGGTTCCAATGAAGCAGGCGAACTCGACTTCACGTATTACAGTGCCGTCCATACCGTGGAAAATGCGCTGGCCAAAGTCAAGGATGACAAGGGCATGAAGCGCGTCAGCCGTTTCCTGAAAGAGGAAACATGTCCTGACTGCCAAGGGAGCCGGTTTTCAGAGACTGCCAGAAAGCCGCATCTTCGCGGGATTTCAATCGATGAAGCATGCCGCATGACCCTTGGTGAAATCACAGAATGGGTGAAGGGCGTTCCGGAGTCTCTTCCGGAAGAAATGCGTCCGATGGCTGAAAGCATCTGCGGATCATTTCTGAGGACAGCAAAAGGGCTGATGGATCTTGGCCTGTCCTATCTTTCGCTGGACAGGGCAGGAAGCACGCTCTCTACCGGCGAAAGGCAGAGAATGCAGCTGGCAAGAGCGGTCCGGAACAGGACGACCGGCGTCCTTTATGTCCTGGATGAACCGTCGATAGGACTTCATCCTTCGAATATCGAGGGGCTTTGCGGCGTCATGAAAGATCTCGTCAGCGACGGGAACTCCGTCGTCCTTGTCGATCATGACACGCAGATCCTGAAAGAAGCATCCTGGATTGTTGAAATGGGGCCTGATGCGGGAAGTGATGGAGGAAATGTCATTGCAGAGGGGACTGTCGAAGAAATCGGCAAAAATCCAAAGTCGAAAATAGGCCGTTTCCTTTCCGGAAATTATCCGCGCCGCGTATTTCCTGTTATTCCCAAGGAAGAAATCTTCAGCGAAGGATGCATCCGGATGAAAACGGGGCCGATCCATACAGTAAAGCCGCTTGACGCAGAAATCCCTAAGGGAAGGCTCACGGTCGTGACAGGTGTATCCGGCTCTGGAAAGACGACCATGGTGCTTGAAAGTCTTATCCCGGGACTTTTGGCAGCGCTTGCAGGCGAAAAACTCCCCGGCCATGTGCTTTCTATCGATCCTTCCGGCATAAAGAATGTCAAACTTATCGATTCTACGCCGATTGGCATCAATGTACGATCGACGGTTGCGACTTATGCGAATGTCCATGATGAGCTGAGAAAAATCTACGCCAGGAGCGAAGGCGCCAGGGAAAAGGGATTCAAAGCAGGAGATTTCTCTTACAATACGGGAAAACTCAGATGTCCAGTCTGTGACGGGACAGGCGTCATCAGCCTGGATGTACAGTTCCTGCCGGATGTGGAGATTCCCTGCCCGTCCTGCCATGGCTCGCGCTATGGGAAGGACGCAGAAGGCATCCGTCTTGTGAATAAAAAAGGAGAAGCAAGATCCCTTCCTGAACTGATGGACATGGATGTGAATCATGCGCTCGGATTCTGCCAGGACATGAAACTCGTCAAAAGAAGACTCGAGGTTTTGAGGGAACTGGGCCTCGGGTACCTGACACTGGGAGAAGAAACGCCGGGACTTTCCGGTGGGGAAGCGCAGAGGCTCAAGCTGGCAAGCGAAATGGGGCGCGCCCAGGAAGATACGATTTTCATTTTTGATGAACCGACCATCGGCCTCCATCCGCTCGATGTAAGGACACTCCTTTCCGTATTCCGCTCACTTGTCGACCACGGCGCGACGCTCATTGTCATCGAGCATGATCTTGACGTCATACGGAATGCCGATTACATCATCGACATGGGCCCGGGCGGCGGAGAAGAGGGCGGACGCATCATTGCCTGCGGTTCGCCGGAAGAAATTGCAGATTCCCCCAAGAGCATCACAGGGAAATACCTTCGCCCGCTGAAATAAATGCACGAAAAAAGGAGCCGCAGAATGACTGCCCATTCTGCGGCTCGCTTTATATTCATTATTTAAAGTCCTGATTTTGAAAACTGCCTTTCGCGGATGTGCTTTTCTTTCCAGACTTCCATGCTGATGTCCATGGATGCGATTTTCAGTGTCAGCTTCGATAAGCCGTCAGCATTTTCCTCGCTGATGATTTCGGCGGTCACGTCATCATTGACCCAGAAAGGGTGGTGCTTTTCAGACAGACCGGGGCTGACGCCAAGGCCCTTTGTCAAAGCGTGGATGAGGTAGTCTCTGGCGGGGCGGTAAATCATCCAGTGCTCGGGAATCGTTGTAAAGGAAATGATCCAGAGCTTTTCGTTATGAAAGGTCAGTTCCATATTCCTGTCGATATCAAGGGAAAGGATATGAAGGGGAAAAGTGCCGTAATAGACAGCTTTTACGATTTCACTGTCTGTCATGCCGTCGTGGATCCATTCTGCTTTTGGCGCTGTTTCAATGGAGGAATCCATGCGGTCGATGGATTCTTCGAGACGCAGTTTTCCAAAAGAACGTGATGCGTCAGAAGGCAGGTGCAGCAAACGGGCAACATATTGATGCAGACGGTTCATAAATCACACTCCTTGAAGGAAGGAAAAAGCAGGAACAGATAGAAATTCTATTTTGATTTATATCTAAGTTTATCATTGGGCAGGAAAACCTGCTATCTCACAAAATTTTTATAACTATCGATAAGATAACAGTAAAACAGATAATCCTGCTTGTCATGCAGCGCCTGATGACAGATAATAACAGATAATAGTAAGTAATACAGGACACTGGAGGAGAGCAGCTCATGAATAATTACCTTGGCGATATTATTTCCATTTTCATATGCCTTTGGTTTATCAAGACATATCTTCTGCATTACAGGATGACAAAAGAAGAAGCTTTCATTGTCAGGGAGGCGCCGAAGGTCTTCCTCTATCCTTTGACGATCCTTGTCTGCATCATGCTGATTCTCGTACCGCTTTCGGAAAGAGGGCTTGTTCCCGGCGTTGTGCCTGATTCCATCCTGAAATATACCCTCGTTTCCTTCATGCTCTGGATCACGCTGGTCCTTTATACGAAATGGAACTGGGGCGTGCATGTGACCGACAGAAAGGTCAGGAGCAGAAACAACATGCAGATGCTGCTTCTCCTGATTCTTCTCTTCCTTCTGGCAACAATTCTGTAAACGAAAAAACCGCTTTGAAAGCAATAAATGCTTCAAAGCGGTTTTATTGTGAATTTATTCAAAGAATTTCAGGTTATCGTACGTTGGGGAAACGATCCAGTTTCCTTTTGTATCGATAAGGCCCCACTTGCCATCGACTTTGACGCCGGCCCTGTCATTCATGAAGGACGTCATCTGGCTGATCTTCTTTGGGAAAACGATGACGTCGCTGCCATCATAGCTGATGACCTTCCATGCATCATCCTTCACAGGAATCAGGCCGCAGGAAGCAGTGCCCGTTTCGCGGTAGAGGGGAGCGGAAATGACTTTCCCATCCTTATCAAGGATGCCGTATTTCCCGTCCTGCTTATAGGAAAGGATCGAGCTTCCCAGGTACTTGATCTCATCGTAAGAGAAGGGAACGAGCTCTTTGCCGTCGTCCATGGAAAGGACGCCCCAGTCTCCCTTGTCATTCCTGCAGATGAGGATGCCTGCTTTATCGACGGGGATGACTGCTTTGTAAGCGATGTGGGCAATGAATGTGCCGCTCCTGTTTTCCCAGCCGTAGCGGTCATTATTGAAAACAAGGATGCCGCGGCTCGATGCCGGGAAGACGCGAGCATTCGACGTGCTTGCAATGACCTTGCCGGTATTATCGATGTAACCGCGTTTGACAAGGACGGTTGGAACCGTTCCGTATTCATAGCCCCACGGATCCCAGAGCGGGAAACCGATGCCAAAACCCCATCCGCTGTGATAGCGGTGGTGATGGTGGGGACGCAGCCAGTGGCCCCAGCCCCAGCCGATTCCGATCGAGACAGGATAGCGGCGTACGACGCCTTCTTCCCTGACCTCGCCCTTCCTGACTTCTGCCAGACCATCTTCGAAGGGGAAGAGCATGTCATAATCAGCCATGAAAGCAATCGTCCCGTCCGGCTTGATATAAGCGCCGCCGTCGATTGTCTTGACACCTGCCAGGCCTTCAGAAAATTCTGTCATGACGCGCTTGAACTGCGGCTTTACAGCAACCGTTCCCTCGTCATTGATAAAGCCCCAGAGGCCTTCCTTATTCTTGACGGCTGTCAGGTGTTCGGAAAAAACAGGTACAGCTTCTTCATAAGAGAAGGGTACGACAGGTGTATTTTCCTTATTGATGAAACCCCAGAGATTTTCCTTATTCTTGACTGCCAGAAGACCGCTGCTGAAGGATGGCCCTGAATCCTTATAAGAAGGCTCGATGACAACGGCGCCGGTCTGATTGATGACGCCCCATTTCCCGTCCATCTTTACAGGCGCAAGCCCCTCAGCAAACCAGCGCGCTTCCTGGTAGAGAGGCGCAATTTCCTTTCCGTCATAGAAAAGGTAGCCGTACTTGCCATCCAGCTTGACAATGGCAGAGCCGCCCTGGAAATCAGAGACCTGATCATACATGTGATCGGAGATGACAGTGCCGTCTTCCCGATAGAAGCGTATCTTGCTGTCGGGAAGCTTAACCGCAAGCGCATTGTCCTTCCAGACAGAACGGCTTTCATAGGAAACAGGGACGATGACTTTGCCTTCCCTGTTGTAGAAGCCGCGAAGCTTGCCCTTTGATACCTCGATCAGGTTGTCACGGCCCGCCTGGCTCGCAAGGTCAGCTTCCTGGTCTTCAGAATCAGAAAGGGAAACTGCTTCCTTGTCATAAGAAAGGGGAATGACGACCTTGCCCGACGCGTCAAGCGCGCCCCACTTGCCATCCTTTTCAACGCCCGCTGCAAAGGGGACAGGGGAAAGAGCTTCAGAAGGCTGAGGGGTTTCAGCTGCATAGACATTTGCCGAAAGCGTAAGAGCGGCCGCCGCAAGAATGGCTGCCAGTTGATGATGGAACATAGAATCACCTCACAGAATAAATCTGGGAAAGCTTTCTTTTCCAGTGTTAGTTTCATTTGCCTTTATTTTAGCATATTTCGATATAAGCTTTAAAAAGAAAATATAATTGGTGTATTATAAGCAAAAGATTAATTTAATATTACAGAATAATTGACATCATTCTAATAACGGGGCATAATTTGATAAGTATAGCATGAATTCCAATGTTCGTTCTGATCATAAAAAGAAGCTGTTCTTTGAGAGGTATCATGAAAAAGTTTTTCCTGATTTTCTTCTGCTGCTTTCTTTCGATGGCCATGCTTACCGGCTGCATGGTTGAGAAAAGTTCGACTGGGCGCGTGTTGACTGATGATGCAGGAAGGGAAGTAAGGATCCCTGAAAAGCCGTCGCATATCATTTCCCTGACGTATGGCACTGATGAAGTCCTTCTTGGGCTTGTAAGTACGAAGCGGATCAGTGCGCTTTCTAAATATGCAGGGGATGAAGGAATCACTTTTGTGACGAAGAAGGAAAAGGAAGCGGTGGGGCGCACGATGGATCTCAATCCGGAAGCCGTCATGGCGCTTAAGCCGGATCTGGTCCTCGTTTCTAAGGGAACGCCTGCCAATTTCGTCCAGACACTTTCTGCATCCGGCGTGCCTGTGTTTGTCTCAATCATTCCAAAGAACTGGGATGATATGGAGGTAAGGATTAAGGGGATTGCAAAGGCGGTCGATGAAGAGGACAAGGGAAATCAGATGATAGAGGATATGAGGGAAAAGCGGGATGCTTTGGAAAAGAAGCTTTCCGCAATTTCGCCAGACCAGGAAAGGAAAGCGCTCGGACTTTCCTTCAGGGGCATCCTTGGAAAGAAGGGGACTTTGTTTGCGGAAGTCCTTGAAATGGCACATGTGAAGGATGGCGCCGCCATCTATGATATCCGCGAGATTCCAAGGGGAAGCAGCACCTTTATTTCCATGGAAGTGCTGCCGGCCATCGATCCGGATGTGATTCTTCTGCCGGTTTGGCAGTCCGGCATGCACATGAGTGAAAGCGAGTTTGCTCATGAGATCCTGTCGAATCCTGCTTTCCAGGATGTGAAGGCAGTGAAGAACCATAGGATGGTGCCATTCCCTGAGAGGTACAAGTTTGTCATGTCGCAGCACATCACCGATGCCGTGGAGGCAAGCGCAAAGGCCGTTTATCCTGAACTCTTTGATGATCCGGATAGTATGACGGTCAATGGGAATTGAATACTTGCATAACAGCTTTACATTTAGCCCTGCATTTGTTATTATGTTTCCATAACTACGGCGATGAAGAAAAGGAGTACGCACAGTCAGCGATCCGGTGACAGTGAGAGACCGGTATGGTGCGGAAGGCGTTTCGGAGCTGCTGCCTGAACAGAGTAGGGCTGCTATCAATTAAGGCGGGCCAATGGCCAATGAGGGTGGAACCGCGGGTTAATGATCCCTGTAACTCGTCCCTGTAACTATATTGTTACAGGGATTTTTTATTGTTTTTCAGATTGTTTTCAGGAGGAAATATGACATTTCAGCAGATTATTCTGGCACTCCAGCGTTTCTGGTCAAAACAGGGATGCGTACTGGGAGAGCCATATGACGTGGAAAAGGGCGCAGGCACGATGAACCCTGCGACATTCCTTCGCACCATCGGACCGGAACCATGGAACGTAGCATACGTTGAACCGTCCCGCCGCCCGGATGACGGAAGATACGGCGACAACCCGAACCGTCTGTACCAGCATCATCAGTTCCAGGTGATTATGAAACCGTCCCCGAACAATATCCAGGAGACCTATCTCGAATCCTTGAAGGAACTCGGCATCGATCCGGAAGAACATGATATCCGCTTCGTAGAAGACAACTGGGAATCCCCGACGCTCGGCGCATGGGGCATCGGCTGGGAAGTATGGCTCGACGGCATGGAAATCACCCAGTTCACCTATTTCCAGCAGGTCGGCGGCATTGATGAACATCCGGTAGCCGTTGAAATCACATACGGTCTCGAACGTATTGCCATGTACATTCAGGAAAAGGACAATGTCTATGATCTGGAATGGACTGACGGCGTTACCTACGGCGACGTATGGCATGAAAACGAATATGAACAGTCCGTTTACAGCTATGAGCTTTCTGACCATGATATGCTCTTCAAGCTGTTTGACATGTATGAAAAAGAAGCAACCCGCGTAGTCAAGAAGGGCTTCGTCCTTCCAGCTTACGATTATGTACTGAAATGTTCCCATGCATTCAACCTTCTGGATGCTGCCGGCGCTATTTCCCTTTCTGAAAGAACGGAATATATCGCACGCGTCAGAAACATGGCAAGAATGTGCGCCAAGGAATGGCTGAAGAAGCGCAAGGAACTGGGATTCCCCATGCTGAAGGGAGGCGAGGGAAATGAGTAAGAATCTGCTTTTGGAAATCGGCACGGAAGAAATGCCGGCTAATATTATGTCCGGAGTCGTTGATCAGCTCCGCGTTCTGGCGGAAAATGCCTTCGGAGAAAATCGCATTTCCCTTAAGGAAATCACCGTTTACGCAACACCGAGAAGACTCGCAGTCCTCGTCAAGGAAGCTGCTGACCGCCAGCCTGATGAAGAAGTCAAGAAGCGCGGCCCGTCCATCAAGGCTGCTTTTGATGAAGACGGCAATCCGACCAGAGCGGCACAGGGCTTTGCAAGAGGACAGCATATCGATCCTTCCGAGCTTATCAGGGAAGGCGAATATACATGGGCTCATGTCGTCAATGAAGGCAAAAAGATCGAAGACATCCTTCCTTCTCTTTTCACGTCCCTCATTACAGGACTGAACTTCACAAGAAGCATGCGCTGGGCTGATGAGGAAGCCCGTTTCATCCGTCCGATCCGCTGGATCGTCGCTTTCTGCGGCAGCGAAGTCGTTCCGATGGAATTTGCTCATGTCAAGAGCGGCAGAATCAGCCGCGGACATCGTTTTCTCTGCAAGGAAGATGTCACGATTGAAAGCCCGGAAACCTACAAGGAAACCATGCGCAAGGCATCTGTCATTGTCGATCAGGATGAACGCCGCGACATGATCCGCAAGGGCCTTCTTGCCAAGGCGGAAGAACTGGGCGGCAATGTCTGGCACAATGCAGACCTTCTTGAAGAAATCAACTACCTCGTTGAATATCCGACACCTCTCTATGGCCGCATCGATGAAGAATTCCTGAAGCTTCCGGTACCGGCTGTCGTTACCCCGATGAGAGATCATCAGAGATACTATCCTGTCAGAAATGAAGACGGCTCCCTGATGCCGTACTTCCTTACCGTCAGAAACGGCGGCACAAAGGCAATCCATAACGTACAGATCGGCAATGAACGCGTTCTCCGCGCCCGCCTTGACGACGCTAAGTTTTTCTTTGAAAACGACAGGAAGAAGAGCCTGGAAGGCCACCGGGAAGACCTGACCCGCATCAACTATCAGGAACGCATGGGCACCATGCTTGACAAGGCTGACCGCCTCCAGAAGCTGTCTGATTTCATCTGCGACGGATGGAACCTTTCCGCTGATGAAAAGGCTGATGCAGAAAGAGCAGCTTACCTTTCCAAATCCGACCTTGCTACCGGCATGGTTACCGAATTCACTGAACTGCAGGGCGAAATGGGCAAGGAATATGCTCTCCTCGACGGTGAAAAGAAGAACGTTGCACAGGCCATTTTCGAACAGTACATGCCAAGATTTGCCGGCGATATCCTCCCGCAGGAATCCATCGGCCGTGTTCTTTCCATGGCTGACAAGCTCGACAACCTCGCTGCTACATTCCTCCGCGGCCTCATTCCGACAGGCTCCCAGGATCCGTTTGCTTTGAGAAGACAGACCATCGGCGCTGTCAACATCCTGACTGACGGCGGCATCCACTGGGATATCAGGGAAGGCATCAGAAAAGCGCTCGAACTCCTCCCGGGTGAAAAGGAAGCCAAGGAAACAGCTCTGGGCCAGATCGAAGAATTCTTCCGCCAGAGAATCAAAGCCATCATGCTCGATGAAGGCATTGCTTACGATATCATTGACGCAGTCCTCGCAGGCCCGGTCGACGACATCGAAGCTCTCTTCCTGAAAGCAAGAGCCATGGCAGAAAGCCAGCTGAAGGATGAAACCGATCTCCGTCAGGCTGTCACAAGACTGGCAAACATCACCAAGGACAAGGAAGGCGGAGCAGTCGATCCGTCCCTCTTTGAAGTAGAATATGAAAAGAACCTGCAGGCAGCACTTGATGAAGTGAAAGCTGAAGTTCTTCCGCTCTACAAGGAATACCAGTACGGAAAAGCTCTCGCTTCCCTGAAGAAGCTGACAGCTCCGATCAATGATTACCTGGACAACGTCATGGTTATGGTCGATGATGAAAAGGTCAAGGCCAACCGTGTTTCCCAGCTGATCTCTGCACTGGATCTCTTCCGCGCATGGGGCGATTTCAGCAAGCTCGTCTGATAGGACATAAAGCATCAATAATAAAAAGGAGTCTCTTCTAGCCGGAGAGGCTCTTTTTTCATGCCGGGAAGGGGATAAATCAAAAGGATCTCTTTTTATGTTTACAAAATTTGATCTAAATGATAATGAATGGTCACAAAAACGCAACACATTATGAAATTTCTATATCGAAATACGTTTGACTATTTAGAAAATTTACGATACAATACATTCAGAGTTAGTTATTAACTAAATATCTTTAGATAAGTTTACATATGAGAGGAGAGTTTATTATGGCTTTTGAATTACCCGCTTTACCTTATGCTTATGACGCTCTTGAACCTGTGATCGATGCAGACACCATGCGTTTCCATCATGATAAACATCATGCAACCTACGTAGCAAACCTGAACAAGGCACTGGAAGCTCATCCGGAACTGTTTGAAAGATCAGTTGAATTCCTGATCGCTCATCTGAATCATCTGCCGGAAGACATCAAAGGCGCTGTCCGCAACAATGGCGGCGGAACATACAACCACACCCTGTTCTGGGAAATGATGGCTCCGGAAGGACAGACTGCATTTGCAGGCCCTGTTGCTGACAAGATCAAGGAAACCTTCGGTTCCTATGAAGAATTCAAGAAACAGTTTGCTGCTGCTGCCGCAGGCCGTTTCGGAAGCGGCTGGGCATGGCTCGTAGCTGACGGCGACAAGCTTGAAATTCTTTCCACTGCCAACCAGGATAACCCGCTGACAGAAGGGAAGAGACCGCTGCTCTGCCTGGACGTCTGGGAACATGCTTACTACCTGAAGTATCAGAACCGCCGCGTTGATTACATCAATGAATGGTTCCGCATCATCAACTGGGACTTTGTCAATGAACAGTACAAGAAGTCTCAGGAAGAAAGACACTGCGGCAAATAATCACGAAAATTAAGGATACCCTTAATGATAATCACCTCACAAAGACCCGCCCTTCTGGGCGGGTTTTTAAATGTGAGAAGAACAGTAAATTAATTGTCAACTGTTAATGAAATCTAGTTGACATAAATAAACCAAGTGACTATAATAATTCAAGTAAATCACTACACGGAGGGGTTCTTATGGGAAATAATCATTCTGTACGCATGCAGGTCATGTGTGCTCTCTTTACAGCAGTCTGCGCCGTATTCTCGCAGCTGACAATACCGATCCAGCCGGTGCCGATCACTCTGGGCTCCTTTGCAGCCCTCATGGCAGGCGGATTCCTTGGCAAGCGCTACGGTTTCCTGAGTCTTGTCATCTACCTGCTTCTTGGCATGGCAGGTGTTCCTGTATTCTCCATGATGCGCGCAGGCGTTTCCGTCATTGCGGGACCATCCGGCGGATTCATCGTCGGCTTTGCAGTCATGGCATTCATCGTCGGCCTTGTCGGTGAAAAGCTCGGCTTCACGTTCAAGAACATGCTCCTTGGCACAGTACTTGGTACGGCAGCCTGCTATACGATGGGACTGGCATGGTTCATGTTCCTGACCGGAAACGGACTCTGGGCTTCCATGCTTCTCTGCATGTTCCCGTTCCTGCCGGGGGATATCACAAAGATCGTTTTGGCCTCTTACCTGATCAGCAGATACCGCAAGAGACTGATCGGAACCAACTGATTCATAAGACCGTTCCCCAGGGAACGGTTTTTTCATAGGAGGAAATATGAAAGATGCAGTAAAGGCCATCTGCCGCATATGGCACCCGGAGTGGCAGGGGATGCTGATGGGCAGGCTGACATATAAAAAAGGAAATGGAGAAAATAAAGCGTATGAGGAAATCATCCGCGATGGGAAACTTCTCCGCGTGGCCGTCCGCGGCAGGAAAAGCGGGGAATTTCTTGAGCTCATCCTTTCAAAACCTTCTGCTCCCAAAGAAGGAGAGAAGCGGCCCGATGAAGCCGCCTTCTGGAAATCATTTTCAGCAGATGAAGTCAGAGCTTACAGCAAAGCGCTTGGCGACCATAATGAAATCCATTACACAGAGAAACCCGTCGTCAGCGGATTTCAGATTTTTGAATCCGTGATGGAAGAGTATCCCTCAGATGGCATGAAAATTTCGTTCCATCATCCCGTCTTCAGCGGAGAAGAAGTATACTTGATGGAGAAAGATCAGAAGATTGAAGGATACACAAATCAGTTGTGCTTTGTGGCGGTGAGATCATGAGAGACAGGAAGGTATATATATTAGGAGGACTCCGGTCGCATATCGGGATCCGGTATGGGATTTTCAAATCAGTAAGGCCCGAAGTGCTGGGCGGTCGTGTAGCCGCCGAGCTTTGCAGAAGGTACAGCGTCGTGCCGGACCTTTGCATTTGCGGGAATGCAGTGGGACCCGGAGGAAATATCGGAAGACTGCTTCTTTTGGAAAGCGGTTTCCCTGAAAGGGTGCCTGCTTTTACGCTTGATCTCCAGTGCGCTTCCGGTCTTGCCGCCATCGATATGGCCGCAGGCAGGATTGCGGCAGGGCAGTGCGATGTAGTCCTGGCAGGCGGCGCGGAAAGTGCATCCCTCCAGCCAAAAAGAATATATGCCGATCATGATGAAAGGGCAAAGCTCAGGAATCCGGAATTCACAGCGGCGCAGTTCATGCCGGGAGAATTCGGAGACGATGCCATGCTCCTTGGGGCAGAACGAGCTGCCAAAGCGGCAGGCATTACAAGGGAAGAAGCGGATGAAGCGGCGCTTAGAAGCCAGATGCTTGCAAAAGATGCATCCGAAAATGGAATATTCAGGGATGTCATCCTGCCCCTCTTTGGCAGTACAAGGGATGAAGCCATCCGTCCCAGAATGAGCAGGAAGCTTCTGGAAAGGGCGCCGCGCGTGACGGATTTCCAGGACGGGATACTGACGGCCGCCAACTCCTGCACAATGAATGACGGAGCCGCTTTCCTTCTTCTTGTTTCTGAAGCTTGGGCGGATGAACATGAAATCACGCCTGCCTTTGAAATCGCAGATACGAGGCTCATCGGCAGCGATCCCAAGGTGCCGCCTCTTGCGGCGGACGCGGCGGTATCGGAAATGCTTGAGGCCAATCAGCTCACTTACGAGGATATCGATGCTTTCGAGTATAACGAAGCATTTGCCGTCATCAGCGCGCATTTCATGAAGAAGCATCCTGAAGTGGCCGGGCGTCTCAATCAGGCAGGAAACGCTCTTGCCTACGGGCATCCTTATGGCGCATCCGGCGCTGAGATCATGATCCATCTGATGGAAATCCTCCGGGAGAAGGAAGGGCGTCTTGGCGCGGCTGCCATTCCTGCTGCCGGCGGTGTCGGTGAAGCCATCCTTGTAAAGCGCACGGAGGCGGAAGAATGAAATTATCCGATTATGTGATCCGCTGGGGGAAGGACAGGCCGGATCATGCTTTTCTTTCTCTTGACGGGAAAACGATCACTTATGGAGAAGCGGATGCTTTTACAAAAGGAAAAGGGGAATCTTTGCCTGAAGAAGTGCACGGGAAGGTCGTTGCACTCTACCTGACGGACCCGGCAAGCCAGGTGCTCTGGTTCCTTGCCGTGGAAAGAGCAGGAGCCGTTCCGCTCCTTGTCCATGAATATATCAAAGGAAAAAGACTCGAGGAACTCTTCGATGCGCGCCCGATTGATTTCTTCCTGACGGACAGCGAGACGGGCGGCGTTTCCGTTTCCAAAAGGGAAGACAGGCTTTTCTTTGGAAGAATCAAGGATACGGGCATCACAAGAAAAGAAGGCGTTGCTGTCCTGACTTCAGGAAGCAGCGGCCTTTCAAAGATCCTTTTCCGGCGTGTGGAAAGCTGGGCGGATTTCTTCCCTGTGCAGAACAAGGCCTTTGGTGTGGACGGAGATTCCATCCTGTATACGCAGGGATCCATGGCATTCACGGGAAACCTCAACATGCTCTTTTCCTTCATGGCCGAAGGCGCGGTGATTGCAGGGACGATGAAAGTCCTTCCGCGCACATGGATGAAGGAAATCATATCACTCCATGCAACGCATATTTACATGATTCCTTCCAAGCTGTATCCTCTTTCAAGAATGAACGGGTCGTCGGATTCTGTGAAATATATCCTGACCGGTTCCCAGCTCATGACCGAGCGGATCCTTACCGGCCTTAAAAAGCGCTTCCCGAAATCTGATACCGTCATGTACTATGGCGCATCAGAACTGAATTATGTTTCCTGCATACGGGGAAGCAAGATCCTTGAAATGCCTGACAGCGTGGGGAAACCCTTCCCCGGCGTTAATGTCACGATCAAGGACGGAGAAATCTTTGTAGAAAGTCCGTACAGGGTCGAGGATATTCCTCTTCCCTTTACCTGCCATGACCTGGGCTATTTTGACAAGGACGGATGGCTCCATTTCACAGGAAGAAGAGAAGATGTATATAATATCAAGGGAAACCACGTCAGCCGCCAGCGCGTCATTTCCCATATCCTCATGACTGAGGGCATCGATGAAGCGGAGCTTCTTGCCGTTCCATCAGAAAACGGGCTGCGCCTTATTGCCTTTGTCGCAGGGGATGATGTGCCGGATACCAGGACGATGATACGGAAACTTCATGAAAAGCTGGAAATCTGGGAAATCCCTCACCGCTTCATCCGCGTCAAATCCATTCCCAAAAGATCGACGGGAAAGACAGATAAAGATGCGCTTTTGAAAATCCTTGAAGAATCAAAAGAATAAAAGTAAAAGAAGCTCTGACAAAATGACTGCACATTTCGCCAGTGTTTTTTTATTGAAAGAATAGAACAACTATTCCCATATAAAAGTCCTTGTGCTATAATATGGAATAGAAAAAATGTTCTAGGAGGAAGAGATGGACATAGAAGACAAACTGGATATACTGGCAGACGCAGCGAAGTATGATGTGTCCTGCTCTTCAAGCGGCTCATCGCGGCCCAATCGGCCAGGCGGCCTGGGGAATGCCTATTACAGCGGCATCTGTCACAGCTGGACGGCGGACGGGCGCTGCATTTCACTGCTGAAGATCCTGATAACGAATTCCTGCATTTATGACTGTGAATACTGCGTGAACCGGAGGAGCAACGATACGCCGCGCGCCATGCTGACGCCCGAGGAAATCGTGCTTTTGACGATTGAGTTTTACCGCAGGAACTATATAGAGGGACTTTTCCTTTCATCCGGCATCGTGAAGTCGCCGGATTATACGACGGAGCTTTTGATCCGCACGGCAAAGCTTCTCCGCGAAAGGGAGCATTTCAATGGGTACATTCATATGAAAGGCATTCCCGGAACGGATCCGAAGCTTTTGAACGAGCTTGGCCGCTACGTGGACAGGGTGAGCGTCAATATAGAGCTTCCCTCGGAGAAGTCGCTCCATCTTCTGGCACCGCAGAAAACGAAGCAGGCCATCATGGCGCCGATGAAGTTTTTCCGTGACTCGATCAGGGAAAACAAGGAAGAAAGGAAGAAATTCAAGAGAGCGCCCTCCTTTGTGCCTGCCGGACAGACGACGCAGCTCATCGTGGGAGCCAGCGGGGAAAGCGACCGGCAGATTCTCCTTCTGACGCAGGGACTGTACCGCAAGGCATCTTTGAAGAGAGTCTACTATTCCGCGTACGTTCCCATCATGAAGGGGAAGAACCTGCCTGCAGTCAAAGCGCCGCCTTTCATGAGGGAGAACCGGCTCTATCAGGCAGACTGGCTGCTCCGCTTCTATCATTTTGATGCGGAAGAAATCCTGTCGCCGGAGGAGCCTGATTTCGATGAGGAACTCGATCCCAAGTGCTGCTGGGCGCTCCGCCACAGAGAGCTTTTCCCTGTCGAAGTGAACCGCGCGCCTTATGAAATGATACTGCGCGTGCCCGGAATCGGCGTTAGGAGCGCGCTTAGAATCATGCGCCTTCGCCACTATGGGACGCTCAATTTTGAAGACTTGAAGAATATAGGAGTCGTGATGAAACGCGCCCGCTACTTTGTGACGATTAACGGGAAGTATTCCGCGCCGGGAAGTCTTGATGGCATTGACCTCCGTAATGCGCTCATATCGGGCAAAGCGGCAGAGGAAGTCCGCCAGATGAGTCTTTTCGGCGGGCAGGCATAGGCTCCTTGGGGAGGATGCATGTATTACTACTATGATGGCACATACCCGGGATTTTTGACGGCCGTCTATGAGATTTACCACTACGGAACAAGCAAGCTTGAAGGAATCGGCCCGGAAGGAGGAGAGGTTCGTCTTTTCGGCGCGGATTTTATTGTGAAGACAAATTTCCTCTATGCGGAAAAGGTAGCGGCAAGTTTTGAAAAGAAATGCGGCAAAAAAGGCATCCGCCAGGTGTACCGTGCTTTCCTTTCTGCAAGGCCGGAGAAGGAAATGAAGATTTTCGAGTACATGCGCCGCGGTTTCAAGACGGGAAAGGATCTGTATTCCTACTGGAAGGAGCCGTGGGCGAGGGAAATCCTGGAAATGGGAAGGGAAGTAGGCAATGAAGCGGAAAAGTTCCGCGGCATCCTTCGCTTCAGCGAGCTGGAGGTGGGGATGCTTTTTGCTTCCATCAACCCGACGCACAATGTGGCACCTATCCTGGCGGAGCACTTCAAAAACCGCCTTTCGGCTGAATCCTGGGCAATCTATGACGTGAACCGGCAGATTGCGGCGGTATATGAAGAGGGGAAAGTATCGATTGTCGAGGTAGAAGATCCGAATCTGGAACTGAAGGTCAGCAAGTCAGAGGAGGACCTGCGGCAGATCTGGCGGAACTATTACCGCCATCTTGGCATCGAAGACAGGAGAAATCCAAGGGAAAGGATGCTCTACCTTCCGAAAAAGTACTGGCCGTACCTGACGGAGATGCAGGATCCTTACAATGTGCAGGATGTCAGCATGAAGGGGCTTCCTGAAAAGAAGCGGCCGAGGAATGTCAATCTGAACATATCCGGGCGCGAGTTTGAAAATGCGCTGCGTTCTGTGCAAAGAAAAGCCGGCATCCTTGAAAAAGGACTGCCGGAGGGAAATAAGGAAAAGAAAGACGAGGAATCCTAGCTGAGGGAACGCGGGGATTTCCCGTAATAATGACGGAATGATTTGTAGAAATTGCTGCTGTTGCTGTAACCAAGCACGGCAGCAATTTTTTCTATGGTAAGATCCGTGTGGTCAAGAAGAATCTTCGCTTTCTTCATACGTATATCCAAAAGGAGGGAAGAAAAGTTTTTCCCGAACAGTTTGGGAAGAAGGCGGGAAAGATAAACGGGATGATAGCCGAAATGCGCGGCAAGGTCTGAGAGAGTGATTGTATCCGAATGAGATTCCATATAAGAGAAAAGCTGGGAGGAAAGGGGATCCGTATCCACGATCTCATGGGAAAGCCTGTATTCTCTTGCAATGTACATGATCATCGAAAGGATCAGAGGCTTCAGCACCTTCTGTGTATCTTTCTTCTTATTGGCATATTCAATGATCATAAGATCCAGAAGATGGTGGATTGGAGAATCCTTTGGCAGGGAAAAATGGATGAATTCATCGGAGTATGCATTGGTCGTCGGATCCAGAAAAAAACGGACGAGAGAGGCATCTGATGAAATCGGGCCCAGGTAATCGCGAAGGAACGTCTTCCTCTGGATGAGGACGCCGGCAATCACAACATCTTCTGCGCTGTCGCATCTGAGCGCATACCCGCTGTAGGGCTGCCCGACGTAGCAGTCGCCTTCCTTCATGAGAAGCTTGTGGTCATACTTGGCTGAAACTGCTTCGTAGTCACCGTAGTAAGCAAAATTGATGAAGAAGAAACTCTGACGGTGAAACCGTTCCTGGATGTGGTTTCCCTTGAATGCGCAGACCATGACTTCTTCATCAGGTTCTCCGAGCCATTGGGAAATGAATTCTGTTTTTCCGCTGACTGGTTCGAGACGGAAATCCCAGTGGAGATGCGGGAATTCCCGGGCCAGTTTCTCTATGGCATCCGAAAGCATGCGTCCTTTCATAGTATCCCTCCTGATGTTAATATTTGACACTAAATATGTTAACACAAAGCGCTGATGAAAATCATCCGTGATTTTATAATGTAGAAGATCCCCGGGAAGATTGACTTGATATTGGTTTAGCTGTAAGTGACTAATCAGCAGGAGGATTCAAATATGTACAACTTTAATTTCTATATGCCGGCAAGGGTACTTTTCGGTGAAGGCAAGCTTTCTGAACTTCATGAACAGAAGCTTCCGGGAAAGAAAGCCCTGATTGTGACATCAAATGGTACGTCCGTCAAGAAGTACGGATATCTGGATGATGTAAAGCATGAACTCGATCTGGCCGGCGTTTCCTATGAAGTCTTCGACGAAGTCCGCCCGAACCCGACAAGCAAAAATGTCATGGACGGCGCTGAAAAGGCAAAGAAGACAGGATGTGATTTCGTCATTGCCCTGGGCGGCGGTTCCATCATGGACTGCACGAAGTGCATTGCACTCATGATGACGAACCCGGGCACCATCTGGGACTACAGCCTCTCCCTTCACGGCGGAAAGAAAGATGCTCTTTATGCAGCTTCTCCTATCGTTGCCATCACAACATCGGCCGGCACAGGCTCTGAAGTCGATATGGCCTCTGTCATCACAGATGAAGCGACACAGGAAAAGACAGGGATTTTCTTTGAATCCATGTTCCCGTGCCTTTCTGTTGTCGACAGCCGCCTCATGATGAGTGTCCCGCAGAAATTCACTGCTTATCAGGGAATGGATGCATTCTTCCATGCGGCTGAATCCATGATCAATAAGAATGAACATACCATGGGCAGAATGTTCGCGCTGCAAGCAATCGAACTCATTGCAAAGAATCTGCCAAAAGCTTATCATGATGGAAGCGACCGTGAAGCAAGAACAAACATGGCTCTTGCCAATACACTGGCAGGCTATTACATGCTCTGCACATCCGAGCATACGATGGAACATGTCATGGGAAGCTTCCATGACGACCTTATCCACGGAGCCGGCCTCATCATGATTTCTCATGCATACTTTGATTTCTTTGCAGAAAGAAAAGCAGCTGAGCAGCCGATGATCGACATGGCAAAAGCCATGGGTGTCAAGGATGCATCGTCCGGAAAAGATTTCATCAAAGCACTTGATGACCTGATTGCCAGTGTCGGCTGCAGCGATCTCAGGATGAGCGATGCAGGCATCACGAAGGAAGAATTGAAGAAGTATCCGCAGAAAGTGCATGAAGTCCTCGGCGGAGACATCACGGCAGATCCTGTTCTGCTCTCCGATGAGGATTACCTTGCCATCTACGAAGCTTCCTACAAATAATAGGAAATGAGGGAAAGGATAATATGACTGAACTTGAAAAACTGGAAGCAGGGCTTCCTTATGATTTCAGAGATCCCGAAGTGGACGCAAGAAAGCTTCATGCCGTAAAAATGTGCAAGGTTCTCAATGAAACCGATCCGACAGATTATCCGGCATGCGAGAAAGCCATCCGGGAACTTTTCGGAAGCGTAGGAAAGAACCCGGTCGTGCTCCCCAGGTTCAATTGTGATAACGGAAAGAATATCCATGTGGGGGACGATTTCCTGACCAATTACAATGTAACGATCCTGGATATAGCACCCGTTACGATCGGAGACCATGTCATCATAGGACCAGGCACGCAGATCATCACAGTCAATCATCCTTTATCCCCGTCAGGCAGAAGAAAAAGTCTTGGCATTGCAAAACCAGTGACGATCGGAAACGATGTCGTCATTGCGGCCGGTGCCGTTGTGACGCATGATGTGCCGGATAACTGCCTTGTGGGCGGTGTTCCTGCCAGGAAAATCAAGGATATTCCCAATGATCTTGAAGAGGAATAAGCCTCTGATTCATCACTTCTGAATTTGAATATCTGCAAGAAAAAGCTGGGAGCCTCCCCATGGATGGCAGCCCGGCTTTTATTGATGAATCCATTTTTTGACAGAAACATGGATTTTTCATGATAAATAGTCATTAACCAATATACCTAAATTTTTGTCCTGGAATATGATTCCAGATTTCAGAATCTTCTGAAAGTTAGATTTTATCGATGAACAAATTGTTCGGCATTGCATAAAATATTATGACCCCCTTGGATAATTCATGAATAAGTGATACCATTATATATAGAAAAACACTTATTTATAAATGGTCGTCTATCGATGAACATAGAGGGAAGATGTTCAGGGAGGTGATGGTTCAGGAAGAGCTGCTGCGGAAAGCTGCGCAGCGCTTTGCTTGTACTGGATTTGTCAGCAAGAATGTTTCCTGAAATCCGCCGGACAAAAGGCAGTGGATACAGAGATCAGCTGAATGAATGGGGAATACAATGAATGAGGAAGCGCTTATGGCGCGGAGATGGTGATTGACGGAATGGAGGCGTTACTATGCATGTTTTAGATGATTTCCTTATTTATTATTTGCAGAGATTTGATAAATACTGTTTCGACGTAGTGATTTGCGGCAAGGAATACAGGGTCGGGAAAGGTGAGCCTGTATGCCGCGTTATTTTCCATAAGGATATTCCTAAGAAGGAACTCCTGACTTCTACGTCCCTTGCTCTTGGGGAAGCGTACATGAGAGGGGACATTGAAGTCGAAGGGGATATGTTCACCGTCCTTAAAGGGCTCCTCGAGCAGATCGATCAGTTCTCGCTGGACAGGAATGCCGTTGCCTCCCTTCTCTATCCGCCGGAAGACAAGTCGACACAGAGGGAAGAGGTATGCTCCCATTATGACCTGGGCAATGATTTCTACAAGCTCTGGCTCGATCCGACGCTGAGTTATTCCTGCGCTTATTTCAAGAATGACAATGACACGCTGGAAGAAGCACAGAAGAACAAGGTCCATTATATTCTGGAAAAGCTTCATCTTGAAAAGGGCATGAGTCTTCTGGATATCGGTTGCGGCTGGGGCTATCTTCTGATTGAGGCCGCCAAGAAGTACGGCGTCAAGGGATATGGATGCACGCTCAGCCATGAACAGTGGGAAATGGGCCAGGAAAGGATCAAGGCGCTCGGGCTCGAAGGCCAGGTGCAGATCGACCTTCTCGATTACAGGGACCTTCCGAAGAAGGGCATGACATTCGACCGCGCTGTCAGTGTCGGCATGCTGGAACATGTCGGCCGCTCGCAGTATGAACGGTACATGAGTGTCGTCGAGCAGGTTTTGAAGGACAAAGGACTTTTCCTCCTGCACTTCATCAGCGGCAGGGACAAGGTCAACAGCAATCCGTGGATGAGAAAGTATATTTTCCCGGGCGGGACGCTTCCTACCATGTATGAAATGCTCGAAATTGCCTACAAGGGCCAGTTCCAGCTTCTGGACGTGGAGAGCCTTCGCCGCCATTATTACAAGACGCTTTCCTGCTGGTACCATAACTTCCAGAAGGCACGCGGACAGGTGGAAGCCAAGATGGGCAGCGAATTCGTCCGTATGTGGGATCTTTACCTCTGCGGCTGCGCTGCTGCCTTCTATATCGGATACATCGATGTGGATCAGATGCTCTTTACCAAGGGAACCAATAACGATCTCCCAATGACAAGATGGTATTAAGTTCCTTGAGGAAATGTCATAATATATCAAAAATTTTGGTTCTTCACGCTTTTTTGTGGGATAAAAATAATAACATATAAAATTGGCATT
>ERZ779888.1543-NODE-1543-length-22344-cov-10.811118_pt1 | contig 22344 bp, 21 predicted proteins | sample MGYA00511245_ERZ779888 | MGnify/ENA primary metagenome ERZ779888 (study PRJEB29588, sample SAMEA2155255) | human gut metagenome | biome: human gut; feature: human-associated habitat; material: faeces | place: Denmark | collected 2008/2010 ...
TTGCATGTGTTAGGCACGCCGCCAGCGTTCGTCCTGAGCCAGGATCAAACTCTCAAAAATTTGTATCTTAAACTCCGAAGAGCCTAAAATCAAGCTTTTGAATAATCTGCTTCTAGCATTTCATTACTCAAGAATTTTCGTTGGCTGTTTTTTCGCTTACGCTTAAACAATCCATTTATTGTCCAAGGTGTCTTTTATAATCGTCTGCGTTATTCAATTTACAAGATACAGCTGTTCGTTTTGCGTTCACATTCGTCCCGCAACGAACTTTTATATGTTAGCACAACTTTTTCCCTTTGTCAAGAACTTTTTCCAAATTCTTACAAAGTTTTTTGTGCGCCGCCCTCGTGGACAGCTTGCTTATAATACCATCCAAAGTTCGCTTTGTCAAGGGTTTTTTACATTTTTGGCCGTCTTTTTTATTGTTTTCTACTCAGAGACGACCGTCTCTGGAGGAAAGATTGTTGCTGATCTCCGTCAGGGCGTCCCCTGCGTCAATGCTGGTTTCGTCCTGCATTGCCAGATCTCCCAGACTGACCATGCCGCAAAGCCTGCCGTTCTCCATGACGGGCAGCCTTCTGATCTGTTCCCTGCCCATCAGCCCTGCCGCGAGGGCGACCTCCATGTCCGGCCGGGCGGTGATCACCTTCGCCGTCATCACGTCCCGGACAGGCGTGGACGAGGCCGACCGTCCGGCGGCCAGACACCGGGTGACGATGTCCCGGTCGGTGATCAGGCCGCACAGTCTTCCGTCGGTGCCGCACACGGGCAGCGCCCCAATATTGTAGCGGTCAAGCGTCCGCGCCGCCACCGCCACGGATTCCTCCGGATTGATCCGGATGACCGGATTTGTCATAACATCCCGCAATTTCATTGTCATTCCTCCTTTTGGACGGAGTATTGACATGTTTCCGGCGGTCTATTCCTTACATATAGAAAATACGGGAGAGCCAACAGCTCTCCCGTACACAATTTTATGGAATTATTCCTTTACCAGCAGCTCCGCGATCTGGATGGCGTTGGTGGCAGCGCCCTTGCGGACCTGATCGCCGCAGCACCACAGGCACAGGCCGTTGTCGTCCGTCAGGTCGGGACGGATACGGCCGACGAACACAATATCCTGATCGGAGGTGTCCAGCGGCATGGGGTACTGCTTGTTTTTCAGGTCGTCCACCAGCTTGCAGCCGGGAGCCTTGGCGATGACCTCCCGCGCCTTCTCCACGGTGACCGGCACGTCAAAGTGGCAGCTGACGGAAATGGAGTGGCTGCGCACAACAGGAACGCGGACGCAGGTGCAGCTGACCTTCAGCTCCGGCAGGTGCATGATCTTGCGGCCTTCGTTCTGCATCTTCATTTCTTCGCTGGTGTAGCCCTCGAACTGCTCGCCGCCGATCTGGGGGATCAGGTTGAAGGCGATCTGGTGGGAAAATACCTTTGGCTCGTAGGCCTTCCCCTCCCGCAGTGCCTCCACCTCATTCATCAGTTCAATGGGGCCGCCCGCGCCAGCGCCGGAAACCGCCTGATACGTGGAAGCGGTCATGGCGCGGATGGGGGCGATGGTATTCAGGGCGTTTACCGCCGTGACGGTGATGATGGTGGAGCAGTTGGGGTTGGAGATGATGCCCTTGTGGTTCTTCACGTCCTCGGGGTTGACCTCAGGCACGATCAGCGGCACCTCAGGATTCAGGCGGAACGCGGAGGAATTGTCCACAAACACCGCGCCGGAGGCCACGATCGCAGGGGCAAACTTCTTGGCGATGTCATTTTCCGCCGCGCCCAGAACGATGTCCACGCCCTTGAATGCTGTGTCAGCGGCTTCCTGAATGGTCACGTCCTCGCCGCGGAACTTCACGGTTTTGCCCGCGCTCCGGGCGGAGGCCAGCGGAACCAGCTTCCCGACGGGGAAATTGCGTTCCTGCAGAACCTTGATCATTTCCTGTCCCACAGCGCCGGTCGCGCCAAGGACGGCTACAGTATAGGTTTTCATATATTCATTCCTCCCACACATTATTTTACAAAGCTGTTGTACAGAACCCGGATGGCTTCCTTGAAGTCCTTATTGTCCACGCCGAAGATGATGTTCAATTCGTCAGGGCCCTGGTTGATCATACGGATGTTGATGCCGCTTTCGCCCAGCGCCTTGAAGATCCGGCCGGAAATGCCAGGACGGAAGGCCATCTTCCGGCCGACGGCGGCGACCACGGCAATGTGGTGGTGGACGTCCAGCGTATCCGGCTGGGCTTCCTTTTTGATCTCCGCCATGATGGTGTACAGCTCCTTCTCCACCGCGGCGGTGGGAAGCACGACGGACACGTTGTCAATGCCGTTGGGAACGTAGTCCACGGAAATGTTATGCCGTTCCAGCACCGACAGAACTCTGCGCAGGACGCCGACCTGATTGCTCATGCCCCGCTTGGTCAGAGAGATGATGGAAAAGTCCTTTTTGCCCGTAATGCCGGTGATGAACCGGTCGGGGTCAACGTCCCCGGAGAAGGACTCCTGGATCATGGTGCCGGGGGCCTCCGGGTCGTTGGTGTTGCGGATGTTGACGGGGATGTTCTTTTCCCGCACCGGGAAAATGGAATCCTCGTGAAGCACCTGCGCGCCGGAATAGCTCAGCTCCCGAAGCTCGTCGTAGGTGACCTCGGGGATGGCCTGGGGATCGTCCACGATCCGGGGGTCGGCCATGAGAATGCCGGACACGTCCGTCCAGTTCTCGTACACGTCCGCGTCCAGTGCCGCCGCCGCCAGCGCACCGGTGATATCGCTGCCGCCCCGGGAGAAGGTGTGGATGGTGCCGTCGGGCATGGCGCCGTAGAATCCGGGGATCACCGCGCCGTAGCCAAGCAGCACCTGATTGCGCAGTGCCTTGTAGGACGCCTCCCGGTTCACGGTGCCGTCCATGTTGAACATTACCCAGTCTGCCGCGTCCACGAACTGGAAGCCGAGGTAGGCCGCCATCAGTTTGGCGGAGAAATACTCGCCCCGGCTGACCAGCTCCTCCTGGGTCACTTCCTTCGCGTCGATGCGCTTTTTCAGAGCCTCCAGCTCCGGCTCCAGCGCCAGGTCAAGCCCCAGCTCATCCCGGATGTCCAGATAGCGGGACGCGATCATGTCAAAAATGCTGCTGCAGTCCACGCCATACTGGACGTGGGCATAGCACAGATAGAGAAGGTCGGTCAGCTTATGATCATTGCCGAACCGCTTGCCCGCGGCGGAGACCACCACGACCCGGCGCTCCGGGTCGGCCAGAAGGATATCCCGTACCTTGCGGTACTGGCCGGCATCCGCCATGGAGCTGCCGCCGAATTTGACTACTTTCATTTTCTGTTCCTCTCTGTCACTCTCAGTCATCCGCGAATTGCCGCGGCGAATGCGTTGGGATTCTCTTTCAGCCATGCGTGCATTGCGGCAACGGATACCGGCGCGGTCACCGCCGCGCTGCCCCAATGCTCCTTTATCTCGCCGTTCCAGTTGCCGCGAACGTACCATGTCAGCTTCTCGTCGTTCACAGCCGCCGCATGGCCGCCGTAGGGGGCGTAGAACCCCTTCCCGGCAAGAACGTCCACCAGATCCTGCACCACATTGTATGCGGTGGGATACCGGCCTGCGCCCTGACCGAAGAAGCTCATGCGCTGAGAGGTCTCGCCAATGAAGGTGATAAGATTGTAGTTCATGGGAACGGCGGCTTCCGGCTCGCCATCTTTGACCAGCGTGGGCTGGACGTAGGCGCTGATGACGCCGTTTTCCCGCTTGCCCGTGGCGATCAGCTTGCATACAAGGCCGTGGGCTTTGAAGTTCTCCACGTCTTCGGCCTTGATATTGCGAATGCCCGCCACGGGGACGGTTCCCTTATCCAGACTCACGCCGAAGGCAATGTTGGCGGACAGAATGGCCTTGTGCCATGTGTCGATGCCGTCCACGTCGGTGGAGGGGTCGGCTTCGGCGTAGCCCAGCGCCTGCGCCTGTTTCAGCACATCGTCGTAATTGAGGCCCTGACGGGTCATGTTGTCGAGAATATAGTTGCAGGTGCCGTTCATGATGCCGCCGACCTCCCGGATGCTCTGCACCCGGCGGGCGCGTTCCAGCTCGGAAAGCCAGCCGATGCCGCCGCCCACGGCTGCGGTGCAGCGGAAGCAGACGCCCTTTTCCTGCACCAGCGGCAGCAGCTCGTCATAGAAGGTGCATACCAGCGCCTTGTTGGCAGTTACCACATTTTTCCCCGCCTCAATGGCGGCGCGGACATAGTCGTAAGCAGGGTGCAGCCCGCCCATGACCTCCACCACGGTGTCGATGCTGTCGTCCTCCACAATGTCCCGGATGTCCCGGACGGTCTTCGCGTCGGGAAGCTGCATATCCTCCCGGCGCAGAACCTTGACGACCTGCATATCGTCTCTGCCCCGGGTAAGCTCATACACGCCCCGGCCGACGACACCGAAGCCCAGCAATCCGATCTTCATCAAATCATCCCCCGTTTTGTCTGTATGTGCGGTGATTTTTGGTCAGTGTGTAAAAACGGATGTGTCCATCCCGAAAACACTTGCTTTTTGTCGGAAAACAGTATATCATATACCTGCTCAAATTTCAACCACGCCAAAAAGCCAAGGTTTTCCCGGTATTCCCAAACTTTTTGTGCAATTAGCAAAGAATCGATCACAGGAGGATATTATGCTCTATCATTCCACCCGGAGCGAAGCCCACTTTGTGGACAGCGCCGAGGCCGTGCTGGAGGGTCTTGCCCCCGACGGCGGCCTGTATATGCCCGAGAGCATTCCCGCGTTTGACTGGCAGGCTTGCCTGCGGGGCAGCTCTACGGAAATGTCCGCGAAAATTCTTGCCGCCCTGCTGCCGGATATTCCCGATATGGATACGCTGGTTCGCCGCGCCTATCAGGGGAAATTTGAAACCGAAGATCTGACCCCCACCGTTTCCGTAGGCGGTTATTCCGTGCTGGAGCTGTTCCGGGGGCCTACGTCCGCCTTCAAGGACGTGGCGCTTTCCATGCTGCCCCAGCTGCTCACCGCCGCGAAGGCCGTCAAGGGGATGGAAAAGGACATTCTGATTCTCACCGCCACCTCCGGCGACACCGGCAAGGCCGCTCTGGAGGGCTTCCGGGACGTTCCCGGGGTGCGCATCTGCGTATTTTATCCCGACGGCGGCGTCTCTCAGGTGCAGCGCGCCCAGATGGTGACCCAGGAGGGCGGCAACGTGGCCGTCTCGGCCGTCCGGGGCAACTTTGACGACGCCCAGACCGGTGTGAAGAATATTTTCGCCGCCTGTCAGGGCCGGGAGCTGCCTTACGCCCTGTCCAGCGCCAACTCCATCAATATCGGCCGTCTCGCGCCCCAGATCATGTACTACTTCCGCTCCTACCGCGACCTGCTGGACGCCGGGAAGATCAAGCTGGGCGACGAGGTCAACTACTCCGTCCCCACCGGCAACTTCGGCGACATTCTGGCGGGGTATCTCGCCAAGCGGCTGGGTCTGCCCGTTGGGAAGCTGATCTGTGCCTCCAACGCCAACAACGTCCTCACCGACTTCATCCGCACCGGCGTTTACGACAAACGCCGTCCCCTGCTGAAGACCACCTCCCCCTCCATGGACATTCTGGTGTCCTCCAACTTGGAGCGGCTGCTGTATCTGCTGTCCGGGGACACCGCTCTGGTGTCCGGGCTGATGAATAGCCTGAACCGGGAGGGCGTTTACACCGTCCCCGGCGCACTGCTGGCCACGATTCAGAGGGAATTCTGGGCGGCCTACTGCGACGACGCCAAAGCGCAGGAGATCATGGGCCGGGTCTACCGGGATTGGGGCTATCTGTGCGATCCCCACACCGCTTCCGGCTGGGCAGCAGCGGAGGAATACGTCTCCCAGACCGGCGACAATCGTCCCATGGTGGTGCTGTCCACCGCGTCTCCCTACAAGTTCCCCGCGGCGGTTCTCGCTGCCGTGGGCGGCGATACCTCCGGCAGCGAGTTCGACCAGATGGCGCGGCTGTCCGCCATGACGGGTGTGCCCATCCCGAAGAATCTGGCGGGTCTGCAGGGCAAGCCCGAGCGCCACACCGGCGTCATCAACAAGGAAGACATGCTGGACTACGTCCTGCATCTGTAAGCCGACAGGAGAAACTGCATGAAACGAGTTACCATCCGCGTTCCCGCCACCACCGCGAACCTCGGCCCCGGGTTTGACGCCTTCGGCTGTGCCCTGAGCCTGTACACTGACGTTACCTTTGAAGAAACCGACTCCGGTCTGGAGATCACCGGCTGCGACGAAGCCTATACAGGCCCTGACAATCTGGCCTACACCGCCTACTGCGCCGTTCTGGGCACCTTAAGCGAGGAAGTCCGGGGCGTGAAAATTCACATTGACGCCCATATCCCCATCTGCCGGGGTCTCGGCTCCTCCGCCGCGCTGCTGGTGGCCGGCGCCATGGGCGCCAACGTCCTGCGGGGCAATAAGCTCTCCACCCAGGGCCTGCTCGACATCACAAACGCCATGGAAGGGCATCCGGACAATCTGGCGCCCGCTTTCCTGGGCGGTCTCACCGCGTCCATGGTGGACGGCGGTCTGCCGGTGAGCGTCAGCTTTCCCCTCCACGCCGGGTGGGAATTTCTGGTTCTCATTCCGGATTTCACCCTGTCCACCCCCCTCGCCCGTTCCGTTCTGCCGGAGCAGGTCAACCGCCGGGACGCCATTTACAACATCTCCCACGGCGCGCTGGTGCTCAAGGCACTGGAGCTTGGGGACGAGAAACTGCTGCGCACCGCCATGCAGGACAGGCTTCACCAGAACTACCGGAAAAAGCTGATTCCGGACTACGAAAAAATCGAGGCGCTGGTGCGCACCGTGGGCGCGGCCTTCTGCCTCTCCGGCGCAGGCCCCACCCTGCTGTGCATCACCCGCAACCCCGGGCTGGAAGAAAAGCTTGCCAAGAAGCTGGACAGCATCACGGAGCATCACTGGCAGATGCTGCCCCTGCACGTGGAATTCGAGGGCGCACACGTCCTCAAGGCCGAATAATACTATTTCTTAATAAAATGATTTCATCATTTTATTCTGCCGTTTCACGGCAGACCGCCTGGGCGGCGGTAAGAAATGTATTGACTTCGTTTTTTAGCGGCAGTGGCCGCTGGCCGCAATCCTGCGGCCTAATAAAACGCTTTTAAGCGTTTTATTAAAAACTCGTATAAAACAAAAACTTCGTATGACTTACACATCATACGAAGTTTTTCTTTTTAAACACCCAGCAGGAGCTTCGCAAACAGGAAATACACCAGCAAGCTCAGGGCGTCCACGATGGTCGTGATAAAGGGGCTTGCCATCACCGCCGGGTCAAAGCCCAGACGCTTGGCAAACAGAGGCAGCGTGCAGCCGACGAACTTGGCAAGGATGACCGTCACACAAAGCGTCAGGCACACCACGCCGTTGACCAGCAGGCTGATGCTTTCGTTGCCCATCAGCAGCCGATCGACCAGCAGAATTTTCAGGAAGCAGGCAGCTGCCAGCGCCGCGCCGCAGAGCACTGCCGTGCGGGCTTCCTTCCACATCACCCGGAACAGGTCGGTAAAATGCAGCTCGTCCAGACTCAGGGCACGGATGACGGTCACGGAGGACTGAGAACCACAGTTACCGCCGGTATCCATCAGCATGGGGATAAAGGCGGTCAGCACCGGGAGCAAGCTCAGGGCATCCTCAAAAGAGGTAATGATCATCCCCGTAAAGGTAGCGGAGACCATCAAAAGCATCAGCCAGGGAATCCGGTGCTTGAACAGGTCGAAGGGCGTACTTTTCAGGTAGGTCTTCTCCGAAGGGGTCATAGCGGCCATGATTTCCATGTCCTCGGTGGCCGCGTCCTGCATGACGTCCATGGCGTCGTCGAAGGTGACGATACCCACCATCCGGTTCTCCCCGTCCACCACGGGCAGAGCAATGAAGTTATACTTGGAAAGGGTCGCCGCGACTTCTTCCTGATCGGTCTGGGTAGTGACCGAGATCAGGTTCGTTTCCATGATGTCTTCGATCTTGGTCTCGTCGTCTGCGGCCAGCAGAAGATCCTTTACCGTCACAAGACCGATGAGCGTCCTGTCCTTTTCCGTAACGTAGCAGGTGTAAATGGTCTCCTTATCCACGCCCTGACGTCGGATGCGGAGAATGGCCTCCTCCACGGTCATGTGGGGGCGCAGGGAGACGTATTCCGTGGTCATGATGGAACCGGCGGAATCTTCGGGGTAACGCAAAATCTGATTGATAGAGCTGCGCATTTCCGGGTCGGCGTGCTTTAAGATACGCTGCACCACGTTCGCGGGCATTTCCTCAACGATGTCTGCCGCGTCATCCACGTACAGCTCGTCCAGAACTTCCTTCAGCTCGTTGTCGGAGAAGCCACGGATGAGAAGCTCTTTAGCCTCCGGCTCCATTTCCACAAACGTCTCCGCCGCCTGTTCCTTGGGAAGCAAACGGAACATGAGGGGAATCTGCTTTTCGTCCAGCCCGTCAAAAAGTCCGGCGACATCCATCGGATTCATGGTCGTGAGGATATCCCGGAGAGTTGCATATTTTTTCTCCTCCAGCAGCTTCAGGAGGGCTTTTTCCACAATTTCAAAACGCTCTGCCATATCGTAATTCCTCCTATTCATTTATTTGTGAGATGAATAGGCAATTTACGCAGACAAAATAACTACAGACTCACCCGGACGGCAAGCCGCACTCTACTTCGTCCAGGTATATTGCCGTTGCCGCCAGCGTCCAAGAGAATCCCTCCTTTGAAGTCACAGTTTCTCTTATTTTACCCATCTTTGACGGAAATGTCAACCTTGACGGAAAGAAGTTGGGATAGTAAAATGAAAATATATTGCTTTTACTATCCGCCGGCCGCACCGGCGGAAAAAAGGAGGAATTCCCATGCTCCGGATTGCCGCTGAGGAAGACGTAAGCGCCATGCTTTCCATTTACCGCCCTTACGTTCTGACCTCTACCGCCACATTTGAATATGACCCACCCAGCGAAGAAGAATTCCTGCGCCGCTACCACACCATCACCACCCAGTTCCCATGGCTTCTCTGGGAGGAAGACGGGCAGATCCTCGGCTATGCCTATGCAAGTCTGCCCTTTACCCGGGCGGCATATGCCTGGTGCGCCGAACCGACCATCTATCTCAAATCTCAGGCACGGGGCAAAGGCATCGGAAAAGCGCTGTACGACGCGCTGGAAGCGATCCTCGACGCGCAGGGGTATTACCTTCTTTACTCCCTCGTCTGCGGGGAAAACGAAAACTCCATGCGCTTCCACGAGAAACGCGGCTACCGCACCGTCGCTCATTTCCCGGCCTGCGGCTTCAAGTTTGGCAGGTGGCTTGACCTCAACTGGATGGAAAAGCGGCTGAAGGGCGTCGATACCCCCGGCGGCGCTCCCGTCCCATGGCAGACCGTTATGCAAAATGCAGAATTCATTCACCAATATTTAGATAATTTTTCCCTTTCCTAATCAGGGAAAATATGATATTTTATCAGAGTGGATAGATGTCCCCAAACATCTGCACAAAACCGAGAGAGGCACTAACGAATCTCCGGGTCAACGGGAGATTCTCAAAAAATCTACATAAGGAGCTGTGACCATGTATTTTCAGAAAAAGCGCGTAATCGCGATGCTGCTTGCCGGCGGACAGGGCAGTCGGCTCAAGGTCCTGACGGAGAAAACCGCCAAGCCTGCCGTTCCCTTCGGCGGCAAATACCGTATCATCGATTTTCCTTTGAGCAACTGTGTCAACTCCGGCATCGACACTGTGGGTATTCTGACCCAGTATCAGCCTCTGGAGCTGAATGAGTATATCGGAAACGGACAGCCCTGGAATCTGAACAAGACCCATTCCTGCGCGCAGGTTCTGCCCCCCTACGAGCGTCACGACAAGAAATCCGGCTGGTACAAGGGCACCGCCAACGCCATTTATCAGAACATCGACTTCGTGGACCGCTTCAACCCCGACTACGTGGTCATTCTCTCCGGCGACCACATCTACAAGATGGACTACGCCGCCATGGTGGCCTACCACGAAAAGCATAAGGCTTCCTGCACCATCGCCGTGCGCAGCGTCCCTCTGGCGGAGGCTTCCCGCTTCGGTATCCTGAATACCAACCCCGACAACACCATTTACGAATTCGAGGAAAAGCCCGCCAAGCCCAAGTCCACCAACGCTTCCATGGGCATTTACTGCTTCAACTGGCAGGTACTGCGGGACGCCCTGATCGCTGACGAGGAAAACCCCAGCTCCGCCAACGATTTCGGCAAGAACATCATTCCAAGCCTGCTGGCCGACGGTCACAAGATGATGGCCTACCCCTTCGACGGCTACTGGAAGGATGTGGGAACCATAGACTCCCTGTGGGAAGCCAACATGGATCTGCTGGGCAAGGAACCTGCCTTCCAGCTCCGGGGCGACAAGCGCTCCACCATCTATGCCCGCAACTCCGCCATGCCGTCCTCCTACATTGACGAGCAGGCCGAGATCGTCAACGCCTTCGTGGCCGAAGGCTCCGAGGTCTACGGCACCGTCCACCACAGCATCATCTCCATCGGCTGCACCGTCGGCGAGGGTGCGCTGGTAGAGGACAGCGTCGTCATGCCCGGCGTGGTCATCGAGTCCGGCGCCATCGTCCGCCACGCCATTCTGGGCGAGGACTCCAAGGTCTGCAAGAACGCCATCGTGGGCGGCGCTTACGCCGACGGGGAAAAGAAGAAGATCAGCGTCACGTCCAAGGGCGCTGTCGTCGAAGCCAACACCGTGCTGAAGCCCGGTGACATGCTGTAACAGGAGGAAAAATGCAATGAACGTAACCGGTATTGTATTTACCAACGACGCAAGCCTTGGCGAGCTGACCACCAAGCGCACCATGGCCTCCCTGCCCTTCGGCGGCCGCTACCGTCAGGTAGACTGGGCGCTGTCCAATCTGGCCTGCGCCGGTGTCCGCCACATCGGCATCATCTCCCGTCACAACTACCAGTCCCTGATGAACCACATCGGCGACGGTGAGGAATGGGGCCTGGAGCTGGAGGAGGGCGGTCTGGAATTTCTGACTCCCTACGCCCAGTCCGAAGTCCACCGCTACCGGGGCAAGCTGGAGTCTCTCGCCAGCGCCATGGACTTCCTCGCCTACGGCCCCGAGGACGAGCTGATCATCATGACCGACTCCGCCATTCTCTCCAACATCGACCTGACCAAGGTCATCACCTCCCACGTAAAGAGCGGCCGGAACATCACCGTAGTCACCAAGGCCGGTATCTGCAACGGGGAAAAGATGATCGATCTGGCCATGAAGCTGGACGGGAAAGGCAACGTGACCGACATGCTGGTGGACTTTGCCGCCCCCGCCGATTATGTCGCTTCCATGGACATCTTCGTGGTGGACAAGAAGTGGCTCATGCAGCAGACCAGAGAAATGATCGCCCGGGACAAGTTCCACATGGATCGCGACCTCGTTCTGGGCGGCTGGCAGCGGGGCAAGGTCTCCGTCAATGTCTATCCCTTCGACGGTGCCGCCCTGTACAACGAGTCCGTGGAGGAATATTTCAAAAACTCCATGGCGCTCATCGACCGGGACATCCGCCACGACATGTTCGGCGGTAACCACCCCATCTACACCAAGGTTCGTGACCGTGTCCCCACCTACTACGGCGAGGAATGCCAGATCGCCAACTGTCTGGCGGCCGACGGCTGTATGCTGGAGGGCAACGTCAAGGAAAGCATTCTGTTCCGGCAGGTCACCATCGCCCCGGGCGCGGACGTGGAAAACTGCGTCATCATGAACGACTCCGTGGTGGGCGAGGGCGCGGAACTGAAATACGTCATTCTGGACAAGGACGTCACCGTCACCCCAGGGGCAAAGCTCATTGGGACAAAGAAGAGTCCTGTCATCGTCAAGAGGGGGGAAACCGTATGAAAATTGCCATCTGCGCCTCTGAGGGCGCACCCTATGCCAAGTCCGGCGGACTGGGCGACGTAATGGAGGCTCTGCCCTCCGCCCTGGCCCGCATTGCGGGCAACGAGGTCGTTCTGTTTCTGCCCTACTACCACAAAATCAAAACCAACGCCGCCTATATGGTGGAGCGGGTAGCCGAGATCCGGGTGCAGCTGGGCTGGCGGCAGCAATACTGCGGCATCATGAAGCTGACCAACCGAAATGACGGCGTGCAGGTCTATTTCCTGGACAATGATTATTACTTCGGTGCCCGCACCGGCGCGATTTACGGGGACATGGACGACGGCGAGCGCTTCGCCTTCTTCTCCCGGGGCTGTCTGGACGCCATGATCGCCCTGAACTTCATCCCCGAAATCATCCAGTGCAACGACTGGCAGACCGCCTGCATTCCCATTTATCTCAAGGCCATGTACCACGGCGCCTTCTATAAGACCCGCTGCATGTACACCATCCACAACATCGAGTATCAGGGCTGGGCAAACGCCGGGTTCTTTGACGATGTGCTGGGGCTTCCCTGGGAGTACCGTTCCACGCTGGACATGAGCAACTCCGTCAACGTGATGAAGGGCGCCATTGAGACCGCCGACCTTGTGACCACCGTGTCCGAGACCTATGCCCGGGAGCTGATGTATCCCTACTATGCCCACGGTCTGGACAGCGTCCTTGCGGGCAACGCCTGGAAGCTCACCGGCATCACCAACGGCATCGACGTGAACACCTTCAACCCGGAGACCGATCCCGCGCTCCCCGCCCACTACAATTCCGAGACCTTTGTAGAGGGCAAGGCCGCCGTGAAGGCCGCCCTGCAAAAAGAAGTGGGTCTGCCCGTCAAGCCTGACGTGCCGCTGATGGTCATGGTCACCCGGCTGGCCGGTCACAAGGGTCTTGACCTGCTGTGCTACATTGCCCGGCGGCTCATGTGGGAGGAAGACGCCCAGCTGCTGATCCTTGGCACCGGCGAAGCTCAGTACGAGAGCTTCTTCAGAGATCTGTCGAATCAGTTCCCCGATCAGGTTTCCGCCCAGATCACCTTCAATCTGGGGCTTGCCGCCCGGATCTACGCCGGCGGCGATGTCTACCTGATGCCCTCCAAGTCCGAGCCATGCGGCCTGAGTCAGATGAACGCCATGCGCTACGGCACCGTACCCGTGGTTCACGCCACCGGCGGCCTGAAGGACACCGTTCCTCCTGCCGACGAAAACGGCGAGGGTGGTCTTGGCTTCACCTTCCAGAGCTACAACGCCGACGACTTCTTCGCTTCGCTGAAGCGCTGCCTCGGCCTGTACAATCACAACCGGGAAGCCTTCCGCGCCCTGCAGAAGCGGGACATGGAAAAAGATTTCAGCTGGGACGTCCCCGCCGGGCGGTACATGGAGCAGTTCCGGAATATGCTGAGCTGGTAAAATACTCCAAAATGCAGCAAATGCACCGTATGGCCGCGGCCATACGGTGCATTTTTCGTGTTTTCTCCAAACAGCGTTTTATTCCTGCCGCCATGTCATTTCATAATCCTTTTCGCCGGTTGCTTCATCCATTCCTTCCCGCAGAATTTTGAAGCCCTCCCTTTGGTAAAAACGAATCGCACGCATGTTCTTCTGGTACACATTCAGGCGCAATTCCGTCTTTTTCGTCTTTACAAAGTCCAGCAGGCGCTTCCCTATGCCCCGCGACTGCATTTCACCGGAAACAAAAATGCCTTCGATATATTCCCCGTTCAGCCCTATAAAGCCCCATATTTCCCGGTCATTTTCGTAAACATAGACTTCTGCCCGGGGCAGCATTTCTTTTACCGGGTCAAAATTGCTTTTCCAATACTGTGGGGAAATAAAGCAGTGCGCCCTCAGATTGGCGTCCAGCCATATACCGGCTACCCTGTCTATATCTGCATTTTGCAATTTTCTTATCATCATTCATTCTCCTATCTTCCCGTCCAGTACAGTATACCAGAAAAACCAGGAAAGTCCATCCTTCATCCAAAAAGGCATGGGTTTCTCAAGCGCTTTCCCAAAATATCTTTCTCCCACGCTTCCCTTTTCCGGAAAAATGGTTTATAATGGACAGAACGAGTTTATCATGAGGAGACCGCCATGAGAATCCTTTACGACAGCAAGCAGCCCCAGTTCAAGACCCCCTTCGGCACCCTGACGCCGGGGCAGGTCTGCACCCTGCATATCCATATTCCCACCTCCGTCCTGACGACGAAGGTCACCTGCGTCTTTAATCATGAGGACGGCTCATGGGCGCAGAACGCCGTTCTGGCATTCCAGATGAAAAAGGGCGCGTATGACGTTTTTGAGGGGCAGTTTTCCATCCCCTGCCCCGGCCTGTTTTTCTACTATTTTGTTATTGATACCCATGGCGGCAGCTTCCGCCTGTTCAAGCAGGGGGACGACACCAACATGGAAGCCGGGGATCTCTGGCAGCTGAGCTGCATTCCCGCCGACTTCACCACCCCGGACTGGGCGAAGGGCGCAACCATCTATCAGGTTTTCCCCGACCGTTTTTACGCCAGCGGAAGGGCCGATGTGACCGGGAAGCTGAAGCCCTACACCATCCACAAAAACTGGTACGACGAAGTGGACTGGAAGCCCACCCCCGATGGGCAGGTGCTGAACAACGACTTTTTCGGCGGCAATTTCCGGGGCATCACTGAGAAAATGGACTATATTGCCGATCTCGGCGTCACCATTCTCTACCTGAACCCCATTTCCAAGAGCTTTTCCAGCCACCGCTACGACACCGGCGACTACAAGACCCCCGACCCCCTTCTCGGCACCGAGGCGGATTTTGCCGCCCTCTGCGACGCGGCCCACGCCCGGGGCATCCGGGTCATTCTGGACGGCGTGTATTCCCACACCGGCTCCAACAGCCTGTACTTCAACCGGGAGGGCGCATTCCCATCCGTGGGCGCGTACAATTCCAAGGAATCCCCCTATTACAGCTGGTACACCTTCTACAACTGGCCGAACGTCTACCATTCATGGTGGGACTTTGACACTCTGCCCACGGTGAACAAAATGGACCCCGCTTTCGTCCGCTACATCATCACGGACGAAGATAGCGTCCTCGCCCATTGGCTGCGGCTGGGGGCGGATGGCTACCGGCTGGATGTGGCGGACGAGCTGCCTGACGAATTCATCAAGCTTCTCCGCAACCGCATCAAGGAACTGAGTCCCGACGCCCTGCTTCTGGGCGAGGTGTGGGAGGACGCGTCCAACAAATGCGCCTACGGCAAGCGCCGCACCTACTTTACCGGCGGCGAGCTGGACAGCGTGATGAATTATCCCTTCCGCACGGCCATTGTGAACTTCGTCAGGAATCTGGACGGCGGCCGGGGCTTCAAGGAAACCGTGATGTCCATTATGGAAAACTACCCGCCCCAGGTGGCCGCCTGCAACATGAATCTGCTGGGCACCCACGACACCCCCCGCATTCTCACCGCGCTGGTGGACGATTTTGACGGTTCCCGGGAAGAAAAGGCCAGGCGCCATCTGTCCCGGAACCTGCTGCCGGTGGCCGTGGAACGGCTTCAGATGGCCTCCTTCCTGCAATACACCCTGCCGGGCAGCCCCAGCCTGTACTACGCCGACGAAGCCGGGATGGAGGGCTACCGCGACCCCTTCAACCGCCGCACCTACCCATGGGGGCGGGAGGACCCGGAGCTTCTGGCCCATTTCCGCCGTCTGGGGCAGCTGCGGAAAGCCTGTGACGCGCTGCGTCTGGGGGACATTCAGTTCTTTCAGGCGGAAGATCGCCGGATCGGCTTCACCCGGCGCTATGGCGGCAGCGTGCTGAAAATCTACTGCAACCGCTGCGGCGACCCCTGGGACATCCCCGCGGGAAAAATCCTCATGGGACACAATCTGCAAACCGTAGCCCCGGACTGGCTTACACTGGCGCCCAAGGGCTTCTGCATCGTGGAGGGATAACGTGGAGACAGAGAAATTTGTATCCGGCTACTGCCGTCAGCTGGACGGAAGCCGCATGGTGGAAGTCGTTCTGGAGGACGGCGCAGTCACCGAGACGGACTGCTGCTACGGCAGCTGCGTCTACCAGAGCAGCTGCACCATCGCTAAGGAAATCGACCAGCTTCAAGAGCAGTGAAAACATAAAATGGCAGGTCTCCCGCCGGAGACCTGCCATCATTTTTTGATATTTTATTCTGTCGCTGCACTGACCTTCGTCGGTTTGAAGGAATACCCCTGCTTCTTCATGCAGTGGAAATAAGCGGGGAACAGAAACAGATCAGCCATCACCCATGCCGCGGGGCTGGCGAAGCACGCCGCCGTATACCCCAGCACCGGCACCAGACAAAGCCCGAAGGCGCCTCTGGCGACCATCTCGAACACTCCCGCGAACACCGCAAACTCCGAGTAGCCCAACCCCTGAATGGTGAAGCGGAGCAGATTGACGAACAGCAGCGGAATGGCAAACGCCGCATTGATCAGCAGGAACTGCTGTCCCATCGGCACCACCATGTCGACGCTCGCCCCGTCCGCCGTATCCAGGAACAGTGTGGTCATGGCACTGCCGCCAAACCAGGTGATCACAAAAATCGCAGCGGAGATGATAATGCCCAGTACCGTGCAGTCCTTGACCCCCTGGTGAATCCGATCCAGCTTCCCCGCGCCCAGATTCTGTCCGGCGAAGGTAGCGGCGGTGGTTCCCATGGCGTCAAAGGGGCAGACAAGGAGCATGCTCACCCGGCTGCCCGCCGCGATGGCCGCCATGGCGGTCGCGCCCAGACCGTTGACCGCGGTTTGCAGCAGAATGCTGCCGACGGCGGTGATGGAATACTGCAAGCCCATGGGCAAGCCCATATTCAGCAGCTTCCGGACATAGATTTTCCGCAGCCGCAGATCGTCCTGCTTCAAATGGAGAATCGGGAATTTCTTCACGATGAAATACAGGCACAGCACGCCGGAGATCAGCTGACTCAGCAGCGTCGCCCAGCCTGCGCCCGCGACGCCCATATTCAGCGTCAGAATAAACACGATGTCCAGCGCCACGTTCAGCAGGCTGCACATAATCAGGAACACCAGCGGCGTTTTGGAATCTCCCAGCGACCGGAGAATGCCCGACAGGAGATTGTACAGCATGGTCGCGGGGATGCCCAGAAAAATCACGAAAATATAGTCGTAAGCATAGGAAAACGTATCCGCCGGGGTGTCCATCCAGAGGAGAATCTGGCGGCACAGCAGCGTCGTGACCAGCGTCACCGCTGCGGCGATGACGCAGCCGAGCCAGATCATATTGCCGACGAACCGGCGCAGCCCGTCAAAATCCCGCTGTCCGAATTTCTGCGCCACGGGAATGGCAAACCCGGCGCACACGCCGTTGCACAGTCCCAGCACCAGAAACGTAATAGAACCGGTAGAGCCGACCCCCGCCAGCGCATCCACACCCAGAAATTTACCCACTACGATGGTATCCACCATACTGTAAACCTGCTGAAACAGCAGTCCGAAAACCAGCGGCAGCATAAAGGAAAGTATCAGCTTCATCGGCGACCCGGTGGTCAGGTCCTTCGTATGCATATCTGCCAAGTATGTCACCTCATTTTTTGCTTTTTGCACAGTATTCTATATCGATTTTTGTGCAAAGTCAATATGAATTTTCCACGGGAATTTCCTGAAAAATCGACGTTTTCTCCGGCAGGATTTTGTTGGAAATTGTGATTTTATAAATCACGAAACTCGCCCCGGCTACACGATGGGAAGCCGGGGCGGATGCAGTATGAAATGATTTTCCGTTACCGGTGATCGCCCAGGAAAAATACTGCCATGGTGCCGGGGCCGGAGTGGGAGCCGATGACAGCGCCGGTGTAGTTGATCAGCACTTCCTTGACGCCGTACTTCGTCTTCAGAATGTTCTCCACATATTTTGCATCCTCGATGCAGTCGCCGTGGCAGATGAATACCGTGCTGTTGTCGTAATTGCCGCCCAGCTCGCCCAGCTTATTTGCAATGGCCTCCAGAGATGCCTTGCGGCCGCGCACCTTGAACATGTTGATCAGATGTCCCTCATTGTCCACGTGAAGCACAGGCTTTACCTTCAGCATGGTGCCCACAAGGGCGGTGGCAGCGCTGATACGACCGCCGCGTTTCAGATACATCAGGTCGTCCACGGTGAACCAGTGGCACAGATGGAGCTTCGTGTCCTCCACCCATTTGTGCAGCTCGTCCAGCGTCATGCCCTCATCCCGCTTTTTGCAAGCGTACCACACCAGCAGTCCCTCACCACGGGACGCGCAGAGGGTGTCAACTACATATATCGTCCGCTCCGGATACTTTTCCCGCAGCTCCTCCGCCGCGATGACGGCAGACTGGTAGGTAGTGGACAGGCCGGAAGAAAAGGCCATCACCAATACATCCCTTCCCTCTGCCAGATGGGGCTCCATGGCGTTCAGCCAGCGGTCCGGGTTGACTGCGGCGGTCTGAGCACTCTCACCGGCGCGCAGAGCCGCGTAAACTTCCTTAATGCTGTCGTCGCTTTTATCCTCGCGCACCTGCCCCCGGAATTCCATGCTCAGAGGAACGACGGTCAGATTCAGCTGCTCATACGTTTCCGGCCGCAGGTCGCAGCAGGAATCGGTCACAATATTGTAGTTAGGCATGAGGTTCACACTCCTGAAAATAATAGGGGAAACGGTATCATCCGAATCTTGCTCTGATTGTATCATATTTTTCCGGTCAAAAGCCACGCCCCCCGGGAAGAAAACGGCCGCATCTTTCCTCCCCGCAGTAGAATGTCCCACTCTACCGGCAGTAGAATCGGGCCGGAGGGCACTTTTGAGTGGGAAATGGGGGCTGTATTCCGCAAAACCGGTCTGTTTTATTATATTTGCAAACGTGCCCGTCCATTCGGAAAAGCGGGTTCCATCCCGCCGCGGGTGCCGCTGTCCGCACAGCCCAGCTGTGCCTCAGGCAGTGGCCCAGACCGCATCCATAGAGCTTGCGGCAGACCTCCGCAGAGGTCTGCCGCGCAATTTGCTGGGGGGTTACGCCTGAACAACAGGCTTCGGCTCGCCGAGGTTCTCCACGTTGGAGTCCCTGATAAGCTTCTTGGGGCAGACCGTGGCGCACAGGCCGCAGTTGTCGCACTTGGAGTAATCGATGCGGGCAAGATTCTTTTCCACAGTAATGGCGTCCTTGGGGCAGACCTTCTTGCACAGGCCGCAGCCGATGCAGCCCACGGTACAGCCGCGGGTGGTGACAGCGCCCTTGGCAAGAGACGCGCAGGCGATGACCACGTTCCGGTCAGGCTCCACGGGGACGATCAGGTGACGGGGGCATACGTTGGCACAGGCCATGCAGCCGACGCACAGATCTTCGTCCACATGGGCAACGCCGTTGACGACCTTCATCGCGCCGTATTTACACGCCTTGACGCAGGTGCCGTAGCCCAGACAGCCGAACTTGCAGGACACAGGGCCGTTGCCGCCGATCTTGGAGGCGGCCAGACAGTCCTTCAGGCCCTCGTAGTTGCCCTTGATCTTCGCGCCCTTGGTCAGATTGCCGTCCGCGTCATAGATCTTCTCGCCGGAGCAGCGCACCAGCGCGACCTTACGGGTGACGGCTTCCGCCTTGACGCCCATGATGGCCGCCATGGCCTGCGCAGCTTCGTTGCCGCCGGAGGCGCACTTTCCGATGGGCGCTTCGCCCTTGAGGACGGCTTCGGCGTAAGCGCCGCAGCCGGCATAGCCGCAGCCGCCGCAGTTGGCGCCGGGGAGGCATTCGTTCAGCTGATCCAGCCGGGGGTCGGATTCCACATAGAAAATCTTGGACGCGGCAGCCAGCACCAGACCGAACACCAGTCCCAGACCGCCGAGAATCGCAATCGCAATCACAATTTCCATATCTTCGCCCTCCTTAGAAAACCTTCAGGCCGGAGAAGCCCATGAAGGCAAGCGCCAGCAGTCCGGCGGAAATCAGCGCGATGGGGAAGCCCTTGAAGCACGCGGGACAGTCGGCACGGTTCACCCGCTCCCGGACGGAAGCGAACAGCACGATGGCCACGGTGAAGCCCAGTCCGCCGGCAGCGCCGTTGACCACGCTCAGCAGGAAGTTGTAGCCCTTCTGCACGTTGACCAGCACCACGCCCAGAACGGCGCAGTTGGTGGTAATCAGGGGCAGATACACGCCCAGCGCCTTGTACAGCGCGGGGACGCTCTTCTTCAGGAACATCTCCACCACCTGCACGATGGCGGCAATGACCAGAATGAAGGCGACGGTCTGCATGTAGTCCAGTCCCAGCTTCACCAGCAGCACGTTGACCGCATAGCAGGCAGCAGAGGCGATCGCCATAACGAAGGTAACGGCCATGCCCATGCCCAGAGCGGTATCAATTTTCTTGGAGACGCCCATGAAGGGGCAGATGCCGTAGAACTTGACCAGAATGAAGTTCTCACTGAGAATGGCGCTGAGAATAATACCGAGAATCGCTTGCATTATTTCGCCGCCTCCTTCTTCTTATTCTTCATTTCCAGATGCTTTACAAGCCACTGGGACGCGGCAATGACACAGCCCAGCACGAGGAAGCCGCCCACAGGCATGACCATCTGCATGGCGGGATACGGAGCGGGGATGATGCGGATGCCCTCGCCGCCGTTGAGGATGCCGCCGCCGAAGGTGCCGCTGCCCAGCAGTTCCCGGATGACGCAGACGGTGATCAGCGCCAGCGTGTAGCCGATGCCCTGACACAGGCCGTCCACAGCGGACGCCAGAACGCCATTCTTGGAGGCAAATGCCTCCGCCCGGCCAAGGACGATACAGTTGACGACGATCAGCGGGATGAACACGCCCAGGCTCTGGGACAGTGCAGGCAGAAACGCCTGAATGGACAGATCGACCACGGTGACGAAGCCCGCGATGATGGTGATGTAGGCCGCAATGCGGATCTGGTTGGGAATGACCTTCCGCAGAGCGGAGATCAGAATGTTGGAGCAGATGAGAATGACGGTGACGGCCAGACCCATGCCGATGCCGTTGAACAGGCTGGTGGTGATGGCCAGCGTGGAGCACATACCCAGCAGCTGCACCAGAACCGGGTTCTTGGTCAGCAGGCCTTCCTTAAATTGCTTTTTGAAATCCATGACGCAGCCTCCTTAACCCAGATTGGCGGCGCAGGCCAGCGCGGCGGAGACGCCGGTGCAGACTGCGCGGGACGTGATGGTGGCGCCGGTGAGGGCATCCACTTCACCGCCGTCCTTGGTGACGGACACGGTGCCGCTCATGCCGATAAACTGGTCGCGGAAGGCTCTTCCCGCGTCCGTATCAGCGGCGGCGGTAGCGCCTAGGCCGGCGGTTTCCGTGTGAGAGATGATGGAAATGCCGGTGACCTTGCCGTCATTGTCCACGCCGACCATCATGGTGACGGTGCCGTTAAAGCCGGCGGGGGTCACCTGAACGGCGCAGCCATTATCGCCCTTGTAGGCGGCGGTGACCAGGCCGGTGTCGTCGGTGAAGGTCACTTCCTGACCGCCGCCGGGAAGCACAGCTTCAATGGCGTTCTGGGTCTTCTGCTCGTTCTGCGCCGCGATGCGGGGCGCGGTAACGGAGTTGACCGCGGCGAGGATCACGGCCACGACGGCGGTGATAGCCAGCAGGGTCAGCGCAATGCGAAGAACATATTTCACAGTGGATTCGGTTTTCATTTCTTTGCCGCCTCCTTCTTGGGTGCGCCGAACTTCACGGGACGGCCGATCTTATCCAGCAGCACCGCGCAGGCGTTCATGCACAGGATGGCATAGGTCACGCCCTCGCTGTAGCCGCCGAAGTAGCGGATCAGAATGGTGATGACGCCGCAGCCGATGCCGTAGACGATCTGCCCCAGCTTGGTCAGCGGGGAGGTCACGTAGTCGGTGGCCATGAAGATAGCGCCCAGCATCAGGCCGCCGCCGAACACCTGGGCGGCCATCCAGGCAATGCGGTCATTGCCCTGGGGGAACAGGAACGCCAGAATCGCCACGGTGCCAATGTAAGCCAAAGGAATCCGGGCGGTGATGACCTTGCGGTACAGCAGGTAAACAAAGCCGATGATCAGCAGCAACGCGGAGGTCTCGCCGATGCAGCCGCCGATATTGCCCAGGAACATGTCGAGGATGGATTCCTCCGGCAGCGCGCCCTGGTGCATGGCGGACATGGGGGTCGCCGCCGTGACGGCATCGGCGGTGGACAGCAGCCCCGCGGCGTTGCTGAAGCCGACCTTGACCCAGTTGCTCATAAGCACCGGCCAGCTGAACATGAAGGCGCGTCCGGCAAGGGCGGGGTTGACGATGTTCTTGCCCAGACCGCCGAAGAGCATCTTCACCAGGACGATTGCAAAGAAGTCGCCCAGAATGATCGTCCAGTAAGGAATGGTGACAGGG
>ERZ779888.1545-NODE-1545-length-22338-cov-16.620069_pt1 | contig 22338 bp, 19 predicted proteins | sample MGYA00511245_ERZ779888 | MGnify/ENA primary metagenome ERZ779888 (study PRJEB29588, sample SAMEA2155255) | human gut metagenome | biome: human gut; feature: human-associated habitat; material: faeces | place: Denmark | collected 2008/2010 ...
CAAGAACTCTTGACACACAGCTCGCTTTGTTTTGAATTCGTCGAACTCACGTTATATTAAGTTGCTCACAAAGTTACAAAAAATACCTTTAATGTTTCGCATTTATGAAAAAAGTAACTAAATTTGTAACGAATATACAACAATTTACATAAACTCAATAATATGTTATCCCAAGAAGACCTAAAGCAGATATCCTTAAGAGGAATCACAGAAGAACAAGTCGAACATCAACTTGACGAAATAAAGCAGGGCTTCCCGTTTCTTAAGATCGAAGCGGCTGCTTCTATTGGTAAAGGCATAATGTCGCCGACGGAAAACGAGATGAATAAATATCTTTCTATGTGGGATACTTATCTTACCGGTTGCCATAAGATAGTGAAATTTGTCCCGGCAAGTGGTGCGGCAAGTCGAATGTTCAAGAATTTGTATTCGTTTTTGGACGCAGACTATGATAAGCCTACGACAGAATTCGAGAAAGAGTTTTTTGAAAACATAAAGAAATTTGCTTTCAAAAAAGAATTGTGCAACGCATGTAAGACAAATGAAGGAAAGTGCGTTACTTGTCTTATGGACAACGGAGAATACAAGAAGATTGTTGAAAATCTGCTTGAAGAGAAAGGGCTGAATTATGGACATCTGCCAAAAGGCTTGTTGCTGTTCCATAGTTATGAAGAAGGACCACGTACTCCGATGGAAGAGCATTTGGTAGAAGCTGCGCTTTATGCTCAATCCGAAGGACAGGCAAATGTTCATTTTACCGTTTCACACGAGCATCTTGAACTTTTCAAAAAGAAAGTTGCCGAAAAGATTGATATGTATGCCGAAAAGTTCGGAGTGAAATATAATATCAGTTTTTCTGAACAGAAGGCAAATACAGATACAATCGCGACAAATCCGGACAATACACCTTTCAGAAACGAGGACGGTTCATTGTTATTCAGACCGGGCGGACACGGTGCATTGATAGAGAACCTCAACGATATTGATGCCGATGTGATATTTATAAAGAATATAGATAATGTCGTTCCTGACAGGCTGAAGGGCGAGACTGTAAAATATAAGAAGCTTCTTGCAGGTATTCTTGTCGATCTTCAAACCAGGGCATTCAACTATCTGAAACTGCTCGACACAGGCAATTATACTCATGCTCAGCTTGAGGAGATAATACGTTTCCTGCAGCGCGATCTATGTTGCAGACGCAATGATATTAAAGAGTTGGAAGATGCGGAGTTGGTTATATATCTGCATAACAAGCTGAACAGACCTATGAGGGTCTGCGGTATGGTGAAGAACGTCGGTGAGCCCGGAGGCGGTCCATTCCTGTGTTACAATCAGGACGGTACGATAAGTCCGCAGATTCTTGAATCAAGCCAGATTGATAAAAGCAATGAAAAGTATGTACAGATGTTCAAAGAAGGTACTCACTTCAATCCTGTAGATCTTGTTTGTGCAACAAAAGACTATAAAGGCAACACGTTCCATCTTCCTGATTATGTCGACAGATCAACCGGATTCATCAGCTCCAAGAGTAAAAACGGAAGAGAGCTCAAGGCTCTTGAACTTCCAGGTCTGTGGAACGGAGCAATGAGCGATTGGAATACAGTATTTGTAGAAGTGCCGATAGAGACATTCAATCCGGTCAAGACAGTGAACGATTTGCTGAGAGAACAGCATCAGTAATCACATACTGCAATTGTTTTGATTGATAATCTCCAGAGATGATAAATTAATTTATCTCTGGAGATTATTTTTTTGTTGTTACAATATTATGGAAACATTCACTTGATAAGTGCAAATTCCATAAAATATAAATATATGTAATTAAAAGTTTGGAATGTATTTGGGTAATTCATAATACAGAAAAAGCCGCAAATAAATCATTCGGTTTATACTTTTATATCATATGACTCTTTTTTATTTGTTTTTACTTCTTTTACTGATATTATAAATATTTTTTAACGCTGATTTAACACGGAGAATTCATCAAATAATATTTTTCTCCTGAAAATGCAAAAAATGGCAGTATTATATAATTAGTTGTTTATCAAACACTTAACGTATACATACGTTTTTGCATACACATTCTGGCAATGCGAAACAGTATATTTTGCCATGCAATAAAGCCGTTTTGGCCTCATGATATAGTGCTTCTGATACACTGATAAAGGCTTTATCATTATGCAAAACAGTCCATTTTGTAGCATGAAGATAAACACGTACCGATATAATAGGACATAATGTGGTATGAAATGCCGTTAGTGGCGTAGTGATCTTCATCTAGAATGACAACGCGCGATGTTTTTTTCGGCTTCCGCATTTAACATTTCAAAAAGACTCTTTTGGCTATTCCGTGCTAATAAAAGTTAACGACAAATTCGGTAGCAACACTGCAATATATAATCATGTGGACACCAGAAAGTAGTTAATATCATAGTTATTAATCAACTTATATAAATGAAAAATCGACACATATCCAATAAAAGACTCGGATATGTGTCGATTATATTTTACGGTTTATATAAATTATGTCTATGCTCCAAATATGTGAAACGCTATTTATAGCGTTTTGCTTATGACCAATAAATATCCCGACAATGCACAGATGACTAAGCTTCCGGTTTACTGAGCAAAGTTAACTCGTCGGCTTGTTCTTTTTTATCAATAATTATTGTTTCATTTGTTTTCACCTCTTCAGAGAGTATCTTTTCACAGAGCGGATCTTCGACATAATTTTGTATCGCTCTTTTCAGAGGGCGTACGCCAAGCTGACTGTCATAACCTTTGGATGCTATAAAGTCTTTGGCACTATCTGTAACATCAATTTTATATCCAAGCTCGTTAATGCGTTTGAACAATTGATTCAGTTCTATATCTATAATTGTTCTTATAGCATTATGATCCAGATAGTCAAATGTCACAATCTCATCAATTCTATTTAGAAATTCTGGCGTGAATTGCTTGCTCATATTTTTCTTTATGATGCTTTTGTAGTACTCTTTCTGCGCTACTGCATCATTGAATCCATTCGACTGGTTGAATCCTATTGATTTGCCAAAATCCCTTAGCTGGCGCGTTCCGGAATTGGAAGTCATTATAATGATTGTATTTCTGAAATCTACAGTCCTTCCGTTACCATCTGTCAATCTACCGTCATCAAGAACTTGCAGAAGCATGTTGAAAACATTGCTGTGAGCTTTTTCTATTTCGTCAAGTAGAACAATGGAGTAGGGGTGACGTCTTACCTTTTCGGTTAATTGTCCGCCGCTTTCATATCCTACATATCCCGGAGGTGCTCCGACGAGACGTGATGTGTTAAAGCTTTCGGAATACTCGCTCATATCTATTCGTATAAGTGAGTCATGCGTTCCAAACATCATATACGCAAGTTTTTTTGCAAGATATGTTTTGCCGACACCGGTAGGTCCCAAAAACATAAACACGCCTATAGGTTTATTAGGATCTCTCATGCCGATGCGGTTACGCTTTATACATTTCACAATCTTATCAATAGCATCATCCTGACCGATGATTTGTTTTTTCAGTTCATCGGCCATATTACGGAGCTTGTTTTCCTCAGACCGCTCTATGCGTTGCACGGGAATGCCGGTCATATCAGAGATAACTTCAGCCACATCTGTCTCGGTTACGGTTTCCCGCTGCTGACTGCATGTCTTGATCCATTCCTCATTCATTGTCTGCAGTTCCTTTTCCAGTTGTGTCTGTTCATCCCTCAAAGTCGCAGCCTGTTCAAAATCCTGGTCAGAGACAGCTTGCTTCTTTTTTTCCTCAATATCCTTTATTCTCTTTTCTTCATCGATAATGTTCTGAGGTATTTTAGAATTCTTGATCTGTACTTTTGACCCGGCCTCGTCAAGTGCATCTATAGCTTTATCCGGGAATGCACGATCTGTCACATACCGTTCTGTCAGTTTTACACAGGCAGTTATCGCCGCATTAGTGTAATTTACATTATGATGCTGTTCATAGCGATCCTTTATATTCTGCAATATGTTTACAGTCTGATCATAAGTGGTAGGCTCGATGAGGACTTTCTGGAAACGTCTTTCGAGCGCGCCGTCTTTCTCTATATTGTTACGATACTCATCTAGTGTTGTCGCACCGATACATTGTATAACACCTCTTGCAAGTGCCGGTTTCATAATATTGGCAGCATCCATACTGCCAGGTGTACTTCCGGCTCCAATAAGTGTATGTATTTCGTCAATAAATACAATTATATCATGATTTTCCTCTATCTCTTTCAACAATGCCTGTATTCGTTCCTCAAATTGTCCTCTGTACTTAGTACCCGCAACGACTGCTGTCATATTCAGACTTACGACACGTTTATTATATAAAATAGGTGGTGTATGTCGCTTCGCAATCATTTGCGCAAGTCCTTCGGCAATGGCACTTTTGCCGACTCCCGGTTCTCCTATTAATATAGGGTTATTCTTCTTCCTTCGACATAGAATTTCAATAACCCTCTGTATTTCTCTCTCACGTCCCACTACAATGTCAAGTTTTCCATCTCTTGCTGCTTGTGTGAGGTCAACGGAGAAATTATCTAATATAGGAGTTTTTGTATTATTTTTTGTTATAGTGTTAAATGTTCTTCTTTCTTTCTGAGAAGGACCTATCTTATCAAGATTTTCATCATCGTCATTAGAAAGTTCTATGCCATTTGTTATATGATTCTTCTGTTGCATATATTTTATTATATCTTTATAATATATCTTGTTATATTCAAGAACTGTTTTTGCTCCATTGTTTGAGCGATCATGTAGTATTGCCAAAACAATATGATTGACATTTACAAGCGTATCATGCTGTAAACGTGCCTCTAAAACAGCAAGTTTCAAGATATTATTAGACATTTCATTTAAGCTGGGCTCTTCAGACTGATCATTTATGTTTATCGTTCTTTTTAATATAATCTGTTTCTCTAGTTCATCTGTTATTGAGCTAAGGCTAATGTTTACATGTGCAAACAATTCTGTCAGAACACTGTTGCTTTGTTTCAGTATTCCAAGCAGTAAATGTTCCGGATAGATTTGATCACATGATAAACGAATCGCTTCTTCCTTGCTAATTTCAAGAGTCTTAGAAATTTCGTTTGAAAATTGATTCACCATATCTTGCCTGTTGTTACAATATTATCTTATGTTATAGATGAAATGATGCAAAGATTATGCCAATTAGAGTTTTGTCTTACATTCTTGCATCAAATTATTAATTTGAGTAATACGTTGTTTCACTTCCTGAGAATTTCCGTAATGTTCATAATAGCAAAGTGAGCTTTGAAAATATTCGTATGCTATGTCATAATTACTGTTACTCATATAGCACATAGCTAATTTATACAGGATTTCGGCTTTTTCATTGTCGAAACAAAGAATAGTGGCCCTTTCAAAGTAAGGTATAGCTTCACTGTATTTATCCTGCATGAAATAGCTTTCAGCCAGACAATAGTAATACACTGACTGTTCGTGTGGAGCTAATATATTTATCTTATCGATGACCTCTTCTAAATATTTACATGCATTTTTGTAATCTTGATCATAATAAAAACAGACACCCATATATGCCTTGAACCTTGGGTTCAGGGCATAATGATTATTCAATTCCTGTAAAAGCAATAATGCCTCATGAAATTTTTCTCCCTGGAAATATTCAATAGCTCTCTCAAGTTTTTCTGTATCAGTATTTTTTATATTTTGAGCATAAATGTTGATATTGAAGAATATAAATACAAGTAATATTATATGCCTAATTCGCATTGATTATTCCGTATAGAAGTTGATGACATCTGTAATAGCCTTTTGGCATATTTTACAAAATTCAGGATTTTCATTTGTACGCATTCTGCAATCCTGCTGACCACGGTAAACCCCGTGTATACTATATCCAGCACCTTCATATACTCCAACTTTATTTATGTTTTCAGGAGTCGCTGGGGTAGGGATTTCTGTTTTTTCTTCTATCATATTTTCCCATTTGCCATGAAAATCAACCATTGTCGTGATATTACGTTCCCATGGTTCTATATCGTGTGGATACATTGCCAGATCTTCTGTTTCGTATGCATATTCATCTGCCAAGCCAGCAAAGCTGTGGCCAAATTCATGTACAACAACTGGTCTGAATTTGTTATGGTGTGTCATTGACAGATTGTATGAATTTAATATACCGCCACCACCGTATCTGTCTGTATTAACAAGAACAATGATGTGTTCATAGGGAGTTCCTGCTAATATGTCATGCATATCTTTAAGATTAAGCGTTGTCAAGTATCTATCACTATAAAAAGTATCAAAATGGCTATTCAATGCGGTTTTCTTCCAGATACCTTTAGAAGGAATGCTACAGCCACTTTCTTTAGATGGCGACATCACTGCTATTACATTGAATTTTGACTTCAATGTCTTAAATGGTTCATGCTCGAAGATGGCATCATTGGCTATCTTGGCGTCATTTAAGAATGTTTGCATCTCGTCTTTTGTATATCCTTCGGCAATGTATGCAATATGTATACAGCGCGTTGTGTCTTTTGCCTGCTGTAATACCTCATATGGAGTTATATCTTTAAAACCAATTTGTTTTATCAATATATCCTCAGGATCGACAGTATAAGTCATCGATTTTATTATCTCTCTACGATTATTTCTGAGGTCTATTGTCACATTAACCTTTTTCTTTGGAAAAGGTACGAGAAATACATTCTCAAATGAACGGATATTATTTTTTGCTTCATCATACGTCAACCATTCCTGAAACAACGTTGAAAATGAATTCTTATATAATGCTTCTCCGGTTTTGTAGTCGGTTACAGTAATTTGTCCATTACCCTCAACCGGTACTTCTGATAATCTGGATGTTTTACCATACCACCTTGGCATAACATTTAACTTATCAACGGCGATTGATTGTGAGCTTGTATTTCCTGAGAAAATATAATCTATCCTTAATGTACTATCCTTGAAGTTTTCTTTAAAATTCTGTGCATTAATTGATTCCACTATAGGGAAAAACATTATGATAAATAAAAGTGCTTGATATTTCATTTGCTTTATTATTAATTAGTTAAAAATTAATATTGAATTCTTTTAATAAATTATGTATATACGGTCTATTCCAATCATCTGTATGATATTTGACATCTCCATAAGATAATAAATCGAGATCCAGTTTGACTATTCCCATTTTATGTTCTTTGTGAGAACTTTCACATAAATGTTCAATATTTTTTAAGATACCTGTTATCTCATTTAGATCTAACGTAGTTTCTGTAATTCCTATACAGTTTAGAAATTGTTCCGATTTAATTTCTATTGGACTAGTCCATATGGAGGAAGAATATTTAATGTCGTGGAAATATTTGTTTAATAAATCTTTGGCTTGTCTAATATTTTTATTTTGTTCTGTATTTGATCCGATGGAAATTATAATTCTAGTGTTATTATTTATTTTATGTTCCATGTTTACAACATATGTTATAAATAACTTACGATAATCGATGCAAATATATTAATTATTTTCTACATATCAACCTTTTAGTTTCTTTTATTAGTATTTGTTTATTACCTAATAAATTAATATAATCTATATTATAGTGCAAGAAACATTAACAATTATTTGCACGCACACGTTAAATCGCGCGCGCGCATTTAAAATAATTAACATAAAACAACGCATTGCTATTTCATAATTAGAAAAATAACGCAATGACGCACAATCCATAGTTTGTGTCGGAGCTACGTACCGATTGACAATATATAGGCAAGTGGCTAGCGCCGTCAAGCTAAACGGCGTTTTTTATGGGTGCGCTATGCCGGAAACCTGCTCGTCCCTCACAGGCAAAGCCGGCATCGTCAAAGGTCATCGACCTTTGGCGGTTTTGGTATCTACGATGTTATTTTTATGCGAGACGCTGTCTCGCGCTCTGCATGGTTTTTGGATTATAGGTTAACATTTTATAGTCTGACGACCTTGAGAAACAATTAAAACAAAAAAGAGGTTCAAAAAGAACCTCTAATTCAAAGAACTCAAATCTACAACCTTATGAAGTGTCTCAACATCCGGATTAGAAGAAGCACATAAATAAGTATTGCAAATAAAGTAAGCAATAACACAAACACCTGCTACAATAATAAGCAAGCAAAACAATTTAAATAATTTATCATCCATACAAACATAACGTAAAAAACAAAATTATATTGCATAACTACTTAGCAGCACTAACAACCTGAGCAACCGGAGCAGTAATAATACTTATTGCCTGATTATACATCTGAATATTAGATAATACATTATCATTACCACGTTTATTTGCTTCCTGCTTAATTAAGACATTAAGGGCATCAAGTGCAATTTCACGCTCTTTACGGCTAACAGGTTTACCTTGTTCAACCTTATATAATACCTCTTTAATCTGAGATTTAATATCAGTAGGAGCATTAGCCATAGTAATCTGCTTGAGTGTCTGAGTAACAAGAGCTTTACGCTCGTCCTGAGTAGCATGAAGATAATCGGCATTCTCATTAGCAACACGAGCATTAGCATTATTAACACTAATCTGAGAAGCAGCAATACCAGGAGCAAGAGAAGCATCAACATCAGCCTTATAAGCATTTGCATCATTAAGACGAATACGAGAATCAATCTCATCGCGCTCTTTTTCAAGATTTTTAGTGCTTTCGCCTAAATTCTTCTTACGCTCAATCTCAGTATCAATCTCAGCACGACGTTTCTTAAGTTCGAGGTCATTCATTTCAGTAATTGTCTTTGCATTAGCTTTATCAATAGTTGTCTGAGCATCAGAACGATAAATAAGATTCTTATCATCAGCAAGACCCTGAGCAACAGCGGACATAGCTTTACCGCCTTGTTCTTTAGTGATATAACCTTGCTGAACAGCTCTATCAAGTAAAGTCATTTGATTATATGTATTAGACAAATCCTGTCCATGCTTTTCAGAGAGAAGTTTAGAAACCTGAGCATCTGCAACAGCATTCTCACGAAGCTGACCAATAGAAGCATTAAGAGTATCAACACCACGAAGCATAGAATTTATATACTCAGCAGAAGAGGGGAGAGAACCACCGTCATTAGGTGAAGCCTGAGAGACAGAAGCAGCAGAAACACCTGAACCGTCAAAACCAGCAGTGCTAAGACCGGCAGCAGAGGCACCATTACGAGCTAACAAAGCTTGATTAGCAGTAAGTTCAATTTGACGCTGATAGGCTGTTGTAGCATTTTCAACAGCATAAGCCTGCTGCTGAGCAGCAAGCTTACGCTTATTCTTATAATCAGTATTTTGACCAAACATAACTAATTATTCCTAACGGTCGTAGTAGAATTATCAATATCCTCAAGAATAGTATCATAACTATACTCAATAGGCTTAAGATGATTACAAAGAGTAACTTCAAATACCGTTTGAAGATAGAAATTATCATCCAAAGGACCAATACCAGGGAGACCAGCTATATTAGCAGTATCTACAGAACCTTTATTATAAAAAAGGCGATTAAAATTACCAAGCCAAGCATAACGACAAATATAACGCCATGCAGAACCAGCATCAGGAATCTTACCGCCGTCATAAGTAATAAAATCATACTTATCATCACCTTTAGGCTCAAAATAAACAATCTTTTGAGTAAGAATCCTATCAAGATAAAATGCCGAAAGAGACTCTATAGTACCATTACGAGACATATCACCATTGACAACATTTTTATGATACTTAAAACCTGAATAACGAGGAAGGTAACCAAAAGACTGACCTTTAACCGGAACACTTGCAGAAACAACATTATTTACAAAAAGAGAAGAACGGGGAGTAAGTTCATAACCTAAGGCATCATAATCAGGAACAGGAATAGTATCACGATTAATGGCAAAAAGAGTAGGGTCGTTACCTTGCCAATAACCAGCATCTGGAACAATAGAAGCAACGACGAAGATATAACCAGCAACATCTGTTTTGAAATTCAAACCATGCTTATTAAAACCAACACCTTTTCCACCATAAGCACCAAGATATTCTCCAGTTTGTGTATCTTCATTAGCAGTATCAGAGGTAGAATAAATATCAGAAATATTAGCATCAACAACAAATGAAGTAATATGATTACTTAAAGCGAAAAGTGAATTTGAAACTGATGCACCATAATGTACACGTAACCAATCATTAAGCTTACCACCTATTACAGAATCCTTAGACAAAAAAGAAGTAAGACGTTTAAGAGCATCAAGAGTAAACTGAGTTAGAAAATTAGCTTGTTTAGAATCAGGGACATTATCAGTAGAACCGTCAGGAGAAGTATTAAAAAGTTTATCCTGACCATCATCAGTTGTAGAAGTAACAAGAACAGAACGTTCCTGTGTAAAGATTTCAGAGCGATTAGCACTTACATAATCAACAGGTGAAACATACCAAGTATCACTCAACTCGTCAAGAAACTTAGAAAAAAGACCGACATTATAACGGTCACCTTTCTTAAACAAATTAGTAATAGTATAGTCAAAATTATATCCGTCATCAATATGACGTATAAGACCATAACAAGACGTAGAAGACCATGTAGCTACATCTTTAGGGGCATAAAAATCAAAATAAGCCTTATAAAAAGAAAGTGCAGGAATAAGGGAAACAGAATCATTATCATCAACACCAAGGCTATAACCAAGGCCAATAAGATTAGTACGAAGACGACGGCCAGCATCGGTCAAACGAAAAAGAATAGAATATTTATTAGAAGAATCGTCACATTCCAAAATGAAATCGCAATTATAAGGAGTAATACGATTTTTCTCATCAGAGACAAAAATATTAGTAATCTGCAAATTAAAAGTTCCTTCAAAATCTTGAGAGGGCTGTTCTTGAAAACCAGCAATACTCTTATACATTGCAGAACGCAATACACTAATTTTAGATTTAATATCTGAACCAGGCATATAAGTATATGTACCATCACCACCACTCTTAGGAGAAACAAGTACAGAAAACTGAGAATAACGACACATCATTGCATAGACAAACATAGTACTACTAACAATAGGAACAGAATCAGGCTCAAATTCTAAATCCTGAGAAGAACGATAAGGTTGATGTGCCAACAAAGCTTCATAATAAGGACACACCTCAGAAGTAGGAACGAAGAAAGCTTCACCACGAAGAGAGACACGACCAAATGTAGGCAAAGGCATAGGAGCAAGGCGTAAGAGCTGGCGCCAATTTATCTCAATACTACTATCACCCGACATAGGAATAGACAAAAGAGGTTGAACAACACCAAAAGGAAGCGAAGTATTATTGTCAAAAGACAAATTATGAGGATAGGTCTTAGAAATAAGACCAAGAGAAATTTTTGAAAAACCCATAATTATTTATTATTTAAAGAATCAAGTTTAGAATCAAGAGAATCAAGAAATTGTGAAGACGGACGGTCTATAACTTGTGAATTAACAACAGTAAGAGGAACACCGGAAGACTGAAGATTACTAAGAGTAAAATCAGTAAACAAAGGAAGTTCCAATTTTTGAAGTTTCATAACCGTAGTAACACGGTTAGCACGTAATTTAGTATCATAAACAGAGCTACGATAAGGAGAAATAACATCACGAGAAGGTGAAAAACGATAAATAAATCTACGATTACGAATCATAATAATTAACAATATTTTTTATTATAACGAGACAGAACAAGACGACGAATGCGGTCACGCTCTGACTGACGACGAGCAAAATCAGCACAACGTGCTGTAGCGAGAGTACGAGAATAATCAGAATAATAACTATCAAGATAAGAATAATCAGAAAGTAAATCACCTGAAAGAGTAAAATCCGAATCAGGCAAACGAGTAAATGGAGATGAACAAATACGTTTCATCTCAACAACATCACGACGAGTCGACCATAAATAAAAACAATATTCAGGATTAAACAATGAAGAAAAATCACCACCGAAATAACGGAGCGATGTATCAATAAGAGAAGAGGAAACACCACGATAAACCTCATGATAAAGAGCCAAAGGAATAAATGATTCCATACTATCAAGAGATATATCAGAACGCTCTAAATAAGGCTTAACAGATGAAAAATTTAAATCATTACGAAGAGCAGAATTAAAAGCCTCATACAACTTACGACAACGACGACCTAAACGAGTATCAAAGACGTAACGAGAATAAACTCTACCGAATGTAGTCAGCTCTCTATCATATAGATAATGTGAACCGTCATCAGATTTACGTGGATAGCCAGTAACATCAGAACGAACAGAACGAAACATCAGCTTATTAATAGCATAACGAGGAAAAGGAGTATTACGACCAAAAAGCGGATTATAAACACCATGTTCAAGAGCATCACGAACAGAAGAAGCATCAAGAGAATTTATGCAATCAATAACAGAATAACCTAACATATTACTTTGCCAATGTTTAGGCAAAAAACGTTTCATACGCTCTTTATGTTTTTTATCCTCAAGATACTGAGATACAGAAGATAAACCATAAAATGATAAATCTTTAGTTACATACTTTGATACATAACGAGCACCACCAGCAAGGGAACGTATGCAAGGGTCATCGGGACGGTCATAATCATCAACATACATATTAAGATGAGATGACCATTTAGGAAATACAAAACCTAGTTTATTATCTACAAACCAATACTTACGACAATTCTCAACAAACCAATGATAATCAACCTGAGACTCAAGAAAGAACAAACCATGATAATGAGGACGGCAAGTGTTTTTACCATACTCACACGTAAAAAAGTACTTGTAAGAATGTTTACCATACTTACGATAAGTAGATACCTTAATACGATTAAGAAAACTCAATACATCATCATGACTAAAACAAACACAAGAGAAATCACCATCAGTATAATGTGGCAAGTGAAAATCATCATAAGTAAAGGTAAGAAAAACAGCAGAACCACCTCTATTATAAAGTGATTGAAGTTCAAAAGAGATACGTGTCTGCCACTCACTCATATAAGTAGAGCAACATTCATCACAATGACCGCAAGGAACTTCAACATAATAAGGAGAAACGGTTACATCCTGATATGTAGAATTATTACGAATACGAATAGGAGACAGACACATATTAATGAAAATTTGAAGCTACTTTTTAATAGGATGAAAATCTAATACCCCGGAATGGTTAATAACGGTGGTGTCAACGGTAACTATCTGTGCACGGCCAAAAGATTGAGCAGAGCGTTGCACAGAACAAGAAGCCAAAGAAGAAACACCGAGATAACCGAGAAAGAGACCGGCAGCGTAAACAATCACTTTAAGGACGATGATTAGAAAATCTTTTTTTGTCATTGATGAATTTGATTAAGATATTATAAAAATGTGAAAACTTTTCAGCACGATAGAAACATACAGGAAACTTCAAAAGATCGTATGAAGATAAATCCTTAATGTATGCTGTAAGATATGCGAGTTCGGAATCAGTAACCTCTATGAGATTGCTATTCCGTTTAGAAGGATTACTAAATACTTTCATCAGGAAAATTTTCCTTAAGCCAATCATTATAAGATTCACGATTAAAAGAAGCTCTAATAGCTTCACAAAGAGAAAACTGAAATGAAGTGAGAAAACCATAATGTGATAAAGAATGATATACCTCAAACAAATCATCTTCATTAAAAGAATAATTTAACTTTACTTTAGCCATAATTTTTACTTTTTTAATTGTCACGATGCAAATATAATATAATCTATATTATGATAAATAGCATAATATTATTATTCATTTATTTTACAAAAGTCATCCCGACTTACATATTATCTCTATTTTTTCTTTATCTTTGTAAAATATAACTTTATATTCTCCAAAAACAAATTCGAAGAATAAAATATATAAATGAGAAAATTATTTTTAGTCACAATAATATTTGCTTTTCCTGTTATTTCTGCATTCTCACAAGTACGTTGGAATTCAGCCTATCAAACTTATATAGATTTATATAAAGATCTTGCAATAGAAGAAATGATACGGTATAAGATTCCAGCCAGTATAACGCTAGCCCAAGGACTGTTGGAAAGTGCGGCAGGACGTAGCGAATTGGCACGCAAAGGCAATAATCATTTTGGTATAAAGTGTCATGGATGGACAGGACGCAAAACATATCATGATGATGATGAGAGTAACGAATGCTTCAGAGCCTATGAGAATGTTGCTCAGAGCTTTGAGGATCACAGTAAATTTCTTGCAAGGCAGAATCGATATTCCAGATTGTTCAAACTTTCAATTAAAGACTATAAAGGTTGGGCAAAAGGGCTAAAAGCTTGTGGATATGCAACGAATCCCAGATATGCGGATAAGCTAATAGAAATCATAGAATTGTATGAATTACATAAATACGACAATGCAAATCATTATGATAAATTCATATCAAAACACAGTTCGACGGGTAATGCTTCATTAGGCAGATTACATCCAATATATAAATATAATAAGAACTATTATATCATAGCTCGTGCTGGTGATACATTTAAATCAATAGGAGAAGAGATAAATATTTCATATAAAAAGATTGCAAAATACAACGAGCGCGACCGAAATGATAAACTGATTCCCGGTGAAGTAATATTCTTAAAAGAGAAGCAAAAGAAAGCAGACAAGGCTTTCAAAAACCGATTCCATATTGTAAAAGCAGGAGAAAGTATGTACTCTATTTCTCAATATTATGGAATAAGATTAAAATATCTATATAAGAAAAATAATCTTGATGCAAATTATCAGATAAAAGTTGGTGATAAATTACTTGTTTACTGATATTTTGACTTGTGCAACAGTCATTTGTCTGTTGCACATTTTCTTTATTGATAGACTTTTCTGTTTTGAAATTGTTACAAATAATATGGCTACGTTTAAACTGCGTATAAGTATTCTGTTAATATGATATAATTATATACGTCATGAAAATATTTTTTTGTATTTTTGTATCTTGTTAATAAGTATCTGACTTTTAAAATTTACAGCACATGCTTACACTTAAGCTCATAAACGAGGAAACAGAACGTGTTATTAAAGGATTAAAGAAAAAACACTTTGAGAATGCAGAAGAGGCTATCGCCAATGTCATCAAAACAGACAAGGAGCGTCGTGAAGCCCAGCAGAAGTTAGACAACAATCTTTCTGAGACTAAAAAAATGTCTGCCCGCATTGGACAACTCATGAAAGAGGGCAAAAAGGATGAGGCAGAGAGCATAAAGAAAGAGGTTTCGGCCTTGAAAGAAATCAGTAAACAACTGGAGACCGAGAAGAATCAATGCGAGAAGGACCTCATTTCACAACTTTGTTCAATACCAAACATACCGAATGACGATGTGCCCGAAGGCCGAGATGCAAGTGATAATGTGGTAGTAAAGGAAGGCGGACATATACCCGACCTGCCAGAAGACGCATTGTGTCATTGGGATCTTTGCAAAAAATTCAATCTGATAGATTTTGACCTCGGAGTGAAGATAACAGGAGCAGGATTCCCTGTATATATTGGAAAGATGGCTCGCTTTCAGAGAGCTCTAGAGGCATTCTTCCTTGAGGAGGCACGCAAAAGCGGATATCTCGAAGTGCAACCACCATACGTCGTAAACGAGACTTCAGGATACGGCACAGGTCAGCTGCCAGACAAAGAAGGTCAGATGTATCACTGCAATCTGGACAACCTGTATCTCATTCCTACGGCTGAAGTACCTGTAACGAACATATTCCGTGACGAGATTCTTGATGAGAAAGACCTGCCAATTAAGAGATGTGCATATTCAGCATGTTTCCGTCGTGAAGCAGGATCGTACGGTAAGGATGTTAGAGGCTTAAACCGTCTGCATCAATTTGATAAGGTTGAATTAGTGCGCATAGATACACCAGAGCACTCATATCAGTCACTTGACGAGATGCTTGCGCATGTTGAAGGACTTTGCCAGAAACTGGAACTCCCCTATCACATTCTTCGTCTTTGCGGAGGTGACATGAGTTTCACATCGGCTATATGCTACGACTTCGAGGTTTGGAGTGCAGCACAGAAGAAATGGCTTGAAGTATCATCTGTATCAAACTTCGAAAGCTATCAAGCTAACCGTTTACACTGCAGATACCGCAAAGCCGATACAAAGAAGATTGAGCTCTGCCACACTCTGAACGGCTCTGCTCTTGCTTTACCGCGTATTGTTGCCGCAATACTTGAAAACAATCAGACGCCTGACGGCATTAAAGTACCAAAAGCTTTGGTACCATACTGCGGTTTCGATATGATTGATGACAAGAACTTCGGATAAAGACTGTTCTTATATTATATACCGTATATTGCAAGTCTGCTTATTAGCGATTTGCAATATACGTGATATTTCTGGACAGGCAATCTGCGCAGAAATCAGATATGCCCTAACAATGACAAAACGCTAACACATTAAAAACCTTATGAACAAAATTATCCGTAAAGAACAGTTTTCAGAAAATGTATTTTTGTTTGAAATAGAGGCTCCTCTGATTGCAAAAAGCAGAAAAGCCGGTAATTTCATAATATTAAGAGTTGATAAAAACGGCGAACGAATACCTCTTACTATAGCAGATGCAAACACGAAAAAGGGAACAATAACCATTGTTGTACAACGTGTAGGACTATCGTCTTTCAAATTATGCTCACTTAATGAAGGCGATATAATTGCTGATGTTGTCGGTCCGCTCGGTAACCCTACGCACATAGAAAACTTTGGAACGGTGGTATGTGCAGGCGGAGGTGTCGGCGTTGCTCCGATGCTCCCTATTATCAAAGCCCTAAAAGCAGCCGGTAACCGGGTTCTGTCTGTTATTGCAGGAAGAACAAAAGAACTTGTCATCCTTGAAAATGAAGTCAGAGCATGCAGCGATGAACTGATAATAATGACGGATGACGGCTCTTACGGAGAAAAAGGTGTCGTAACAATAGGAATCGAGAAACTCATCAATCAGGAGCATGTAGATAAAGTATTTGCAATAGGTCCGCCTATTATGATGAAATTCTGTTGCCTGCTGACACAAAAATATAATATTCCTACTGATGTATCACTCAACACTATCATGGTCGATGGAACCGGTATGTGTGGAGCATGCAGACTTACTATTGGAGGCAAAACAAAGTTTGTATGTATTGATGGGCCTGAGTTTGACGGAGCGCTCGTTGACTGGGACGAAATGCTCAAACGCATGGGAACATTCAAGAGGGCTGAGAAAGAAGAGATGGAACATTACGAACAACATCTTCAGACAGTGAAACCGGACAAGCACAAAGAGTCTGTAAATATCACCATGGATGTAGAACCGACATCCGAGACTCTGGAACAGCTCACCAATCGTAACTCTCAGTGGAGAAAAGACTTACGCTCCTCGCTTAAAGCAAAGGAAAGAACAGAGATACCAAGAGTCATAATGCCGGAGCTTGATGCTGAATACCGGTCGCACACACGCACTGAAGAAGTAAACAGAGGACTAACAAAAGAAATGGCAATAAAGGAGGCTCACCGTTGTCTTGACTGCGTTAAGCCTTCTTGTATTGAGGGATGCCCTGTGAATATCAACATACCATCCTTTATCAAAAATATTGAACGCGGACAATTCATTGCTGCCGCCAAGGTCTTGAAAAACACATCGTCACTGCCTGCAGTATGCGGTCGTGTTTGCCCTCAGGAAAAACAATGCGAAAGCAAATGTATTCATCTGAAGATGGGAGAACCGGCTGTCGCTATTGGATATCTGGAACGTTTCGCCGCGGACTTTGAAAGAGAGAGCGGTAATATTGTTATACCGGAAATAGGACAGAGTAAAGGAATAAAGGTAGCTGCAGTAGGTTCAGGTCCCGCAGGATTGAGCTTTGCCGGCGAGATGGCCAAAAAAGGATACGATGTTACCGTTTTCGAAGCTTTACACGAGATTGGTGGAGTTTTGAAATATGGTATTCCTGAGTTCCGTTTACCAAACAAGATTGTCGATGTAGAGATTGAGAATCTCAAGAAAATGGGCGTGAAATTCATCACAGACTGCATCATAGGTAAGACAATCAGTGTGGAACAGTTGGAGGATGACGGTTTCAAGGGTATATTCATTGCCTCCGGAGCAGGTCTGCCAAACTTCATGGGCATACCAGGCGAAAACCTGATAAACATAATGTCATCAAATGAATATCTCACGCGAGTAAATCTTATGGATGCGGCCAATCCGACAACAGATACACCAATAAATATAGGTCATAACGTGATTGTAGTCGGTGGAGGCAACACAGCCATGGATTCTTGTCGTACAGCCAGACGTCTTGGTGGAAATGTGACATTGGTATATAGACGCTCAGAGAAAGAAATGCCAGCACGAGCTGAAGAGGTGAAACACGCAAAGGAAGAAGGTATAAACTTCCTTACACTTCATAACCCGCTGGAATATATAGCTGACGAGAACGGTGCCGTCAAACAAGTAAGACTTCAAGAGATGAAGTTGGGCGAACCTGACGAAAGCGGACGCCGCAGACCTGAGCCTATACCGGGTGCCATTAAAACCATTGATGCAGACCAGGTGATTGTAGCTGTCGGAGTCTCCCCTAACCCACTCGTACCAAAATCAGTTGAAGGTCTTACATTGGGCCGCAAGAGCACAATCGTAGTAAATACAGAAATGCAGAGCTCTCGCCCGGAGATATATGCCGGAGGAGACATAGTCAGAGGAGGTGCAACCGTTATACTTGCCATGGGTGACGGACGACGCGCAGCCGAGAATATGGACAAGCAGCTTTCTGGGAATAAGTAAAATTTCCGCATAGTGGCTTTGCCGGGAGAATACTTATAAGGACATCCCGGCAAAGCCATATTTCTATTAACCGAACAATAAATAACCTCTACCATGACAATAACCACAAAGCTGAAAATAGGTTTAATCGTACTTCTACCCTATCTGTATGTTTTCCCGTCTGCGGCACAAACAGACAAGGACTATCCTTGGATGCAATACTATGATCAACTTATTGAACTTGAAGATATTGATGATGAGAACATCGAAAACACATACGACATACTCATGTCTCTTTCAGAAAACAAGATTAATCTTAATACTGCCACCAGAGAGGATCTTGAACAAATAATATTTCTAACACCGCAACAAATAGAAGAAATATCTGAATATATCTATAAATATGGTCCGATACGTACAATGGGTGAATTGGCAATGATCGAATCGCTGGATGCAGTCAGACGACAGCTGTTGTCCTACTTTGTATATATAGATAATGAAGAGAAAAAACAGTTTCCTACGATAAAGAACATTCTTAAATACGGAAAGAACGACATCATTGCAACGGCAAAGATACCTCTATACGAGCGTAAAGGCGACAAGAACGGATACATGGGCTATAAATATAAACATTGGTTCAGATACACGTTTAAATATGGTCAGTATGTACAAATAGGCCTTACCGGTTCACAAGATTCCGGAGAACCGTTCTTTGCCGGGAAAAACAGTTTAGGATATGACTATTATTCATTCTACATGTTGATTCGTAAGCTGGGACGGATTAAAACACTCGCCGTAGGCAGATACCGCCTTAAATTCGGAATGGGCCTGATTATGAATAATGATTTTTCTCTCGGAAAAATCGCCTCCATCTCATCATATAGCTCCAATAACTCTATTAGAGCCCACTCGTCACGTTCGATGGCAAATTATCTTCAAGGTGCAGCCGTAACATATAATATAATAAAAGGTCTCGACATTACGGCATTCGCATCTTACAGAAAGATTGACGCCACACCTGGAAAAGAACCCAACACGATAACTACAATACGTGAATCAGGATATCACAGAACACCGACAGAAATGGCATATAAAAATAATACAAGTGAGTCGTTGTTCGGAGGAAACATCCGATTCTTCAAAAATGGATTCCATGTAGGAATGACTTCCATTTATGCAGGTCTGGACAAGAAACTCCAACCTAACACCTCGCAGATTTACAGAAAATATTATCCTTCCGGAAAAAACTTCACAAATACAAGTATAGATTATGGATACACCGGACATAAACTGTCTGTCGAGGGAGAATCAGCGATTGACGGAGCGAAATCGTTGGCGACAATAAATCGTATAACTTACCAACCTATAAGCGAACTTTCACTGACGCTATTGCAGAGATTTTATTCATATAAATTCGAGACTCTGTTCGGACAATGCTTTAATGATGGCGGACGCATACAGAACGAAAGCGGAATATATTTGGGCGTGAATTGGAATCCATCTTCAGATTTATCCGTAATGTACTATTTTGATTATGCGTACTTTCCGTGGGCAAAATATCAGATAAGCTCTTCATCCCACTCCATCGATAACTTCATTTCCGGAACACTAAAGAAAAACAACTTTTATATAAGCTCTCGTTACAGGATTAGATTAAGACAAAAAGACAACAGCGACAAAACATCACTTATCCCCAAGATAGAACAACGGGGCCGGATTGCCTTAGGATATGACGATAATATTTGGAGTATGAAAATGCAATTAGATATGTCTGATTGTAAAACTGAGAATAACAGTTTCGGTTGGATGGTATCACAGACCTTCGGCTGTAAATACAAAATAATAGATGCCGACATTGCCATAGGATATTTTGACACAGACGATTATGACAGCCGAATATACTGTTACGAAAAAGGATTATTATACAGTTTCTCTTTTCCCGTTCACTATGGGAAAGGCATACGATACTCTATAAACGTCAGGGCGGATATACAAAACAAAATAATGATTGCATGCAAGCTCGGTTCGACAAAATATTTTGACAGAAACAAAATATCATCGTCATACCAGGAAATAGACGGATCGTCTATGACTGACATCGAAGTCCAGATAAGATGGAAATTCTAATAAATATAATTAAAAGTTCGATGATTTAATGTGACCTGCATGAATGGAACGACAAATTGTCTGCCATTTGTAATGACTCCCGTCCTAGGTGTGGTGCTACTGTTATAATATGGTTCATCTGACAATGCGTCACAATACATTCCGGACTATGACGCTGTCATTTTAATGATACAAGACCTGTTCTATTGGAATATAATATTGGCTAATTAAGAATACGATATAAACAGTATAAATTTAAACGAAATCAAAAGCGTATCCGGTAATCCAATTAATTTATAAAAAGCATATTCACATTTATTATAATAATAAAGATGTATCGGATTCGATTTTTACCCTAATTTTGTAACATAAAAAGTATTACACACAAAAAGACAGACAATGAATCTATATTTTGCCGGCATAATAATAGCCGTTTGTACATTCTTGATTATCGGATTGTTCCATCCCATAGTGATAAAGACAGAATATTATCATGGTACAAAACCATGGTGGATATTTCTTCTTATCGGTATTGTCAGCATCATATCAGCGCTCTTCATAGAGAATATAATAATCTCATCTATTCTTGGAGTATTTGGCGCTTCGTCATTATGGAGCATTGGTGAACTGTTCGAACAGCGTAAAAGAGTAAAAAAGGGATGGTTCCCCATGAACCCTAAAAGAGCAGCAGACTATGAAGATTAAACTGATAATGATCGGCAAAACAACCGGCGATTTATATATAGATGCAATTGATGACTACACCAACCGCATAAAACATTATAATAATTTCTCAATACACGTAATACCAGGACTTAAGAACACGAAGAAACTCAGCCAGGAACAACAAAAACAGGCTGAGGGTGAGCTGATACTAAAAGAGCTTACTGCTCAAGACACGGTGATACTTTTGGATGAGCGTGGCAAGGAATATCGCAGCATGGAATTTGCAAAATGGCTGGAAAATAAACAACTTACAGCGCAAAATATTGTCTTTGTGATTGGTGGACCTTATGGCTTTTCCGACAGCATATATAAAAGGACCAATGAGAAAATATCGTTATCCAAAATGACATTCTCCCACCAAATGGTCAGATTGATTTTCGTTGAACAACTATACCGTGCATGTACAATCATAAAAGGAGAATCGTATCATCATGAATAATAATGTGCAGCAAGAATAGATGGCCCTTGGTTTTAATATGAAATTGTGGTTTTTGTTCCCTAATTAACATGGTTTTCTTCTTTTGAAATAAACACAATATGGAGCACTGACAGATTTTCAGTATTCTGTGATTTTTTCATCTGAGTTTTCCGTTCTACCCCAAAAAATAAGCGCGTATTTTGGGGCTGACTCTCCTTCATACGGCAAGTATGTTGAATATAATAACGTGAGTTCGATATAAAATCAAAAAATAGAAAGTTGTCTGTCATTGACAA
>ERZ779888.1551-NODE-1551-length-22203-cov-2.867573_pt1 | contig 22203 bp, 18 predicted proteins | sample MGYA00511245_ERZ779888 | MGnify/ENA primary metagenome ERZ779888 (study PRJEB29588, sample SAMEA2155255) | human gut metagenome | biome: human gut; feature: human-associated habitat; material: faeces | place: Denmark | collected 2008/2010 ...
AAGAGCTCCAATGTATGCACAAGTACCGGCTTTCCGTGAATCTCCAAAAACTGTTTTGGAATACCGGAACCCATTCTAACTCCACGACCACCGGCAAAGATCATTGCAATATTCATAATTAACTCCTTTCTTCTTCCTCCAATGCGCTAAAATTAAGCAGAGGAAGTCTTTGGTTTACTTTCTCAATATGACGCAGTTTTTTCTGAATGTCCTCCGGAATATTTCCAAGCAGGATCCAGTCAATCACGCGGTCTGACGCATGACTATCAATATAGTCAAAATGCTTGTCTACATATTGTTCAACTTTTTCATATTCATAATCCTTTTGTTCGAGTGCATCCATGATCTGTGCAAAGGTATAGCAGACCTTACCCGGTGCCGCTTCCTCATAATCACGATGGAACCCTCTTGAAAAAGAATATTGGATCTTGTCAAATGCGAAAAACAGCATTGGTTTACGCATCAAACTATACTCAAATATATTGGACGAATAATCCGTGATCAATATCTCTGTAATATAAAACAGATCATTGATATTTGGATATTTATTAGCATCCACAAAGCGGTCTTTATGAGCCTCTTCGATCGGTACCGCCTCACTCACCCAAGGGTGCATCTTGAATAACACAACGTATTCCTCTCCGCAGAAATCATACAATCGCTGAAAATCGATCATGTGATACGGATAATAGGCTGTTTTACGGTTTTTGCCACGGTAGGTTGGTGCAAACAAGATCACCTTTTTGCCTTTACACATTGGATACCGTTCATAAAGCTCTGCCGTTTTCTTCTCACGAAAGGCTTCATCCAAATACTCATCCATACGCGGCATACCGGTTGGCAAGATCTGATCATCATTAATACCAAACACCTCAGAGAAGAACTTCCCGATCTGTCTGGAACCGGCGATTCCATAGCGGTATTGTCTATGGCAGCTCACTGGTGCCGGACATCCCAAGTGTCCCCATCTGCTATAACCGGAGGACTTAAAGCCCGCCCCCGCATGCCATAGCTGTATCAGCTTTGTCCGTTTATCTAATGTCAGCCAGTCAAAAAGCGGTACATGATCGTCAATGAATACCATATCGCACTGTGCTAATTTGTGGAGCAGCTCTTTGGTTGAGCTGCGCGCCTGTCTGATATAAGAAGCAGGTCTTGCGGAAAAAAGAATGGTATATTCCTTATCCAATCCACGTTCACACATTCGGTCATAAACCGCCTGCAGATTCGTACCGATCGTATCGCTCTGCTCCGTCATAAACATGATCACCTTTTGACGGTCTTTATACTTCTTCACCTGACCGTGATAATACGCTTTCCAACGCATCCGGCCTGCATTTTTCTTCATTTTGATCGCTGGATCTGTCACCGCAGATTTCACGATCTCACCATTGCTTTCCTGTTCCATGCTGACCTTCATCGCATCCATGATATGCATTAGGAGCGGAAGATCATTTTCCCCTTCCGTGACATAGAAGTTTACAAGATAACCTCTCGTCCGGTTGTTATGCAGGAAAGATCGCGATACATTTTCTGCCTCCGGAACCAATTCATGCGCCATCACACATTTTGCCAAAATCTCCTGCTTGCGGCAAACATAAAAGAAATAACTTCCCATCGGAAGACATTCGCAGTTCCCCGGATTTGTCATATTCATTGACAGTCGAATATGCTCTTCATCCACAATCGTCTGCTTAAATCGTGCTTTGGCATGAAAGTTTTGATCCACGGCATATACATCAAATTTTTCACCTTTTAACGCCTCATCCGCATACGTAAGCTGTAAATCAATATGCACAATGATTCGTTCCCACCAGATTTTCGTGATCGTCGCAGTAAGCCGTCCCAACGAAATCCGGTCTTCCATCATGATCTCTTTGTCCATGGTATTCTCCATTTCCTATTTATCCCGACTTTTCGCAGGTTGACTGCTCTGTATAAGACAGTCTTCCAACAAAAAAATGCGAAATGTGGGCATTATTTTTTAGTTTATCATCATATTCTGCAACTGTCAATCTGTCCCGCCTTTGCTCATTGAGCCTCCGTTATTCCACGCTGATAGTTCTATTTCCAATATTTATACTTTACATGATATTTCTTGGCATACTTGTGCGCATAACTCCCCTTTTTCACATAAAGTGTAAGCTTTTTACAGCCTTTAAATGCATCTTTCTCTATTTTTTTCACAGATTTAGGCATTTTTATTTTTTTTAAGCTTCTACAATTTCCAAATGCTTTCGACCCCACCCTCCTTACTTTACTTGGTATATTAACTGATGTTAAATTACGACAATTGTAAAAAATTCGATTTTCTATATACTTCCAGTTTTTATTTATCTTAACCTGTCTTAGTGCTATACAATCTCTAAACAAATCATCTGTACACTCACTATTTTGTATTTTAGATAAATTTGCTGTTTTCAGCCGCCTACAGCCCCTAAATAAACCATTCGCCAGTACAACATTCTTATCAAATGAGACATTTTGTATTCCAGTATTCCCGCATAACATTTCACCAAAATCCAATTTGTAAAATCTTTCTTTAAACGGCAATACTCTTAATTTTTCACAATACTGAAATGTACGTAATCCTAACATTTTTAGTGACTCTCCACCACTTATTTTTTCCAATTTCCTACACATATAAAATGCGTCATTATCTATCTTTCTTACGGTTTTTCCAATATGAACTCTTTGTAATGACTTACACATCATAAATGCCTGACTTCCAATTACCTCTACACTATCAGGAATGATCACTTCTTCTATATACGAATTTTGACTAAATGAATTGGCTGCCAATCTCCGGACAGGATGTCCATCTATCTCCGATGGAATAATCACTTTTTGGGACTTACTCCATGGCGAATTGTCGCTGAATCGTTCTATGCGAATCCCCTTTCCAGACCCTATATATGTATATTGATAACCTCCACTTACATAATACTTTTTCCACCCATCTGCATCATACATTTCAAGAGGTCTTGGCGTTGCTTGAATTTTCATCATTGTCTGTGTTGTTTCCAAAGCAACCTGATTGTTGATGTGCTCTGCACTGGATACATCCTGCGCCGTTAATTGAAGTCCCATAATTGCAATAACAATAATACCACAAGCCAAAATCCACTTTTTCATAAAATTCAACCTCACCTTTCTAAAGTTTTCCGTTACATCTCTAGTACATCACAGATACCCACCCCAGTCAATAACTTCGATACCATCTTAAGAATTCTTAAGAATTGAATCTCATATGCCATCAATTAATCACTCAAATTTCGCGCTTCCAAAATTATCTCACACGACCACATATTGCTTATTATGTCATAATACTTGCGCATGATTTCTGCGCATAATGGAGTTTCAAAGAAACTCCTAAGATGAGCACTGTGTGCTCATTATAGCATATATTAGAACATCGATGCTATATATTAGCGTAAATGCAGCACTTCTGAGGTGATGCGGGCCGCATCTATCGTCATCTGATGTGGGCAGATTGGGCTTTCTAATAATCCGTTTTCGATGCAGTGAACGACCTCTGCCACTTCATAAACAAATCCATTTTCTTCACCGCTGTCAAAGGAATCAATGCACTCGTCGGCACTGTTATACAGTTCTGCCCTAGAACCAAAGTGCATTTTAGGAAGGCGAATATATCCGTCCTCGCCGTAAATGTAAGCATCTTCCGGCATTTTGGTGGTAAAAGAGCACTGTAAATTTGCAATACAGCTTTCGAGTTGAAGATTCATACTGACCAGATCATCTACACCTGTAGAATGTCTTGCAACAAAAGCATCCATATCCAGTATTTTTTCATCCACGAGATAAGGCAGCACCTCGAGTGGATAAATGCCGAGATCATACAGAGAACCACCGCCGAGTGCCGGGTCAAAGAGTCGTTTATTGTAGACAGGATCAGCTTTCCAACCGATAGTTGCCTGCATTAATTTTACTTTGCCGATACGACCCTCCTGGATCCATTGCTTGGCAGTTATTGTTTTTGGCAAAAAACGCGTCCACATTGCTTCCATCAAAAACAAGTTTTTTTGTTTGGCAAGGCTACAGACGGTAAGTGCCTCGTGAGCAGACCGTACCAAAGATTTTTCGCAGAGAACATGTTTGCCGGCTTGCAGACATTGCAATATGTTATCGTAGTGAGCGTTGGTGGTAGTTGCGATGTATACGGCGTCGATGCGAGGGTTGGCGAGTAATTCTGCATAATTTCCGTAATAGGACGGAATATGCTCGCGCGCCGCCCATTCCTGTGCGCGATCCAGTGATTTGCTGGCAACCGCAATGACTTCAGCGTTATCCAGTTGTCTGACGGCATCTGCAAATTTGCGTGCAATGTCGCCTGCTCCAATAATTCCAAAATGTATCATATTTTATGTGCCTTTCTGTGTTCGGTGATTTGCAGCGGTGCTGCATCGTGATTTGGCAAAAGAATAGCATAGGAAGAAAGGTGTGTCAATTTGTAAGCTAATTAGAAAAAATAGGATTGATATACCTACATTTTTATGATATATTTAATTCAAATCAATTTTGTTCAAATGAATTTGAATTAAAATATGACGCGGGGAGGCGGTATCAATGTTTATAGGCAGAGAACGAGAACTTGCATCTTTAAAAGAGTTTTATGATAAAGATGGAATTGGAATGACGGTGATATATGGACGCAGACGCATTGGAAAGTCTACGCTTATTGCCGAATTTGTCAAAGATAAAAAAACAATTTTTTATACAGCTACAAAAGTTGGAAAAACCAGAAATCTCGAATTGTTTTCAAGACAGGTAGTGGATCTGTTTATGCCTGGGATGGAGAATATTAGTTTTGGAACATTAGAAGCTGTTTTTGATTTTATTGATAAAAATATAGCTAATGATAAGATAGTACTTGTAATAGATGAATTGCCATACTGGGCTGAAAAAGATGACTCTCTTTTATCTATTCTGCAGAAATATATAGATACGATTTGGAATGACAAAAATCTGAAAATAATTTTATGTGGTTCAGCATTAAGCTTTATGGAAAATAAAGTGCTCAGTGAAAAAAGTCCTTTATTTGGAAGACGTGATTCACAGATAAAATTAGAATCATTTAATTATTTAGATTCAGCCAAATTTGTTCCTAACTATTCAAACGAAGATAAAGCAATCTGCTATGGCATTACTGGCGGTGTTGCAAAATATCTTTCCATGATCGATCCGAAAAAAAACATTGACGAGAACATTATAAGATTATTTTTCAGGACAGATGGTTATTTATATGATGAAACCAGAAATTTACTGACACAGGAATTTTCTGATATATCACTCGTAAATAATATTGTGGAACAGATTGCCTCCGGAGTAAATACACTTAATACCATTTCCGGAAAAATTAACGAGAAAGAGCCAACTGTCTTATACTCATTAGAAAAATTAATCAGTGTTGGGTTAATTGAGAAAAAGAAATGTATCACAGAAGAAAAAAACAAAAAGAAAACACAATATGTTCTAAAAGATTATATGTTCAAATTCTGGTACGAATTTATCCCAAAAGCAACCAGTGTAATTGAAATGGGACAGGGTGCACTTTATTATCAAAAAGCTGTCAAACCATTCTTACATTCATTTATGGGTTCTGTATTTGAAGAAATGTGCCGATACTATACTCTGAATCAGGGAATAACCGGTGCATATGATTGTTTCGTTACTTCAGTCGGAACCTGGTGGGGTGTAGAAAATATTACAGATAAAAACGGTTCTATACGAGCACAATCTGCCGATATAGATATCGTTGCCTTATCTGATATAGATAAAAAAGCAGTTATTGGCGAATGTAAGTTCAAAAACGAAAAAATTGACAAGGGTATTTATGAAACCTTGGTCAGAAGAGGAACTCTTATATCCAATAAATACAAAATTTCAAAATATATTTTCTTTTCTCTATCAGGATATACAGATTGGTTCAACTCATTATCTGATGAAGATGTTTTGCTGCTTACATTAGATTCACTTTATAGGTGAACAATTGATGCAGGGGGAGTATCGCTGTTTCACTTTTATTAATTTTCTTTTTTCACGTTTTCAATGCTGATTGCAAAATCATACTCCACCATTCGGATCACCATTTTCGAGTCACCTGTACTCTGGCATTCGAAATGATAACCTTTTTTTCCAATTCTGAAGTATGAATCAGTAATTTTTTCACCATTCAGCGTCTGGTGTTCATTTCGTAGCTGTTCCAACGGAACATCAAGTGGATAATTTGTTCCAAATATCTCATTGAGCACTGGCACAATCAGCTCCGGCATCTTCTGTAAATGAAAGTAACCCTGCAAATATTTCATCCAGCATATTTTTCAGGCTTAAGGTTTCCACCTGCCTCTCCCTTTTGTTCTATTTTAGCATATCCATATATAGAACTCTATGCATTATTACAAATTCTCTTCTACTTCTCCTACTGCAGGAAGATACTCCACAGACAGATCGTCGGCAATGACAGCAGCGTGGAAAAAATAACCATCTTCGTTGCAAACGGTGAATCGACCTGATACTTTTCTGCGAGGATACTGGTTGTCGCACCCGCCGGCATCGCTGCCAGAAGCACACAAAGACCAAGAACTGTTTTATTCAATGGCAGGAAACTGCATGCAATATAAACGACCGCCGGAATAACGACCAGTCTGTGTACGGTATATTTTACAACTGTCCAGTCCCAGAAATCTTTGAGATCGATGTCAGCCAGGATCATGCCAATGACCATCATGGACATCGCGGTATTGCAGTTTCCGACTGATGTGACTGCTCCGTCAAGTCCCGGTGGAAGCTGCGCACCGGTCACCATCATGATCATTCCGAGAACACAGGCAAGAATACACGGATGTGTCACAACTTTTTTCAGTGTTTTTATCTTATCACTGCTTCCGGAAAAAACAGCCAACCCGGAGGACCACATCATGATCCTCTGTGGAATCAGATAAACACTGGCAAGCACCAGACCTTCTGCGCCATAAATTCCCTCTGCGATCGGATTTCCAAGAAATCCCGCATTCGAGCAGATGGTTCCATACTGAAGACATTTATATCGTCCTTCCGGTTCTTTTCGGAACATCACTTTTCCATAAATCACACAGAATACCTGAATACCTATAGATATAAGAAGGATTTCCAGATATTTTATAAAATTTCCATCTGCTGCACTCTGCGTAAACGCATGAAGAATGTTGCACGGCAGGATCAGATAAATAACAAGGTCATTGATGTTTTTTTGCCCCTGTGGTCCGATGATATGTATTTTTTTCATCAAAAATCCTACAGCTACGAGGAGAAAGATCGTGAGCTGTAATGTAAGAAGTGTTTTCATAATATTCTACTTTCCGCGTGTTTCCTTCCTTTGAAACACCTGCTTCCTTTCTTCTTAATTCATTTTCATCCTCATCATCTCAAATCATACTTTAGTGTAGCACATTGTTGAAATCCCTGCAAGAAGGCCAGTTGTACAGAGTTGTATACAATAATCTGCGAACGATTCCGTTTATATTTAATACATTACTCCACCCATACGTTTCAAAAGAGATCACCCTCCAGCAGCGAAATCCATGGACGAATCAGAAGATCCGTGATCTGGAGATTTGACGGAAGGAGATACCTGACCCTCCGAATGAGGGTTGGATATCTTCTTTTTGTACAATCTTTTTATTGACGTTCTTCTTATTTATATGCTACAATCTGTGTCTGTAAACAACGATTCTGTTCTTTCATGTTTACAACAATTTTAATTTCCAAAACATAGTGTGGATTTTTCTGGTCCAACCATTTTTCGCCACACAATTACCCATTGCGGTAGTTGTGCGGCGTTTTTTTATGTCTGCTCCGCCGATACAGATTTTTCAGAATACCGGCACTTGCAGATGTTTTTATTTGAAAGGAGTTTCTATGAACGACACATTTATGAAAGAAAAGCCGGTCTTTCCGCTGATTATGTCCATGGCCATGCCAATGGTCATTTCGATGCTCGTAAATTCTCTGTACAATATCGTGGACAGTTTCTTTGTCGCACAGATCAGTGAAAATGCCATGACCGCGCTGTCGCTTGTTTTTCCTGTACAAAACTTCGCCAATGCGATTGCGATTGGTTTTGGAATTGGTATCAGTTCACAGATTGCCATCTGTCTTGGTGCCGGAAACAGAGAGACTGCCAGCAAAGCAGCCACACACGGGCTTGCATTGTCCGGTCTGCATGGTGTAATTCTGACAATCGGTTGTATCCTTGTGATGCCTGGATTTCTGGCACTTTTTACTGGTGATGCAGATGTCATTGACCTTGGAATCCGTTATTCTACAATTGTTTTTCTGTTTGCAACGATAAATACGCTTAACCTTGCTTACGAAAAGATCTTCCAGGGCGTTGGCAAAATGAAGATTACGATGATCGGGCTTCTGGTCGGCTGTGTTTCCAATATCATTCTTGATCCGCTGCTGATCTTTGGCCTTGGTCCGTTCCCGGCACTGGGTATTGAAGGCGCTGCACTGGCAACCGGACTTGGTCAGTTATTCAATCTTGTTTTCTATCTGATCATTTACAAAATGCAGCCAATCCAGGTAAAACTCAGCCGCAGACATCTCCATCCGGACATGGCTCTGGCAGCAAGATTATACTCTGTCGGTATCCCGGGATCACTGAATCTTGCACTTCCTTCTGTCCTGGTTTCTGCACTGAATGGACTTCTGGCAGCCTATTCCCAGAGTTATGTGGTGATTCTGGGAATTTACTACAAACTGCAGACTTTTCTGTATCTTCCGGCAAGCGGGATTGTACAGGGCATGCGCCCGGTCATCGGATACAACTATGGTGCCGGTGAACATAAACGTGTAAAAAAAATCTACTTCGTCACACTTGGCATGAGTGGTGTGATCATGTTGATCGGAACAATCATCTGCCTGACAATTCCGGGACAGCTGATCGGCATGTTTACCACAAATCCTCAGACAATTGCCGCAGGCAAAACAGCACTCCGAATCATCTGTGCAGGTTTCCTGATCTCTTCTGTATCCGTCACAGCATGTGGTGCACTGGAGGGACTTGGCAGAGGAACTGCCTCATTGATTGTCTCTCTCTGCAGGTACCTGGTCATTATCCTTCCGGCAGCATTTATCCTGAGTCATTTCTTCGGAGCCGTTGGTGTATGGAACGCTTTCTGGATTGCGGAAGCGCTGACCGCCGGGGTATCCTTGCTTATCAGCAAGAGGGTTATCGGGGTATAATTCCCTGATATCCCTCTTTTTTTATATTTTCCCTTGACGCATACCCTCATGGGGTATATATTACAAGTATAGTGAATATACCCCTGTAGGGTATGCGATTCAGGAATGCCATCGGCATTCTTGCTGCGAGGTGGGAGTCATCTCACATCTGATATAATAAATCTCGAACGAAAGGAAGTTTGCTTATGAATCATAATAACTTTAATGCCAGTTCCTCTACAAAGACAGAAGAAATTATAAAGGAACAAGCAGCTACTCAGGAAAAATCTTGTTGTAGCAATGATAATGCCACCCCATCCGCTCCTGCCTGCTGCTGTACCAGGCACACCGACCGTTCAGAAGCTGACCGCAAGAAACTCATCAACCGTCTGAAACGTATCGAAGGGCAGATCCGGGGAATCATAGGAATGTTGGAAAACGATGCTTACTGCAACGATATCCTCATTCAGTCAGCCGCCGTTAATGCCGCCGTCAATTCTTTTAACAAAGAACTTCTCGCGAATCATATCCGTACCTGTGTGGCTCGTGATATCCGCGAAGGTAAAGATGAAACCATCGATGAGCTGGTTGCAACTCTGCAGAAGCTAATGAAATAGGAGGTAATACAATGGAACAATACAACGTCACCGGGATGAGCTGCGCTGCCTGCAGTTCCCGTGTGGAGAAGGCCGTATCCAAAGTGCCGGGAGTTACATCCTGCTCGGTCAGCCTTCTGACAAATTCTATGGGAGTTGAAGGAACCGCATCCTCTCATGACATCATCACTGCCGTAGAGCAGGCAGGTTACGGCGCATCACTCAAGGGTGCAAATAAAGAACAGGTTTCCATGTCTGAAGCCGAGGAAGCCCTGGAAGATCACGAGACACCGGTTCTCAAACGCCGCCTGATCGCTTCCATCGGATTTTTACTCGTTCTGATGTACTTCTCCATGGGACACATGATGTGGGGCTGGCCACTCCCGGCATTTTTTAACGATAACCACGTTGCCATGGGACTTGTCCAGCTTCTGCTTGCCGGAATCGTCATGGTCATCAACCAGAAATTCTTCATCAGCGGATTTAAGAGTCTGTGGCACCGTGCCCCCAACATGGACACACTGGTTGCACTCGGCTCTATGGCCTCATTTATATGGAGTGTCTACGCACTTTTTGCCATGACAAGAGCACAGGTAGACGGTGATTCCGCTGCCGTTATGAACTACATGATGGAATTTTATTTCGAGTCTGCCGCAATGATCCTGACGCTGATCACTGTTGGAAAAATGCTCGAAGCACGTTCCAAGGGAAAAACGACCGATGCTCTTAAGAGCCTCATGAAACTTGCCCCGAAAACCGCCATTGTTCTTAGAAGCGATCAGGAAGTAACCGTTCCGATCGAACAGGTTCACAAGGGTGATATCTTTGTCGTACGTCCTGGTGAAAATATCCCGGTCGATGGTGTGATCGTTGAAGGAACCAGCGCCGTCAATGAATCTGCCCTTACCGGCGAAAGCATCCCTGTTGACAAAGCAGCCGGAGATCTTGTTTCCGCCGCAACCGTCAACCAGTCCGGATTTATCAAATGCGAAGCAACCCGTGTCGGCGAAGACACCACTCTCTCCCAGATCATCAAAATGGTAAGTGATGCTGCCGCTACCAAAGCTCCGATCGCCAAGATCGCAGACCGTGTTTCCGGTATTTTTGTTCCGGCAGTTATTACGATTGCAATCGTTACCACGATCATCTGGCTTCTGACCGGACATGAATTTGGCTATGCTCTTGCCCGCGGTATCTCCGTTCTCGTTATCAGTTGTCCATGTGCTCTCGGACTTGCCACTCCGGTAGCGATTATGGTCGGCAACGGAATGGGGGCCAGAAATGGTATCCTGTTCAAAACTGCCGTTTCTCTTGAAGAGGCCGGCAAGGTTCAGATCGTTGCCCTGGACAAGACCGGTACGATCACCAGCGGTCAGCCGGAAGTTACTGATCTGCTCCCTGCAGATGGAATCTCCGAACAGGAACTCCTCACCATGGCATTTGCCCTGGAGAAAAAAAGTGAACATCCGCTCGCGAAAGCGATTCTCAAACATGCTGAAGAACAACATCTTACAGCGCCGGAGGTTACTGATTTCCATGCTCTTCCCGGAAACGGACTCTCTGCAGTGCTCGAACAGGAAACTCTGATCGGTGGAAGCATGAAATTCATCAGCAGCCAGGTAAACGTTCCTGCCACCCTTTCCCAGAAGGCAGAAAAACTTGCAGAAGAAGGAAAAACGCCCCTGCTTTTTGCCCGGAATGGTAAACTGGTCGGCATTATCGCTGTTGCCGATGTTATCAAAGAAGACAGCCCACAGGCGGTCAAAGAACTCCAGAATATGGGAATCCGTGTTGTCATGCTGACCGGTGATAATGAACGCACCGCAAGAGCGATCGGTGCACAGGCCGGTGTTGATGATGTCATCGCAGGTGTTCTCCCGGATGGCAAGGAAAGTGTGATCCGTTCACTCAGGGAACAGGGCAAAGTAGCCATGGTCGGTGACGGAATCAACGATGCCCCTGCACTTACCCGCGCAGATATCGGAATCGCGATCGGTGCCGGAACTGATATCGCGATCGATGCCGCTGATGTCGTTCTGATGAAGAGTCGTTTAAGCGATGTTCCTGCTGCAGTACGTCTCAGCCGTGCAACCCTGAAAAATATCCACGAAAATCTTTTCTGGGCATTTTTCTACAATGTGATCGGCATTCCACTGGCCGCCGGTGTATGGATCCCGATTTTCGGATGGACATTGAATCCGATGTTCGGTGCCGCCGCAATGAGTCTTTCCAGCTTCTGCGTTGTCACCAATGCCCTTCGTCTGAACCTGTTTAAGATCCACGACACAAAAAAGGACAAAAAAATTAAACAAGCTACTTCCATTGAAGTAAAAAATGATTATAATAAAAAAGAAAAGGAGCAAAAAACTATGGTAAAAGTTACAGTTAATGTTGAAGGAATGATGTGCGGACATTGCGAAGCACATGTAAACGAAGCTATTAAGAAAGCATTCGGCGTTGAAGACGTTGTATCTTCTCACGAAAATAACACAACCGTTTTCACAGCACCGGAAAAGGTTGATGAGGACAAGATCCGTCAGACGATCAAAGATGCCGGATACGAAGTAACCGGAATTACACAGGAATAAAAGGAAGCTATGAACAACACACAGGATAAAAAAAAGCCAGAAGAAATCCATAACCTGCACTATTATATCGATCACATTCGATATGATATGACCAATCTTATTAAATGGCTGGTTCTGGCAGTACTGACCGGACTGAGCGTAGGCTTCATCAGCAGCCTTTTTGCCAGAGTACTGAAATTCGTAACCAACTATCGTACAGAGCATTTCTGGGTATTCTTCTTGCTTCCTGTTTCCGGTCTGATCATTGTTTTTCTGTATCAGAAATTCGGTCAGGAAGATGGCGGAACCAATCAGGTTTTATCAACGATCCGTTCTCAGGATGATGTGCCTTTTCGTTCTGCTCCGCTGATTTTCGTTTCTACGATCCTGACTCACTTTGCCGGTGGATCTGCCGGTCGTGAAGGTGCTGCAATTCAGCTCGGCGGAAGCATCGGCAATCAGCTTGGAAGCTGGTTTCACCTCGATAAAGAAGACCGTCATGTCATGGTCATGTGCGGTATGAGTGCTGCTTTCTCCGCAGTTTTCGGAACACCGATGGCAGCGGCAGTCTTTTCTATGGAGGTCGTGAGCGTTGGCATTATGTATTATGCCGCACTGGTTCCATGTGTGATTGCATCCATTATTGCCTCAAAGTTTGCGGCGGGCTTTGGCATCAATCCGGAATCTTTTCATGTAGTCAATATCCCGGAACTTACCATCGAAACAGGACTCAAGATGGTTCTTGTTGCCGTTGCCTGTGCTGCCATCAGTATTATTTTCTGTATGGCACTTCAGGGTGTCAGCAAACTTTATGCGAAATTTTTAAAAAATCCATATATCCGTATCGTCGCAGCCAGTGCCATCATTATTGTGATCACACTCTTTTTGCGCACCTCTGATTATATGGGTGCCGGAAATAACCTGATTGAGCTTGCTGTCGAGAATGGTCAGGCTCGCCCGCTGGACTTTTTCTGGAAGCTCGTACTCACTGCCCTGACCATGCGCGCCGGTTTCCGTGGCGGTGAGATTGTTCCTTCCTTCTGCATCGGAGCAACATTCGGATGTATCATGGGACACCTGATCGGTCTTTCCCCATCCATCTGTGCAGCCGCCGGAATGGCAGCCCTTTTCTGTGGCGTTACCAACTGCCCGATCACTTCCATCCTGATCGCATTTGAGCTGTTTGGCTTCCGTGGTGCGTCCTATTACCTGATTGCTGTATCTATCAGTTATGCCGTATCCGGTTACTATGGTCTGTACAAGGATCAGACGATCGTATACTCCAAATATAAAGCTAAGTACATCAATCGTCATACTCGTTTCTAAATTTATAAAATTTAATTTTACATATTCCGATGTCTGCTACTCTTTAACATAAATAGTTTCAGGCATCGGAATTTTTCTTTTATTTTACTTTCGATTCCCATATATTTTTCTCACAATAACGTAAAAAATGTTAGAAATTTAACGTGTATTTTATCAAAAACTTTACTTGTGCATTGAAAATAATGTGTTAGAATAAAGGTGTATTTTTTAGGAAAAGTAGGAGGAATTTGAATGCGCAAAACAAAAATTATCTGTACCCTTGGTCCGTCTACTGATAAGGACGGTGTTCTGGAAGAACTCGTTAAAGAAGGAATGAACGTAGCACGTTTTAACTTCTCTCATGGTTTACATGATGAACAAAAAGGCCGTATTGATAAATTAAAAGAAATTCGTACAAGACTCAATAAACCGGTAGCTGCGCTTCTCGACACAAAAGGGCCTGAAATTCGTATCCGCGAATTTGAAAATGGAAAGGTCACACTAAAGGAAGGTCAGGAATTTACCTTAACTGCAGAAGAAATCGTAGGAAACGAAAAAATCGTTTCTGTTACCTATAAAGATTTATATAAAGATGTCAAACCAGGCAACAGCATTCTGATCGATGATGGTCTGATCGGACTTGAAGTCAAGAAGATCAAAGGTCAGGACATCGTCTGTAAAGTCGTAAACGGTGGTGTTCTCGGCAATAAGAAGGGCGTCAACCTCCCTGGTGTAGAAGTAAACATGCCGTTTATCAGCCCAAAAGATCACGATGATATCCTGTTTGGTATTAAAGAAGGCTATGATTTTATTGCGGCTTCCTTTACCAGAACTGCTGCCGATGTCAAAGAAATCCGTGATATCCTTGAGAAAAACGGCGGACATGACATCAAAATCATCGCAAAGATCGAGAACCAGCAGGGTGTTGACAACATCGACAGCATCATTGAAGCTGCAGATGGTATCATGATCGCCCGTGGTGATATGGGTGTTGAAATTCCACTCGAAGACGTACCGGTTATCCAGAAGGATATCATTGCAAAGGTATACAGTGCCGGCAAACAGGTTATCACAGCTACTCAGATGTTGGATTCCATGATCAAGAATCCACGTCCAACCCGTGCAGAGACTACTGACGTTGCCAACGCGATCTATCAGGGAACAAGTGCGATCATGCTTTCCGGTGAGACTGCTGCCGGTAAATACCCTGTAGAAGCGCTCAAAACCATGGTCAAGATTGCCGTACGTACTGAAGCTGATGTCGAATATAACAAACAGTTCAGTGTCCGTACAAAAGAGCCTGCTACGAACGTAACTACTGCAATTTCCCATGCTACCTGCATGACTGCGATCGACCTGAACGCAAAAGCGATCATCGCAGTTACCCGTTCCGGAAATACTGCACGCATGGTTTCCAAATATCGTCCGGGATGCCAGATCATTGCATGTACTCCGGATGAGCGTACCTGGCGTCAGATGAACCTGATCTGGGGTGTAACACCACTCCTGACCAAAGAGGAATACAGCATGGAGATTCTTCTTCTTCACGCTACAGAAGCAGCTGAAGAAAAAGGTTATGTCAAAGAAGGAGATATCGTTGTTCTTACAGTTGGTGTTCCTCTTGGACATCCTGGCAACACAAATCTGCTCAAAGCAACCGTTGTTGGTAAGTATTAATCTGCTTACCACGTCCGGATTGACTATCCTGTAAAATTGTGTACAAAAATAAACAAGGTCATTATCTCCTGTTTCGGACGATAATGACCTGTTTTTTACTCATTCTGTGATTGAATTAACAATTTCTTTTACCAGATAAAAGTGGATTATGCTCTAAGAAAATCAAACATATCTGTTGTAAAAACAGTTCTATTTCTTATAAACTGTGATTACGATCGGTTCCTGGTTTTCCTCCCCATACGGCTGAATCCAGTATAATTCTTCATCCGGATCTTTCTGTTTCTCCGCTTCAGCACCTTTGGATTCAGAATCTCCTGCTTTGGTATTTTTAGTTTCCAAATTTCTTGCAGCATCTTCGTCTTTTTCAGATGCAGATGTCGTTGCAACCTCGTCTTTCACATACTCAAGTTCCAGATATGGAGCACTTCCATTTACATCATTCAGAATGATCTGGTTCTTTCTGCCCAGAGTTTTCTTATCTGAATATTTCCCATCTTTATCCACAGAAATATCCTGTACCTTTTTGTTGATCACACAGGTTCCATTGGTGGAAGTCGTCAGAACCACTTCTTTCTCTGTGTCAGAAACCTTGATGATATTCAATGGTTTCTCATTTTCCGTAAGTGTTATAATAATTTTATTATTTCCATTGCGGAGACGGATTCCCAGCTCAGTGGCAGATTCTTTGGCACTCAGCGTGATCCAATGATCTTTCGGCTTTTTCTTATCACTAATAGAAATCGAATGAAGTTTCTTATTCTCACTTGTCAGAGAAAATCCGTTTTTAACCTCATCAATAGCTGTAGAAACTGCCAGATCCGTGATGTTTCCATCGGCATCTTTCTTGATTTCTGTCGTTCCCGCTGGAACTGTCATACCGGTAACTTCCTCTGTTTCTGTCGGATCATCCGAATCTTTCTTTGCAACACGAATCGTACCAACTGCAGTTTCCGGATCATACTCCGTTACAATGTCTGTAGAAGTTGAAGACGCATAAGAAGCATATTCTTCATCAATATCTTCCTCTGGCAGGTCTTCCTCTGGCAGGTCTTCCTCTGGCAGGTCTTCCTCTGGCAGGTCTTTCTCTGCACCTTCATTTTTACTATCGGCAGAAGTATCTGAATCAGTGGGTTCTGTTTTTCCGGAAGTACTGTCTTTATCTACGGAAGCATTTTCTGTATTAGAATTCTTATTTTCTTCTGAAGCATCTGTTTTGCCATCTTCTGATTTGCCGTCAGCATCTGTTCCCGGCTTCTCATCCGTCTTTGTATCTGCATCATCTGTTTTACCATCAACAGCATTCGTATTTTTGACCGGAATCTCCGCCAGTTCTGTATAATCGCATCCCTGTCTCTGACATTTATATGTGATCACACCTGGTTTATCTGCTGTCGCCTCCTGAATAGAAACTTCTTTCAGTTCATGACCAAGTGCAGCTGTCTCATCTCTCTTTTCTTCGTAGGTGCAGCCATCCACTTTACATTTGTAGATCGTATAACCTCTTTCTGTGCAGGTTGGCAGAACAACTTTGCTTTCTATAAGCTCATGTTCGCCTTCATTGCATGGAGCAGGTTCATTCTCTGCTGCTCTCGTGTCTTCCTTTTCATTATCATCCGTTTCAGCTGTTTTCGCAGAAGAATTCTCCTCAGCATATACTGCGGAACTTCCTGCCAGTGTCATCGCCATGACCACAGCCAGTATCGCTGCACTTTTACTTTTCTTTCTCATACACATTCTCTCCTTTGTGCAAAATATGGAGTCAATAAAACAGATTTATCTTATCATTGATTCTATGCTTTTTCAATTATGCTCTTGCCAGATCTTTAATTACTTCCCCCGCTATGATCAGCCCTACTACCGATGGAACAAATGCAGTAGATCCCGGTATATCACGACGTTCTGTACATTTGTGTGCTGCATCCGGAGGACAGATACAATGTGAACGACAACTGATCGACATATCTTCAATCGGACGGGTTGGTTTTTCCTGAGAATACACAACCTTTAACTTTTTAATTCCACGCTTCTTAAGTTCACGGCGCATAACCTTCGCAAGTGGACATACAGAAGTTTTATAAATATCAGCCACCTGAAAAGCAGTCGGATCAAATTTATTTCCGGCGCCCATACTGCTGATGATCGGAACGCCAGCTTCCTTTGCCTCCATAACAAGCTGAATCTTCGCTGTTACCGTATCAACCGCATCCACTACATAATCATATTTGGAAAAATCGAACTCATCTTTCGTTTCCGGCAGATAAAAACATTTGTGAACATTAACCTCTGCCTTCGGGTTGATATCAAGGATTCGCTCCTTCATAACATCTACTTTGTATTTACCAATCGTACTTCTTGTCGCAATGATCTGACGGTTCAGATTGGTCAGACATACCTTATCATCATCGATCAGATCGATTGCACCTACTCCACTTCGCACAAGCGCCTCTACTGTATAACCGCCAACTCCACCGATTCCAAAAACGGCAACTCTGGAGCCGGCAAGTTTCTCCATTGCTTCTTTACCAAATAGCAGTTCTGTTCTGGAAAACTGATTTAACATTTATTTCTTAATCTCCTTCTCTTCCTTAGTTAATGTTTCATTCATGCTTCCTGTACGATATCCCAGAAGATCCAGAGTCACATAATCAAATCCATATTCCTTAAGCTGCTTCGCAATTCTGGTTCTGTTTTCTTCTTCTACAAGTCTTGCTATTTCCTCCGGCAGAACTTCAATTCTGGCGATATTTCCGTGAATGCGTACACGGATCTGATGGAAGCCCATGTCCAGAAGAAGCTGTTCCGCCTGGTCCACCATTCCAAGTTTTTCCTCACTGATTGTTTCTCCATAAACAAAACGGGAAGAAAGACAGGCAAAAGACTGTTTGTCCCATGTAGGAAGTCCCATCTCTTTGGACAGTTCACGGATTTCTTCTTTATACAGCTCAGCCTGACGAAGCGGACTGCTGACACCAAGCTCTTTAACGGCAATCAGTCCCGGACGGTAGTCACCGTTATCATCCATATTGGAGCCCTCGGCTACTGCATTCATGCCGTTTTCTTTTGCAATCTGCCAGATTTTTTCAAACAGTTCATGCTTGCACAGATAGCAGCGATTCTTCGGATTCTGTCGAAAGCCATCAATATCCAGCTCCTCTGATTTACAGATAATATGACGAACACCATTTTCTTTGCAAAATTCCGTCGCTTCTTTCAATTCTCTCTCCGGAAATGAACAGGAACTGGCTGTCACTGCGATTACTTTATCCTTTCCAAGTGCTTCCAGCGCGGCTTTCAGAAGGAAGGTTGAATCTACACCGCTTGAAAACGCAACTGCGACACTTCCCATATCTTTCAGGTTCTGCTGTAATACTTTATATTTATCATGAATACTCACTATAAAATCTCCTTTTTAACATAGAAGAGCAGGTTCTCACCTGCTCAGTCATTGGAATAACTTTCATCATTCATCAAAATTTGCCGCATATATTCCTTCTGGAAGTCTCATGGTAAGAATTCCCAGATTAAATTCATGATCCATAATGGTAATGTGATATTCAAAGATCACATCATCTTCAAACTTGGACAGTAATACATAACTGCCATTTTCTTTTCCTTCAATCTGGTCACAGATATCTTCGTAAACAGCCTGTCCGGATATCTCTCTAGGATATCCTGCTGCCTTGATCTTCTCTTCAATTGCCTGGTATAATTCGTCCACGTGTGCGTCCTCCTTAATATCTTACCCCGAAACCTCGCTCTTCCTCATCAACCGGAAGACTGCGTTTTCGGATGTCATCAATCTCTATATAACGGTCATTGTAAAGTGCCTGAAGAATCTTGTCAATATCTTCTTCCAGTCCCTGCAATTCTGTTGAGACTGATCCGTCATATTCATTTCTCGCCCAGCCGGTCACGCTGTATTTCTCAGCCAGATATCTCAGCTTGTAGCGAAACCCAACGCCCTGGACTCTTCCATAAAAACATAGGGATACTCTGATCTTGTGCATGATTATCTTACTATCTTTTTCCCTTCTACCAATTTCACAATGTGATATCCAATCCATCCGGAAAGGCATCCGAAAATGATTCCACCCAGAACATCTGTTGGATAATGCACATACAAATACAATCTTGATATTCCTATCAGACAGGCAAGAACCAGAACCGGTTTCCACAGCTTCTTTTCTCCCATTCTTTCAGCATATGCATTATTTTACCCTACTTTTTCCTGTATGCCTACTCAAATTTGAATGTATTTATTTATAAACAGGCAAAAAAACACCTGACAGACTACTTTTTATAGTCTGTCAGGTGTTTTTCTGATTCCACACTGGATTGCATCTGTCGGACAGACTTTGCGGCATCTTCCACAGCGGATACATTCCGGACTGTTGGGGTTTTCCACAGGGTTAACTTCCATCTGGCAGGCTTTTGCACATTTTCCACAGTGGACGCATTTCTCCTGATCTATACGATAGCGAAATACAGAAACTTTATTAAATATCGAATAAAAAGCTCCCAGCGGGCAGATATATTTGCAAAATGGTCGATATATCATAATAGCAAGAAGGATCGTGATTACCAAAATCACATTTTTCCAGAGGTAAAGCCATCCCACTGCACTTCGCATGGATTTATTCAGCAGAACCAGAGGAAGACCGCCCTCCAGCGTTCCTGCCGGACAGATCAGTTTGCAGAAATACGGTGCTCCCTGTCCCATGATATCTACGACAAACATCGGAAGCAGAACCACAAATACCATAAGGATTACATATTTTAGCTTACGTAACAACTTATCCCCGCGAAACGTCCGGATCTTCTTTGGAAACGGAATTTTATTCAGCAGATCCTGTATCAGTCCAAAAGGACAGAGGAATCCACATACAAGTCTTCCAAGCAGAGCTCCGACAAAGATCAGAAAACCAACTACATAATATGCCATTTTAAAGTTCCAGCTTCCGATCACTGCCTGAAGAGATCCAATCGGACAGGCGCCTGTGGCTCCTGGACAGGAATAACAGTTCAGTCCCGGAACACACGCATGTTTCAATTTTCCAGTATAAATTTTACCAGTCACAAATCCTGATACGCGGCTGTTGGTAAGAAACGCCCACAGTGCCTGGATCCCGTGGCGCGGCCATTCATTAATTTTCATTTTTTTATTATCCAATTCCAATACACTCCATACAGATATTGATTGCCTTTGTAAAGACTACATCCACTTCGCCCCGGTAAATTCCAAATATCATCAGGAGGATTCCCAGAATTGCCAGCGCAGGACCTATCCACTTTGAATCTGTTATTTTTTTCATCATTTTTCTTATCTTTCTGCCAGCATTGCTTTATTATTTTGAAACGTTTTCAAGTTCTTTTTCAACAATTTCTTTCCACTCATCCAGGCTATGGCTTCCGGAATATGTTTCTCCCACAATGTTTCCTTCTTTGTCAACAAAGAATGTTTCAGGGAAAGCAGAGATACCATTCAGACGTCCATTCATCATTGTTGAATCCGGGACCAGGAACGGATAGGATGCTTTTGTCTTCTCCTGAAGAACACCGGCTTTTTTCACTGTATCCTCATTCTGTTTGGCATCATCACCCACTGTATCAAGAACGACACCGACAACTCCAACACCTTTTTCCTTCATCTCTTCATAGAGTTTTTCCAGTTCCGGAATCTCATTGACACATGGAGAACACCAGGTAGTAAAGATATTTACCAGAGTCAGATCATAGTCACTGAATACTTTTTCTGTATAGTCTTTTCCGTCAACGCCTTTTGTCTCGAATTTACCAACATTTGTAGAATCACCTGCATTGCTGGTTTCCTGCGGCTGGTCAAATGCAGAAAGCTGCTGGAATGGTGTCATCTCTGTGAGTGTCACATCGATTTTTTCCACTTCTTTTTTCAAGGATTCATCTGCATCCTTGTTGGTGCTCAGATAGTATTTGTATTTTCCGTCGCTGCTGCTTCCGATTTCTTTGTGTTCTGTGCAGCCTGTGATCTTATCCAGTTCTTTCTCAGAATCTTCGTCATAGATTCCAATCGCTCCAACTTTTGCAAGACTATTGTACCAGTCATCATATGCTGTTCCCATCTTGTCAACCTCTGCCTCTTTCTGCTCCTCGGTCATTTCGCTCCAGCTTATATATGCATATTTGATTGCATCCGCATTGTCATTCCATCCCTCATTAGTGATCATCGCGATGGTCTGCTCTTTTATCTGTTTAAGCAGTTCCTCAGGAAGCTTCATGTTAAGTCCAAGAAATGGATATTCATAAGAATCCTGTGCCTGCACTGTTGTCTCAGATGGTTTAAAAGTGCCCTGTATAAAATCAGACGAGATTGCGTCACCATCTGCTGCAGCTGCATCTCCATCAACCACCATTCCCGCCTGATCTGCCGGAACCGCCATTGCTTCTGTACTTTCTGCTGCCATTACTGATACACTTCCAAGTGTAGATACCCCTACTATTGCAGCTACCATAAGTGCTGTGATTTTCTGTGTTCTGAATTTCATGATTTATATTCTCCCTTCGTAGTCCTTTTGTTTACTATAGTCGCAATTATAGCATCCTGTCTAAATTCGTGTTAAGAAATCCTGAAAATCAAAAATTTTTTCGATTTATTTTTTTACACGAATTTTATACGGAACATGATATGATAGGAAGAGATTACATCGTTACTACTCACTTTGTTCCCAGTAACCTGATCAAAATCTGCTGAAAAAAGGAGAATGCGCATGCACATATTAATAATAGAAGACGAAGAGCAGCTCTGCCGTTCGATCGCAGAGGGGCTGCGTATGGATGGCTATGAAACCGATACCTGC
>ERZ779888.1558-NODE-1558-length-22139-cov-2.771011_pt1 | contig 22139 bp, 17 predicted proteins | sample MGYA00511245_ERZ779888 | MGnify/ENA primary metagenome ERZ779888 (study PRJEB29588, sample SAMEA2155255) | human gut metagenome | biome: human gut; feature: human-associated habitat; material: faeces | place: Denmark | collected 2008/2010 ...
GCGGCTCACGGTGCGGACTGCGATTTCAAGTTCACCTTGGGCTATGCCTCCGTGATGAATGACAAGGCCCTGACGGCTTCCAGCCGCAAGGTCATTGAGGAGCATTTCGGCGAAAGCGCTGTGCTGGAGATCGATCCCCTGATGCCCGGTGAGGATTTCTCTGCCCTGCAGGAAAACTGCCCTGGCTTTTTTGTGGAGCTGGGAGCCCGCAGTGAGGAAAAGGGTATTACCTTCCCCCATCACAACTGCCGCTACCTGATGGATGAGGACGCGCTGAAATACGGCGTGGAGTATCTCTATCAGCTGGTCCGCAGCCGTTTGTCGATCAGCTGAATCAAAGCGTGAGGCCCTGACAGGCACAGCGAAAAACAAAATATAGACCGAACCAAAAGCGGCGTTCCTAACTTCCGAGCTGGAAGAATAGGAACGCCGTTTTTTGCTATGCAAAATCAGAAATGTGCCATTTTCTCGCCCCTGTGGGGCAACCGGAAATGGTGCACACCAACTTCGTGCACTGACATTTACGCATTTTCGCGGTGCGGTACTCATGCATGAAGCTTGATACCTCAGTATTTACAGGCTGATGGCGCCGTCGGCGGTCTGAGCGTCCGTCAGCAGGGGGGCATACTCCGCCAGCAGGCGTTCCACCTGCTCCTTGCAGCGGCCGATGTACAGGGACGGCTCCATCACGGCGTCCAGCTCCGCCTTTAATTTAGAAAACATGACGTAAATCTCTCCTTAAAAACAAAAAGCCCCGAGCGCACAACATAGGCGCTCGGGGGCGAAATGTACCAAAACATTCATGATACAATAAATCCGCGGTTCCACTCCGGTTTATCACTCAAACGGCGTAACGTGCCGTACCCGTATGCGGCTCACTTTCGCTCACCGCATCCGCTCGCGAATGCACTTCGCCCGGCTCTTTTCTGCGGCGGCTTTCAGCCCATGACCTCCGCTCTCTATCGACTGCCCCCGGGGTACTCGTTCGGTCTCAGCGTTTGCTTTATGACAGTATTTTAACACAGCCCCTTTAAAAACGCAAGCCCAAAGATCACCTCTCCGCGCCATTTTATGCGGCTTTTTTCTTTTGGTGCTTTTAAAATACACGCACACAAAAACAGGGTACGCACTTTTTTACAGTGCATACCCTGTTTATTTTAGCTGTGATTCAAAAATTAGAGCTGCTCGTCGATGATCTTTGCCTTTTCAAGCGCACGCTTCTGGAGCAGTGCATCGATCTTGGCGTGCGGGTCAAGCAGGGAGCTGATGGAAGCGTCGTGGTTCAAAGCGGAGATGAAGTAAGCGATGTACTTCGAAACGTCGACTTCATGGAACCACGGGCGGTTCTTCAGTTCCGGGTTAAGGTACGTCAGGTTGCTGCCGAATATGCCGTCGATGAGGCCCTCTTCATACGCTTTATCGAACTTTGCGAGGCCGTTCGTGAAGATGGCATACGTGCCGTAAGCGAAGAAGCGGCGTGCCTTGCGGGCCTTGACGTTCTCTGCGATGTCGAGCACGGACTCGCCGGAAGAGATGATGTCATCGGCAACGAACACATCCTTGCCTTCGACTGGGGTACCGAGATACTCATGTGCAACGATCGGGTTGCGGCCGTCTACAATGCGGGAATAATCGCGGCGCTTGTAGAACATGCCCATGTCCACACCGAGCACGGAAGCATAGTACATGTTGCGGTTCAACGCACCTTCGTCCGGGCTGACGATCATGAAGTCTTTCTTATCGATGGAAAGATCCGGGAAGTCCTTGAAGAGCTTCTTTAAAACCTGGTAAGTCGGCATCAGGTTATCGAAGCCCATAACCGGCACAGCGTTCTGCACGCGCGGGTCATGTGCGTCGAAAGTCAAAACGTTGGAAACGCCCATCTGCTGAAGCTCCTGCAGCATGTATGCGCAGTCCAAAGACTCGCGGTAGCTGCGGCGGTGCTGACGGCCGCCGTAAAGCAGCGGCATCACAACGTTAACGCGGTGTGCCTTACCACTTGCCGCCTGAATGAGACGCTTCAAATCCTGATAATGGTCATCCGGAGACATGTGGTTCTGGTTGCCGAAGTAGTTGTAGGTCAGGCTGTAATTGCCTACGTCTACAACAAAGAACAGGTCATAGCCGCGCACGGTCGACTTGATAAGGCCCTTGCTGTCGCCGGAAGAGAAACGCGGGCAGCTGTTTTCGATGATGAACGTGTCCACATCCATACCGGCACGCTTTGCCCAACGCACCAGATGGGCCTCAACCTTTTCGGAAAGCTCACGCGCACCGGCAAGCGGTACGATGCCAAGCGGTGCTACGCGATTCTCTGCACTGAAAAACGTCTGTGATTCCATTGCCATTTGATTACTCCTTCAAACTGCATATTCCGTTATTTGCCTGTCCGTTTTACACGAACAATGTCGGCTCTTGTCTATTTCAATATAGCACAAAATAGCGAGAATTTCCACAGCAAATACGCAAAATATTAAACTTTTGTTAAATCCGATAAGAGGGCAATGCCAAACGGAGCGAGTTTGATTGAATTTACCGTTTGATCTGTACCGTACAACTTGTAGTCGCGCGGCAATTCCACGGTTTTTCCGCTTTCCGTGTAGTTTTCTACAAAAATGATATTCTCCTTTTCGCCGTGGCGGATGTGTGCCGTTACGCCGTGCGGCAGGGCGCAATCGAGCGCTTTTTCAATGTGCAGCGTCTCAATCATTTCGCCGTACAGTACAGAAAGCATATCGCTGCCGGTACGGGCCGCAATGTAATACGCCTCTCCCTTGCCAAACTTGTTTTTCGTCAGCGCCGCTTCGCCTGCGTAGAAATCCTTTTCATATGTGCCGAGCACCTCCGCCGTCAGCGGGTGGATACGTGCACAAAGCTCCATAGCATCGTAACGGCTGCCGTTAAACGCAATGCCGTTCTTCATGCCGTCCGGCAGGCTGTCGATTTCTTCGTTCCACACGCCGAACACGTCCATCATGTCGCCGGGGAGGCCGCCCATTTTGCACAGATCGGTATCGTCCACGATGCCGCTCCAGTACGTTGTGACGAGCGTGCCGCCGTTTTCGACGAACTTGCGCATCTTCTTTTCAAAGCCTGCGCGGTACATATAGAGCATCGGCGCAATGACAAGCTTATATTTCGAGATGTCGCCGTCCATATCGACGATGTCCACCTGCACGCCCTTATCCCAGAACGGACGGTAGTGCGTCAAGAGCGTCTCCACGTATTTTTCGTCTTTATCCTTGTTGCGCGGGCCCGCGGCAGCATCCAGCGCCCAGCGGTTTTCCACGTCGTACACGATGGCGACCTGCGGCTTGACTTCGGTGCCGTATACGTCGCCGCGCTCGTTCATGCTCTTCAGCTCAGCGCCGACGGACTGCACATCCTTAAACACACGGGTGTTCTCGTTCGTGACGGAGTCGAACACGCCGCCATGGCTGACATGGTCGACGACCGCACCGTGGAACTTTTCGCAGGAGCCGCGGCTCTTTCTGAACTGGAAATACTGCACGGAATTCGAGCCGTGTGCAACCGCCTGCATGGAGGAAAGCAGGTGCATACCCGGGCGCTTCAGCATGCTGATGGGCGTCCAGTTCGTCATGCTCGGCGTGCTTTCCATCAAAAGGAAGTTTTCGTGCTTGATCGAACGCATCACGTCGTGCGTCATCGCGGAAGAGACCGCAATCTCTACGTTGTCGGTCGTATGCCACTGCGGGTAATTGTCCCAGGAAACAACATCGAGCTCCGGGCCGAACTTGAAGTAATCGAGGCCGTCGTAGAAACCCATCAGGTTCGCCGTCACCGGGATATCCGGGTTTACTTCCTTCACGGCGTCTCGCTCCATTTTCATGAAATCGACGGTCTGGTACGTGACAAAGCGCTTCCAATCGAGCGTCAGACCGTGCACGTTCATTTCGCCGTTCGGCTGCGGCGCGTGAATCTGGTCCCAGCTCGTATACGTGTGGCTCCAGAAGTCCGTCCACCACGCGTGGTTCAGGTCGTCGAGCGTCTTATACTTCTTTTTCAGCCAATCGCGGAACGCCTGTTGGCACAGCGGGCAGTAGCACTCGCCGCCGTACTCGTTAGAAAGGTGCCACAAAATGACGCCCGGGTGGTTTGCAAAGCGCTTTGCAAGGCGCTTATCCATCTCGCGGGTCTTCTCTCTGTACACGGGGGATGTATAGCAGTGGTTATGGCGCGCGCCGGAAAGGTCGCGCACACCGTTATTCTGCACACGGCGAATCTCCTCATACTTTTCGCTCATCCAAAGCGGCTTTGCACCGGACGGTGTGGCCAACACGGTATAAATGCCGTTTTTGTAGAGATTGTCGATGATCTTCTCCAGCCAGTCGAAGTCGTATTCTCCCTCATTCGGCTCCAGATGTGCCCAGGAGAAAATACCGACCGACACGCAGTTGATATCCGCTTTCTTCATCAGCTCCACGTCCTGCTTGAGAATCTCGGGATAGCGCAGCCACTGTTCGGGATTATAATCGCCGCCATGCAGCAGCTTCGGAAATTTCGGTGTAAGGGGTCTCATAATAAAATACCTCCGTCAGCGCGACTTCCCGCGCGTAATCTACACCCAGTATACAGGTTGTACGGACAAACTTCAAGAGTGAGTTTCACATTCTTCATTCTTTAGTCTTTGCCGTGTTCTTATGCGCATGTAATAAAGAAAAGCGCACAGATTTTGTTTTCTGCACGCTTTTTAGCTTCATATTTTTCTGAAAGGCTTCTTTTATTCGCCCGCTTTACTTTGGCTTGTGTCAAGTTCTCTCGTCAGCTTATGCATTCTCACAAAATACGTCGTGACAAGCAAAATAGCCGCACCGGTCCAAGCAGTGACCTCCGCATAGAAAATACCCTCCTGCCCAATAATAAGCGGCAGAAACAACGCCACGCCAATACGCATCAAAAATTCCATGATGCCCGAAGCCATCGGCATGATGGTATCGCCAAGCCCCATCAGCGCGGAGCGGTAAATGTGCAGCATATAGAGGATAGACAGACAAATACTCATGATATTAAGATAGTGTAATGCCACCTGCGATGAGATCGACACTTCCTCCGCCGTGCCGGAAATAAACAGTGCGATGCCGTATTTTCCGAAAATCAGCACAAAAACCGTAATGACAACCGAGGTCAGCAAAGCGATCCACGTTGCGGAGTGCATACCCTTTTTCACGCGGTCTAAAAGCCCCGCGCCGAGATTCTGCCCGACATACGTCGTCACAGCGTAGCCGAACGAAACGGCGGCAATCTCCAAAATACCGTACAGCTTATTCGTTGCCGTAAAGCCCGCCACGAACAGCGTGCCGTAGCGGTTGACGACCGACTGCACCACCATGCCGCCCACGGCGATGATAACATTCTGTGCGGCGACCGGCGTACCGAGCCCCAAAAGGCGCTTTGCTATTTCCGGATTGAGCCGGAAATACTCTTTTTTCAGGTGGATGACCTTCACGTGCAACACAGCGCGCAAACAGTAAAGCGCTGCAAAAAGCTGTGCGATGACCGTTGCGACGACCGCACCCGCAATGCCCCAGTGGAACACCATAACAAACAACAGATCAAGCCCGATATTCAGAATAGATGCAATGACCATGGCATACAGCGGCGTTTTGCTGTCGCCGAGCGCACGCAGGATGCTTGCAAGCACGTTATACGCCATGATGATGGGTATACCCGCAAACATGATGCGCAGGTATGTGAACGCGCCGCCGATGATCTCCTCCGGCGTGTTCATGGCGCGCAGCACGGGTGCCATGGCGACTTGGCTCAGAATGACGGTCAAGATTGAAATGACCGCCGAAAGCGAGATCGTCGCGCCAATGGAACGGTTAAGGCCCTCGTGGTCTTCCGCGCCGAAACGCTGCGCCATGTAAATGGAAAAGCCCTGCGCAAAGCCTTGGATAAGCCCCAGCACGAGCCAGTTCAGCCAGTCCGCCGCACCGAGCGCCGCCAGCGCATTTACGCCGAGCGCCTGCCCCACAATGGCGGTATCCACCACCGTGTAGAACTGCTGAAACACGTTGCCCAGCATCAGCGGTATCGCAAAGGTGAAGATCAGCTTTGCAGGGCTGCCTTTTGTCATATTTTGAATACGTTCTGTTTTTGCCATAAACCCCTCATGATTTCGCCGAAAGTTTTTCCGGCAATTTATGAATACGAATGTAATATGTCACACACAGCAGTGCTGCCGCGCCGAACCACGCGGAGACCTCTGCAATGCAGATGGAAAGAAAACCCAGATTGAACACTTTAGAGAGCACGAGCACAACGGAAATGCGCAGAATTAGCTCCAGCGCGCCGGAGAGCATCGGCACCACCGTGTCGCCGAGACTTTGCAGGGAAAAGCGGTAGACGAACAGCAAACCCAGCACCCACATCATCGCACCGCAACACAGCAAATACGGATACGAAGCTTCGATGACCGCCTGCTCCACGCCGGAGACGAACACCGCCGTCAGTTGGCGGCCGAACAGAATCATTGCGCCGCCGATGAAGAAATCGACGATGAGCACCATCAAAATGCCGCGGCGCACGCCGACTCTAATGCGGTCAACGCGTCCCGCGCCGAGGTTCTGCCCGACATACGTGCCAAGGGATAACCCGATGATGTTGCACGGCTGTTCCGCAAGACCGAAGATTTTCGAGCCCGCCGTATATGCTGCCACAATCGTAGAGCCTAAACCATTCACAATACCCTGCAAGATCATACCGCCGATCGCCGTAATGGAATTCATAATTCCGACCGGCAAACCAAGCTTCAATAAGCCAAAAATAATAGGCTTATCCATGCGCTTTTCGCCGGCTTTAAACCGCAAAACCGGCATACGGCGCAACACGAAAAGACACATCAGGCCGGAAAGCAGCTGTGCCAAAACGGTCGCCCACGCAGCGCCGGCCACACCCCATTTAAAGGCCATGACAAACAGAATGTCCAGCCCGACGTTCACTGCCGAGCTGATGAGAATGATAATGAGCGGCGACATGCTGTCGCCGAGCGCTCGAAGAATACTCGAAAGCGTATTGTAAAACACCGTCGTGAAAATACCGATGAAAATAATGCGGATGTACAAAAGTGCGTCGTCAAAAATATCGGTCGGCGTACCCATCAGTGTCATGAGCGGGCGCGAGAAAATGAGACTTAACGCCGTGATGACCGCAGCGCTCATAAAGCCGAGGTAGCCCGCGTTCATCACCGTGCGGCGCATGTCGCTTTCGTCGCCTGCGCCGAAGCGTTGCGAAATCAAAATGGAATACCCGTGCGTCAAACCGTTGATGAAACCAAAAATAAAGAAATGTACCGAACCCGTGGAACCCGCCGCCGCAAGCGCGTTGACGCCTACACCGCGGCCGAGCACCATAGCATCCGCCACGGAGTATAACTGCTGAAACACATTGGCAACAAGCAAAGGCAGTGCAAATGCCAACAAAAGCTTTACCGGGCTGCCCTTCGTCATATTGCGAACCACAAAATTGCTCCCTTCAAAAGACACTTTGATTACCATTATATCGGATAAAATGCTGCAATTCAATGCCTGTATGTCGTTTTCGAGGGGTGTAAACGCCGAATTTTCCTATTCTTTTTTGGCTAATTTGGCGCTATTTCGGCTTCAGCAACAAGCCGTGTAAAAAAGCAGCGCCATGCAAAAGCCGCACAGCGCCGCGTAAATTTTGTTCAATCAAACGATGTAATCGACCGCAACCGCCTTTTCGCGAACTGTCGCAACATAGGTCTTCACCGTGTTGCAGTGGTACGGGTCTTTCTGGTATTCTTCGAGCGCTTCGGGGCTCTCGAGCGTAACGGTCAGGCAGACGTCAAAGGAGCGCTCGGAGTGGAGGAAATCCGCACCGGCTTCCACGTCAAGTGCCTGCGGCACGCGGCCCTTCATCGTCATAAAAAGATCGCGCAGCTTTTCGCACTGCTCCTTGGAATTGTCCTTGAGCTTGATCATTAAAACATGCTTTACCATTTGAAAAACTTCCTTTCGGATAAAATTATTGCATAGCTAAAGAAAACCATGGTTAAAAGTTTTGCTCAAGCTTTTTCAAAAGCTTGCAGGTTCTTAGGGCAGCGCCCTACGTCGCTTTCCGCAGAAAGCGAAATCTTTTTGCGTTCGCAAAGTCAGGAAGGGAAGACGAAACTTCCGGTGGACGTTTCGTCCGAGGGAAACTCTACTAAGGGGTTTCCCTATGAACTTGTAACACAAGTTCATAAAAATCGAACCCAGTTTTCCCCGAAAGGCGGCCAAAGCCGCCTTTAAAAAATCGACTTATTCTATCTAACCCCCGAAACCGCCCTGTCGAGCGCGCCCAAGTCCTTGTGAATCCGCACATCGCGCAGACCGGCGGCTTCAAACAGCAACTTTACCGCCTGCCCCTGCGTCTCACCGATTTCCACGGCAAGCACGCCGTTCGGGTGCAATTTTTTCGCCCAAATATCGCAGATCGCGCGGTAGAAGATGAGGCCGTCCGCGCCGCCGTCCAGCGCCGTTTTCGGCTCTTTCTGCACTTCGCGCTGCAAAAGCGGCAGCTCGCTTGTCTCAATATACGGCGGGTTCGCCGCGATGAAATCGAACCCATCCGGCAGTGTCTCCGCAAAAGCTTTATCTAATATGTCACCCTTTACCGCCGTCACCGGCAGCTCCGGGTAACGCGCCAAATTCTCGTTTAAATAGTTGAATGCGCTGTCGTACAGCTCCACTTCCGTCACTTCGGCGTGTGCTTCCTTCGCGATGGAAAGCCCCACCGCACCCGTGCCGGCGCAAAGGTCAAGCCCCTTCGGCAAATTCTCGGTTTTCGACAAACGCTTGCACACTGCTTCCACCAAAACAGCGGTGTCCTCGCGCGGAATCAGCACGCCCTCTCCGCAGGAAAGCGTCAGGTTCATAAAGTCCCACTCGCCAAGCAGATATTGCAGCGGCTCGCCCGTTTTGCGCTTTTCGAGCGCGGAAAGCACCGCTTGCCCCTCTTCAGACTCCGCCGGCTTATTGCCGTGCAACAATAACTCTGTGCGGTTCGCGCCGCAGAAATGCTCCAAAAGGCACGCGGCTTCAAACGTCGGGTCTTCCGTGACGGGTTCAAGCGCTGTTTTCGCTGCACGGTACAACTCGTTGAGCGTCATCGGATAATATCCTCGCCGTTTTCCGGGATAACCGCTTTCATCGCCGCAATAGCAGCTTCCATCATCTTGTCGGTCGGCTCTTTTACGGTCAAACGCTGAAACCACAGGCCCGGCGCCGCAATGATGCGCGTCAGCACGTTATCGTACTTGCCGCAAAGCTTGATGAGCTCATAACCGATGCTGACAACGATCGGCAGGCACAAGAGCTTACAGAATGTGCGCAGGAACGGATTGGAAAACGGAATGAAAAAACCGATGATGATGCCGAGCAAAAGCATTAAGATCATAAAGCTGGAGCCGCAGCGCGGGTGGAAGCGCTTTTGCTTCCGCACATTTTCCACGGTGAGCGGCAGGTCGTTTTCATAGCAGAAAATCGTCTTGTGCTCCGCGCCGTGGTAGCGGAATGTGCGGTCAATCTCCGGCATTTTAGAGATGACAACAATGTACAGTACAAAAATGACGATACGTAAAAGGCCCTCAAACACCGAACGCCAACCACTGATGCCGTCGCCCGTGAGCATCATCAGCCCGTTAAAGAGCACCGCCGGCAAAAAGAAGAACAGCAGCACCGCAAGCGCCACGCCCAGCACACCGCCCACGGCGACGACCGCATTCATCACCTTGTCTCCGAATTTCTTTTCGAGCCACTTTTCAAATTTCGAGGGCTCTTCCTCTTCCTCGCCGCCCACTTTATCCGCCGAAAGCGTCAGCGCCTTCATACCGAGGCGCAGGGTATCCACCATAGAGAACACGCCGCGTATAAACGGCTTTTTCAAAATAGGGTATTTTTCGCGCAGCGACGGCGTGGAAACCTCCTCCGTTGTAATATTTCCGGCTTCGTCACAAAAAGCCGCTACGTTTTTCTTCGGACCAACCATCAAAATGCCCTCAAGCAAGGCCTGCCCGCCGATAGATGTTACGCGTTTTGCCATTCTTTCTCCTTTTGCTTATAAACAATATTTAATCCTGTTTTCTCTCCACGACCTGCACCTGCGCGGTGGCGGTGGGAATCTGCGTTGTGTTGGAAAGCTCGGGATTCATCTCAAGCTTTTTCATGGTCGGTATCGTGATGATGACCGTGGTGCCCATGCCTTCTTCGCTGTCAATATCAAGCGAGCCGGAGTGCAGCTCCATGATCTCATTTGCGACGGCGAGGCCGATGCCGTTGCCGCGCACGTTTTGGTTTGCTTTGTAGAACTTCTTTTTGACGTTTGGCAAATGCTCCGCCGGGATGCCGCAGCCACTGTCCTTAATGATGACGCGGATAAACCCGTCGTCCTCATACGCGGAAACGCGTACCGTACCACCGGGATTCGTGTATTTCAAAGCGTTGTCGATGACGTTGATGAACACCTGCCGCAGGCGATTCACATCACCCAAAATCGGCGAAAGCATCGTGTCTTCCTCATCGTAAATGAGGTTTTTATGTTCCGTTCGCGCGCGGTCGGTGAACATGTACACGGCCTCATCCAGCTCCGCCAAAAGATCGATTTTCTTGAGGATCAGCCGCATTCTGCCGCTTTGCATGCGGGAGAAATCCAGAAGCTCCTCCACCATGCCGGAAAGACGTTCTGCCTCGCGCACGATGACATTCATGCCCTTATCATACGTTTCGCGGCCGATGCCGCCTGTTTGCAGCGTTTCCGCCCAACCCTTGATAGCCGTCAGCGGTGTGCGCAACTCATGCGAAACAGAGGAAATGAAGTCGTTTTTCATTTTTTCCGCTGTGCCAAGCTCTGCCGCCATGTCGTTGATGGAGTCGCACAGTGCGCCGAGCTCGTCGTTCTTCTCTTTCTTGACGCGCACGTCAAAATCGCCCTTTGCGATTTTTTCCGCTGTAGCATTGAGTTCCCGAATGGGCGTGATAATAGACCGCACAAAATAGATGCCCGAAAGCGTGACGAGCACCAAAATAAGCACGCCGATACCGATCAAAACCAGCACGACATACGTAATCTGCCGGTCTGCGCGCTCCATAGAGACGATGTACCGCACCGCGCCGAGCACCGCGCCGTTTGCGCCGCGCGCCACGCGCGAGACGGCCATGACCTTCTCGCCGCTTGCGAGCTTGCCGATCCAATAGCCGTACCCGTTTTCGCTGTGCAAGGCGCTTTCAAAATCGGGCTTGCTCTGGTTTTGGTCCGGCGCAAAGCCGGAGGAGGTAGACAAAATGCTGCCCGAACGCGAGACCGCCATGACCTCCATGAGGTCTTTATCCGGGAAATTTTCGGTGTAGCTTCTGGCTGCAGCGTTAAACTCGCTTACGGTTTTCATGCTGCCGGAAAGCACGGTGGGCAGCTCGTCGCTGCGGCCGATGAGCGTCATTTGGATGCCGTTATAGGCATAGCTCTGCACAACGAAGGAAAGCGCCGCAATACAGGCTGTAAATAATAAAATCATCACACCGAGGCTGTTAAACAGCCAGCGTCTTGCGATACCTTTTTTGAACACGCACTTTCCTCCTTTCTGTGCTTCTTTTTGTAGTTACCAGTATTTTTAAATGACTTGCCCTGCAAGTCATCAGAAAACCCATGCAACTGGGTTTTCTGCGGTTCAACAGTCCACCGGACTGTTGAACCTACTTTCCTAGTTTTTTATTAGGCAAAAAGATTTCGTCGTCTGCGGACGACACCTCAGGGCCTTGCCCCGAGCCCCCATAAACTTTCTGAAGAAAGTTTAATCAAAGACTTCATTCGTTTGCTTTCACGCAACCTTTTGATTACTTATCCCACCGATAGCCGATGCCCCACACGGTGACAACATGTCTCGGGTTCGAGGGCTCGTCTTCAATCTTCATTCTCAATCTGCGAATATTCACGTCTACGATTTTTTCCTCACCGACATATCCGCTGCCCCAGACGTGCTTTAGAATTTCGGAGCGTTTTAACGCCTTACCGGCATTTGAGATGAAGTATTCCATAATCTGAAACTCCACCTGTGTCAGCTCCACGGGGTTGCCGTCTTTTGTGAATGAGCGGTTGCGCAGGTTCAGCACGAAGCGGCCGGAGCGCAGCTCTTCGGAGAAATTCGGCTCTGCGGCTCTCGTAAACTGTGCCACACGGCGGTAAACGGCGTCCACGCGCGCCACGAGTTCTGAGGGGCTGAACGGCTTCGTCACATAATCGTCTGCGCCCATCATCAGGCCCGTCACCTTGTCCATTTCCTGCGTTTTCGCCGTCAGCATGATGATGCCGATGGTCGCGTTTTTCTGTCTTAATTCCTTACATACGGCAAGGCCGTCCAGACTGCCGGGCATCATGATGTCCAGCACGGCCACGTCAAAATCGCCGCCGGCCTGCTCGTACACGCGCAAGGCTTCCTCACCGCTTGCGGCTTCCACGCAGTCGTACCCCGCGCGCTTTAAATTGATGACCACAAACTCGCGGATATTCTGCTCGTCCTCTGCCACCAATATCTTTTTCATGTTCGTTTCCCCTTTCTGTCCCCCATTTTCAGTCTATATTTATTCCAGCACTTCAAATCCGCTTTGCAGCGTTTTTTCGTCGCTTTCCGCCATGGAATCGTCCAAAATGCGCAGCACATACACGCGCCCGGCGGAGCTGCTCAACAGAATATCTTTGTCATCCTGTTCTTTTTCCGCCCAGTCTTCCTCCGTATATACCCGAATGGAGAACTTATCCTCCCGGCCGAGGTAATTGCCGTTAAAGCCGATCTGTGTATATGTAAAGAATGTCGCTGTGCGGGTCACGGTGTCATTTTGGCAGCCGTAGTTATCCTCGCTGCTCGGCAAAAACAGGTTGTAGTTTTCTGCCGTATTCAAAATACTTGTGCACACCGGCGTCAACGTGTTGTCCTGTAAGCTATACGTGTTCCACGTGATGACATACCCGGTGGAATCCGCCGTCGTTTCGCTGCCGTTTATCGTCAACTCCGCCGTTGGAATCTCCAAAATGCCGTCTTTATTCACATCGCGCGAGACCGCTGCGGCCGCCGTTGGCCGATCCGTCGCGTTTTCTTCGTTCGACAGCGGCGAAATGAGTCTGTCCGACGCTTCGTCATACCCAATGACCTGCGTCAGCATGTGCCCGTCCGCTTTCACGCCGTCCAGCACCGCTGCGCGCCGCCAGGAATTTACCTGCGAAAAGCTTACGGAAGTGTAACGCGTCACCGCCGCATCGAGCGGCACGGTTTTGGAGACATACGGCTGGTCGCCGTCAAAGCGGTATAACCCGCCAAGCGCCATAATCTCCTCTCCGCTCGTCTGCGCCGCCTGCAAAACGAACAGCTCTTTTATATTGTCGCTGTCAAAATCCGTCAGCAGCATTTCACTGTAAGAGACCGTTGTCATGGAGAATTCGCGGATCGTGTCTCCGTCCACATAATAAACCGAAACGCTTGCCGTCGCCGTGAGCGGATCTCCCCAGCCCACGATGATCTCGTCCATACCGTCGCCCGTCAGATCACCGAAAAACACCTTGTCCACCTGCGTTGCCGCCGAGGTAAACCGCGCCATAGAGTTCCAAACACCGTCCGTGTTTTTCTTAAAAAATTCCAGCCGCGTGCCGCCCGCGTCGCCGTTTGCACAGAAGCTCACGACCTCCGAAGTGCCGCACCCGTCTAAATCGCGCGAGATAATCGCCGAGCGGTAATCGCCGTATTTCGGGTAAACGAGCGTCACGTCACCCACGCCGCCGCCCATCAGGGCATATATCGCTTCTCTGTCTGCCGTCGTCTTCGGCGGAGACATCAGCGCTTGCGCATCAAGACCCGTCAGCTCGCTGCACCCCGAAAAAGAAAGCGCCAAAAGCACGGCGAGTACCGCTGCAAAAAGTTTTTTCAGTTTTCCGCGCATCGCCGTCGCCTCCTGCGCAAATTTATAATATCAATATAAGTATAGCATATCCCCCGCACCGCCGCAAGCAGTCAGGGGCGCTTTGGCGTCATATAAAAATTAAATTTCTGTGACAGCATTGAGAAACCGGCGCGCGCGTGGTAAAATGGAGAAAATATCTCGAAAGGATTCCGCATGAAACAAACAATGCACAATACCCGCGTGCGATGGGTGCTCGGCATTCTCATTGCGCTCACGCTTGCGTTCATCTGGAGCAACTCCATGCAGAGCCGCGCGGTCTCCGGCGGCATGAGCGGCTCCTTAAAAACGTGGCTCGAGCAGCTTCTGCACACGGAAATCAGTGAATTTTTACTGCGCAAGGCGGCGCATTTTTCGGAATACGGCCTTCTGGGCGTGGAATTTTCGCTTCTGCTCGGCCTGCAGTACGATAAAAACGGCAAAAATCTCCAGCACGGGCGCAATCTTCTCGACTTTCCGCTCATCGGCATGCTGTGCGCCGTCACGGATGAGACCATTCAAATTTTCTCCGGCCGCGGTTCGCTTGTTTCCGATGTGTGGATCGACACCGCCGGCTTTTCGACCGGATTCTTTTTGACCGTTCTGCTCTTTCTTTTTATCAATCACTGTAAAAAAAGCCGGGTAACCGGCAACCGGAAAGGATAAATACCATGAAACAGCATATTTTAAAGAAGGTTCCCCTCTTCGTCACCGTGTCCGTTCTGCTCGCGTGCATCGTGTTTTCCGGCTGCGCGGGCCGCACCGTCATCACAGATGCGCAATTCAAGTCCGCCTGCGAAGCTGCCGACTGCGAAGTAACGGACGTTTCCGACCAGTTTGACAGCAGCGTCATCACAAAAGCGCTGACCGTTTCGGGCGATGATTACTCCTTAGGCTTTTTCACATTCGCTTCCACGGACAGCGCCAAAACGAACTACGCGCAGATGCTTTCAAGCGTCAGGACCTCCGAGGGCAAGGCGGTCGATTCCAGCGAATACAACCGCTACACGTATAAAGGCGACGACCTCACAACGGTGCTCTACCGCAACGGCACCACGATTCTTTTCGCCACCGGCGCGGATAAGGACACTGTAAATAAAGTCGTAACAGCATTGGGACTTTAACTTTTAAAGGCTCGTCGGCAAAACCGACGAGCCTTTAAAAATACCTTGCCATGCGGGCAGCGGCGTTCGGGATGAATGTTTCCGCCCGCTCTGCTATATAAGCCGCCGTCAGCGCACCCGCGCCGACGTACTCCCCATACTCCGTAAACAGGCTGCGCGCCGCGATGCGCTCTGAAAACCGCACCGTCACGCACAGGAAAAACCGGCTGCCGATCCGCCCCAGCGCCGAAGAAAGAACATGGAGCGTGTGCACGGCACGCTCCACCGCATCCATCAAATGCCCCACGGTCTCAAAGCAAAACGTCAGCGGCACGGGCGGCGAAACGATACGAATGCCACCACCCCCTTTCCGTTCCCAAGGCACACCCGCAGGTGTATCTTAAACCAGTTTACGCCAAAGGCAGGTACACCGTGCCGATTTTTCTTTGAAACCTTGACATTTTCTTTTTACGTTCTGATCATTACCAAAGTTAGTTATGATCTGACATCGGTGAAACGCTGAACCGGCCGCGCCCCGGTGTGACCCGTACCGTAAAGGAAATAGAGCAAAAAGACTACCTGCAAAAGACCGCTTCCGAGAAAGACGGTCGCGTGACCTACATTTCCGCAACGAAAGCTTCAGCGGTAATGTAACCGGCACGTTAAGCACCGGCAAAACAGACGTCCCGTTCAACAGCGGCACAGGCACATGCAAAGTCAGCACACTCAGCGGCAGTATCCGCGTCAAAATTACAGAATAACGTAAAAAATCTCTCTCGGCTGCGCCGAGAGAGATTTTCAATTTCGAACCTTATTTTACTTTATTTCTGAACTTCGGTACCAACACGGTGGCGAGCACCCAGAACAGCTCGTAGATGACGAGCGCAAATGCGGAAATCTGCTCCACGCCCGCAACGAACGTGAGGAACGCCACAAGCACAAAGCCGATGACAACCGCCGCGTTCTGCATGGCGACGATGAAGCTGATGTTCTTCTTTTCATCAATGCACGTGGAAACAAGGCTCATCATGGATTCCACACGACCCTTTGTGGCGGCATAGGCGTCCACGCGGTCCGCAGTGTCGTTCACAAGGTGGTCTGCCGGGCCGTCTTGACCCGCGCCGATGACATTCACCGCCGTGGCGTCAATGCCGAACAGGCGCGAAATGAACTGCGACGTAAGGTTCGGGTCTGCCGAACGCAGAATGAGCGAAACGCCGTTCATTTCCATGTTCTGCAGCTCCGCTTTCTTCTTACGGTCTGCATTATAGGTCAGAATGAACATGGCGTAAAGCTCGCCGCCCATTGCAACGTACAAGATCTGTCGGCTGCCCGTCGTGTACTGACTCTCCACATTTTGCTCCGGCGCTTCCACACCGTGCGCAGTCAAAAGCGTACGGGAGCCGATGAGCACCTCTTTGCCGTCCACCGTGCCCACAACGCCGTTTCCGGCCTCAAACGCGGCCTTTTCGACCTCCGGAAGCTCGCCCTCATGCTCGCTGAACACCTGCTCGAACACGCCGCAAAGCGGGCCGCCGAGCTGCTGCACCAACGTGCCGGCAGCCAAAACGGCTTCTTCAAGGCCCTCCTGCTTAAACGGCTTCACCCCGTTCAAAACGACCGTGCCGCGCGGGAAAAGCTCTGTGGAATCAACCAGAACGGCATTTACGGCGCTCATGCGCTTGATACCTTCATAGCCGGAGACCATCGCGCCGCGGCGGCGCAGACGGTGGGAAAGACGACTCACCGGCAGGTTTACGGCCAGCATGTTCATCACCGCTACACACACGCAGCAGGAAGCCGCCAAAGCCGTAATGGCAAGGGACGCATCTTTCGTGATGACAAGCGCCACCACGCACAGAAGCAGCGAGGAGATGAGGCCCACCGGCGCCAAAACCTGCGAAGAGGTCTCTGCCGGGTCCGGCTCATAGGAAATTTGTAAGAAGCGCTTTAAGAAGCCCGCTTTCTGCTGATACGCGATTGCAGGCTGCGAAATGACGGAGGAACCCGCCATTTTTAAAGACGTGTTGTAATCGTCAAATACGCGCACCGCATATTTCTGCTCGCGGGAAGACACAAAGCGGAAATTCGAGTGGATGCGGCGCAGCATCGTCAGCTTGCCAACGGTATTCAGGAACAGAATACCCGCCGCAATACCGGCGTAAAGGTGGATTTTACCCATGCTGAGCGCAGCCGGCGCAAACAGCGTGCAGAGCGTCTGCACAAAAACCGCCACACAAGCTACCGCAGCGGCAGAATCCGAATTCGCGCGGAACTCAAACAGTGCCTTCAGACCGTTTAAAATCGTTTTCGCGCAGAAGCCGATGGCCACTAGCAGCAGCACAAGCGATAAGATGGTGTAGCCCACTGCACCGGCGGTCTCCGTGTTATTGGCATTGAAGCCGGATTCCGCAATGAGCGACGCCAAAATGAGCACTGCAGTGCTCACGCCCGTTGCAAGCATGCGGATTGTCAGCTCGCGCATCGTCGTGCGCAGGTCGTGCGCCACGCTCTTTGCGTCTGCCGGGCCGGTGTAATCGTCGATGAGCTCGTCGCTGTTTTCGGCGGCTTCCGTATTTTCGGGCGCTTCGTCCGGCTTTCCCGCAAAGCGAATTTTAAAGCGGTGCGCACCGGCCGCACTGACGTTCTCGTCGTCGGAATACACGCGTGCTTCGCTCAGCAGTGCACTTTGCAAAACATCCGCATTGATAATGTGCACCGGCAAGTCGCGCTTTCTGTACTGTGTCACGTCCGTTACCGGCACGGAGATCTTCTGCTGCGCAGGCTCTGCCGCTTCTTCACCGGCGTTCTCGGCGCTTTCCGCAGCCTGCACATTTTCCGCTTTCGGCGCTTGTGCTTCGGGCAGCTGCTCGCCGGAAGCAATGTCCATGCCTTCTTCCGCCTGCGGCTCTTCCTCCGGCTCCGGGCCATTGCTTGAAATATCCTTAAACGCCATCTCGGGCGCGTCACTTTCTTCCGTTTTCGGCGCTGCCGCAGCCTGCTGCTCGGCATTTTGCACCTGTGCAGCCTGCTTTGCCGCGTTTTCCGCCTGCACAGATTCCAGAATGCGGCGCACGGAATCCTCGCTTACCTCCGGCACCACCTTTGCCTGCTGCAAACCAAACGTCTCATTTTCAAGGTCAAGCTTAATCTCCATCGTGTGCGTCTGCGCGTCCTGCAGCATCGCCGTCTGGAAATTCTGCACCTTGTCCTTCGTCTTTTTGTTTTCCGGCACCACAGCGTTCGGGTCATTCATCGCAACGGAGACCGGCACCGGGGCCACAATGCCCAGCTCGTCCTCCACAGCGGAAAGATCCACACCGGCCGTCTCTACGGCCTCGGCCACACGACGGCGACGCTCTTTCTGCAGGCGCTCAAAGTCCTTTGCCACTTCGTCGTCAAGCTCCGCGGTGTTCTCGTCAAACAGCTTGCGATAGCCCTCGTCCTGCGTGGAAATCTCACCTGTGGCATCAAACCCGCGGGTGTATTCGTCAATCGGTTTTAACTGGATGCCGTAGTACATGTCTTCGGCTTCGTTAAAAACCTCTTTCTGCTTCTTTTCGCGGCGGCGCGCCCAAAAACCTTTTTTCTCTTTCTTCTCTTTTTTGTTCTTCTTTTTCTTTCCGGGCTCTTCTTCCTCCTCGTAGGTATCCCACGGGGAGTCTTCTTGCACCTCCACCGGCTGCGGTTCCGCTTCCGGCGCGGGCTGTGCTACCTCTGCCGAGGCTTCCTCTACGGGCTGCTCCGTTTCAGGCTCCGTCACAGCGTCGGGTTCTTCCGTCACCCCGGGCGTTGTTTTTTCCGACTCTTCCGGCGCGCCGTTGGCTTTCGCCTTGCGCTCCGCTTCCAATATCTCGTCCACCGAGAATTTGCTCTCATCGTTCATGGTTTTGGGTCCTTTCTTTTTCGCCTCAGCCCTTGGCCTTGATGCCCGCGCGCTGCCGCGCAATCTCATAGCAAAGCACGCCGCAGGCCACCGAAGCGTTCAGCGAATTGATTCTGCCCTTCATCGGCAGAGAAACGATAAAATCCGATTTTTCTTTCACAAGTCTGGACACGCCGAAGCCTTCGGAGCCGACAACAAGCGCTGCCGGGCCGGAGAAATCGGTTTGGCACCAATCCGTGCCGTCCATATCCGCGGCGTATACCCAAACGCCGCGCGCTTTGATCTCCTCAAGAAATACCGCAATATTCGTCACACGCGCCACGGGGACGTATTCCACCGCGCCCGCAGAAGCCTTGCCGACCGCCGCCGTAAGGCCAACGCTGCGGCGCTTCGGGATAACAACGCCGTGTGCGCCCGCCCATTCCGCCGTTCTGAGAATCGCGCCGAGATTATGCGGGTCCGCAATCTCGTCGCACACAAGGATAAACGGCGGCTCATTTCGGCTTTCCGCCAGCGCAAAAATATCCTCCACCTCGGAGAACGCGTGCACCGCCGCCATGGCGATGACACCCTGGTGGTTTTCGCCGCCGCACATGCCGTCCAGCTTACGGGAATCCACTTCCTTTACAGGGATGCCCGCCTGCTTTGCCATGCGGAGAATGGACGATACCGAACCGTTTTTCTCCCCGCGCCGCACAAGGATGCTGTCGATGGGTCTGCCCGCTTTAAGCGCCTCCGTAACGGCATTGCGCCCTGCTATGACATCTCTTTCTCTCTCGTTTTCCATGAACAAACCTATTCCTTTCCGCGGCTTCAGAACACGTCTGCGGCCGAAATTCGCAATACTATCGCAGTATATAGTAGATTATAGCATACTTATATTTGCTATTGCAACCGAAACGCGCAATTTAGCGCGGTTTTTGCAGGCGGTTTTTGCGCCTAAAACCGCCGTGTTTTTGGGCAGTTTTTTCGCCGCGCTCTTTTCGTCATTTTGACGGTGCTTTTGCGTGTCCATTTTGTTTGGCATAATTATTCATTTGGGTTGCATATCTTCCCACATCTTACTGTATATGGGCTGGCCTTTACATTTATACAATCTGTAATATGTACGGCAGAAGTATACACGCAGCGAGCTTTCCACAGCGTTTTCCGTTTAAGCTGTGGAAAACTCTGTGGAAAGTGTTAAAAACCCGCTTTCGGTGCTCTTTTTACTTTCCACAGCTTTTCACAATGTAAAATATTATGTAAACTATTCCGTCGAAAATGCCGCTTTTTACCGTTTTTTCACAGAATACTCACTATAAACCGTGTGTAAAATTTGCGTGAAAAGCCTTGTGTTTGCCCGAAAAAATGTCCCTATATATGGTGTTTTTGCGAAAAACAGCGTTTTAATTCCAAATTAGAACGATTTAGGCGAAATCCTAGGCGGCGAGATTTTCCGTTTAAGCACATTTTGTGAAAAAAAGCAAGACGGCAGGCTTTACACGGTTGTTTTTTCACTTAAAATCGTGTAAAATGAAAATAGCGAGCAGAAAGACACCGGGAAACTGCGCACTTTTTAGACGTGTCCCACAAAAAAGCGGGGCCGCACAAACCGTAAGCCACGGCAATTAAAACAAAAGACATTTTTCGGATAAACATGCACTGTATACAACTATAAGAAAAGAGGAACCCAAAATGCGTGAAGACATTTGCTCTATACCGATCAGTGAAATTTTCGAGCCGAAGGACGGCTGCCCGTTCTGCCGCATGCGCGACATGCTCGAGGACCGCATGGCCACCTACATTACCGGCGCGGCCATGATGGAGCCCGACGTGCGCGTGGAAACGAACCGTCTCGGCTTCTGCCACCAACATTTTGAGCAGATCTTACAGCGCGGCAGCCGCCTGTCCGGCGCCCTTATTCTCGAAAGTCTCTTGGACGAAGCCGGCAAAGATATCCTGCCCGAGGACGACAAGCTTGCGCCGAAAAAAATTCTCGCCGCCGCAGATCGCCGTGCGCACAGCTGCTTTGTCTGCGAAAACGTAGAGAAAAACATGCAGCACCTCAGCGCCACGGTTATCAAGCTCTGGCAGAGTGAGCCGGAGTTCCGCACACTGTACAGCGAGCAGACGCACATCTGCCTGCCGCATTACAGCTTCATTTTGGCTGCTGCGCAGAAAATGCCGCGTAAAAACTTTCAGCCGTTTGCGGCAGAAACCAAGCGCCTTGCGAAAAACTATCTCGATACCGTCAAGGCCGATACCACCCATTTCTGCCGCATGTTCGATTACCGCAATGCGGGCGGCGACTGGGGCAATTCCCGCGATGCCATTGAGCGCGCCATCACGTATCTGACGAGCCGAGAGCCCACCGTCACCACCAAAACGGAAGGCAAAAACCGTTGATGCGCTTCACCCCGCCCGATGGTGTTTTAAACCTCGCCCAAACGCTCGACTGCGGGCAGTCGTTCCGCTTTTATCCCATCACGCTCGAAAACAACATTCCTGCATGGCGCGGTGTGGCATTTTCCCGCGGGCTGACCGTCTATCAAGATGAAAATAACGACCTCGTTTTAGACTGCACCGAGCAGGAATTTCGTGACATTTGGTTTGATTATTTCGATTTTAACACAGATTACAAAAAGTCCCGCGAAGTGCTTTCCGCTCTGCACCCCGCGCTGAAAGAAGCCGCCGAATTCGCGGGCGGCATCCGCATTTTAAAGCAGGAGCCGTTTGAGGCGCTGTGCTCGTTCATCATCTCGCAGAACAACAACATTCCGCGCATCAAGGGCATTATAGAGCGCTTGTGTCTGCATTTCGGCGAGCCGTTTCTTTATCATAACGAGACCCGCTACGCATTCCCGACACCGAAAAAATTGGCCTCCTGCACGCCGGAAGACCTCGCTCCGCTGCGCGCGGGCTTTCGCGCGAAATATCTCATTGATGCCGCAAAGCACATCGCTTCCGGCGAGATCGATTTAGAAGCCGTGCGCAAAATGCCTCTTCCCGATGCCAAAGCGAAATTGCAGACGATTTCAGGCGTCGGCCCAAAAGTCGCGGACTGTGCTTTGCTCTACGGCCTGCACCGCACAGAATGCTTCCCGATGGACGTGTGGATGAAGCGCGCCGTATTGCTTTTGCCGAGGCTTTCCCCCGCAGATTTCGGTGAAAACGCCGGCATCGCGCAGCAGAAGCTGTTTACCGACATCACCCCGGCAGAGTGGC
>ERZ779888.1575-NODE-1575-length-21971-cov-4.670834_pt1 | contig 21971 bp, 17 predicted proteins | sample MGYA00511245_ERZ779888 | MGnify/ENA primary metagenome ERZ779888 (study PRJEB29588, sample SAMEA2155255) | human gut metagenome | biome: human gut; feature: human-associated habitat; material: faeces | place: Denmark | collected 2008/2010 ...
TTCTATGTGATATTTCATCATTCAGTTCTCCTTCAAAAAAGAAAATCTCGGAATTTCGTTTTTATCTATAACCGAAACAAGCATTTCGGCAAAACCTTTCGGGTCTTTTATCTGATATTGCATATGATTATACCCCTCGAAAACGGGATAATGTGCATACGGATACGACTCTTTAACGTCTTCGCGATATTTATAATGGTCTTCTATGCTTCCGAACTCGAAAAACGTGTGCTTCTGTAAATTCTCGCCAATCGGCGGAAACGGTTTATTTTCAAGACTTTCTGCCATTTGTCGACGGATATTTCCATCCTCGCAAATCTCTTTCCTTATAAACTTCGCGCGGCTAAGTTCCATTGGTTTATAATAGACGTTGCAGAGTTCCGGCATGATTTCCGTAATCCCGAATTGTTTTGCAAACTCAGCAACGTGCAAGTCGTGAACTCATAATAAATAGCTTTTCTTTCGGAATATGGCGCGACGTTCATCTCGTAATCGTGCAATTTGTCGCATTTTGCCTTTGCCTTCCCAAACGCCCCAATAGCGCTTTTATATATTATACAGCAAAACGATGTAAAAGGCAAGCGGTTAGCACAAACTAACCTATTTATTGTAAACAGTATTGATGTATTCAATGCTTTTTAATACTTGTGAGTTATATCGATAATCCTGTTTTCGTCAAGGTGTAGTGATTTAAGCCACTCTTACTTTTCTTTCTTTAACTTTTCCCTGAGCCTGTTTATCGTCACGGCAACCGTGTTTTCGTCGATATAATACTCCGGTCCCCAGACTTCGTCGATGAGTTTCTGCTTGGAAAACACCCTACCTTCGTTAAGGGTGAGTACGTCAAGAAGCCTGAACTCTTTCGCCGTCAGCGGAATTTCCTTTCCGTTTACTTTCGCAATCATCTCTTCGGGGTACAAAACAAGATTTCCGTACGCCCGACTTTGCCTTACCGGTGCGGAAAACTTAAAATACCGACGCATCTGCGCGTTTACCCTTGCTACGAGTTCTTTGAAAGAAAACGGTTTCGTAACGTAATCGTCCGCTCCGAGTTCGAGCAGTTCGAGTTTGTCCTCTTCCCCCGACCTTGCCGACATAACGATAATGGGTATATCCTTTTCCGCTCTTATCGCGCGACACACTTCGAACCCGTCGCATATCGGCATCATAACGTCGAGCAAAACCAGATCGCAGGTTAAAGACTTAGCCATCTCTATCGCCTGCTTTCCGTCAAACGCCTGATACACGACGTAACCGTCCTTCATAAGATAGTTACGCGCCATATCCGACAACTCAACGTTGTCTTCCGCTATAAGCACTTTCCTTTTCGGTTCGTTCATATTTATTATAGATACGCATACGCGCACGCGCGTTACGCGTGCGCGACATTAACTTAAATTTGTCGGTCCGATTATTTCTTTTCTTCGGAAGAGAATTTCGCTTCGTCGTCGGGCTTGTATTTCTCCTGATAGTAGGACGACGAAGCGCAATCGAACGTGCCGTCCGGAGAAACCGTGATCAGCGTGCAGCCGCGCTGATTTGGCTTTTTCCAGATAAACGGATACGCAAGGTAGTCGATACTCATTCCGTAGGTAAGGCGGACGGTATGCCCGTCTTTCGTGTAGAAAAGCGAGAAGTTGTTGTAGTGATCGTGTCCGCAGAACACGCCTTGCAGTCCGTTTGCCGAGCCTTGTTCGAAAAATTCGTCCTGTCCCATTCCGCAGAAAACTCCGTACGTTTCCACGCCTTCGGAATTCTTTCTCATCGATTCGCCCATATTTCCGTAAGCGTAAGTAACTCTTTCGGTGTTCTTTTTGCCGTTTTCGTAGTATTCTTTGTACGCGTCACGGTATTCGGGAAGAGCGATATGGAAGAACGCAAGGCTCTTTACGTCGCCGACGGTCGCGTCGATTTTCTTGTTGTCCGCGTTGATTGCTTGCATATTCTTAACGAACCAGTCTATCTGATCCTGATGCAGGTTGTCGTATTTCCACAAAACGCCCAGCGCGTCGCCGTTGGTGTAACTGTGACTGTCCAAAGTAACCAACGCCTGCGTAACGACGCCGCGTGAGTTTTTAACTTTAATAACAGAGTTTCCGTATCCGGCAACGTCTTTCGGTCCGCGTTGATACAGACATCTCGTAAGTTCGCCGTTCGCTATCGCCTTTTCGTAATAATCGCTTATTTCTTCACGGGTAAAGTAACTGTACACTTCGGTGTCGTGGTTACCGAAAGTAAACGTCCAGTAAACGCCGAGTTTTTCCATAAGTTTGGTGAATATTCTCGTTGCGTTAAGGTTGTTGAACGTTCCCGAAGAATAAGGTACGGGGAATGCGATGTCGCCGGTAACTATTACGAGATCGGGTTTTTCCGCGCTTATCATTGACGCGACGGCGTTAACCGCCCACAAATCCTGTTTTACCGAAAGCAATCCGCCGCCGATATGTACGTCGGTAAGTTGCATTACCTTAAGATCTCTGTCGGTAGTATAAGTCCAGTATCCGCTCTCGTCCTTGACGGGAACGAGTCTGTCCGGACCGTATGCGACCGGTTTATAGTTGGAAATCTGATCTTCCACGGCGTCCACGCCTTCGGTGTTAAGTATGAGCCCCACCGCAAACGTCAACGCTATAAAAAGCAATATAATGAGCACGATCGACACGCCGAGTATCGCTCTCGCGCCTTTCTGCTCCTTCGTCAGCGGCAGTTTCTTCCTCTTCGGTTGCTTAGTTTTACTCTTACTCATTTTGCCTCCGTAGTCCGACTATATGCGGAACCATATCTCGTAGTAATGTTTTTTATATTATAACTTCGTTCCGCACCTTTTGTCAACACGCTTTCGGTTGCGTTTCCGCCGTTTTTTGTTTAACGAAATTACGCCGTTAAACGCTCTCTTAAAGCAATCGCGCCGTAAATAACCCGATTTTCGCGTGTTCGGGTACCCTTTTCGGCGGTCTTTTTACGCTCTCGAACTCGGCGCGTATCCGTGGATACAAACGAAAATCCGATTTTTTCTACTTTTAGAACATTTAGTGGTGGCAAAAAATCGTTTCAACAAAATATTGTGGTTAAAAAAATTAAAATATTACCCAAAACCACTTTACAAGCGTGTTCGTTTATGATAAAATTCGTCTTAACAACCGCTCGAAGAACGGTTTTGACTGACAAGGGGGCGCAAGCGGTATGGTTATAGGCGGATTACAAAAACTTACGCTTCTCGATTACCCGTCGAAAGTCGCGTGTACGATATTCGCTCACGGCTGCAACTTCCTTTGCCCGTTCTGCCACAACGCCTCGCTTGTGGTCGAAAAACCGGATAGCGCGATAAGCGAAGAAGAGATTTTTTCCTTTCTTAAAAAGCGCGTAGGCGTGCTTGACGGCGTTTGTCTTACCGGCGGAGAACCGCTTTTGCAAAAGGACGTAGCGGATTTTCTAAAAAAAGTCAAAGCGCTCGGATATTCGGTTAAACTCGACACGAACGGCAGTTTTCCCGACAAACTCGCCTTGCTTATAGAAGAGAACCTCGTCGACTACGTTGCGATGGACGTAAAGAATTGTTTCGATCGGTACGTTTTCACGGCAGGTATAGCGGCAGACGTAAAAAAGATCGAAAAGAGCATTGATCTGCTTAAGAGCGGCAAAGTCGATTACGAATTCCGCACGACGATAATAAAGGGGCATCACGACGAAGAAAGCGTTGCGCTGATGGCGGAAACGCTTACGGGGGCGAAAAGATATTTTCTGCAAAACTTCGTCGACAGCGGCTTCCTGATAGGAAAAGCGGAAGGCGTGAGCGAAGAAAATATGCGGAAGTTTCTTGCGATAGCAAAAAGGTTCGTCCCGAACACGGAACTTCGCGGCATATAAACCCAGGTTACGATAAAAAAATCACAGAAAAAAATATATAATATAGTGGAGGAAACAATGTACAAGGTCATCAAAAGAGACGGCAAGGTTTGCGAATTTGACATTGCAAAAATCAGCGAAGCCATCAGAAAAGCGTTCGAATCCGTAGAAAAGGAATATCATCCTTCGGTAATCGATCTTCTCGCGCTCAAAGTTACGAGCGACTTTACGCCTAAGATTAAGGACGGTAAAATCGCCGTAGAAGACATTCAGGACAGCGTCGAAGACGTTCTCGTTCAGGCAGGTTTTGCCGACGTAGCGAAGTCTTATATTCTTTATCGTAAGCAGAGAGAAAAACTCCGTAATCTGAAATCGACGGTACTCGACTATAAGGACCTTGTAAACGATTATCTGAGAATTTCCGACTGGCGCGTTAAAGAAAACAGCACGGTTACTTACTCGGTAGGCGGACTTATTCTTTCCAACTCCGGAGCAATCACCGCCAACTACTGGCTGAGCGAAATTTACGACGAAGAAATCGCTTCCGCTCACCGCAACGCGGATATTCACATTCACGACCTAAGTATGCTCACCGGTTACTGCGCCGGTTGGTCGCTTAAACAACTTATCAAAGAAGGGTTGGGTGGCGTTCCCGGAAAAATCACGTCGTCGCCGGCGGCTCATCTTTCCACGCTTTGCAACCAGATGGTAAACTTCCTCGGAATTATGCAAAACGAGTGGGCGGGAGCGCAGGCGTTTTCCTCCTTTGACACCTATCTCGCGCCCTTCGTCAAAGCGGACAATCTTACCTACAAAGAAGTTAAACAATGTATTCAGTCGTTTATTTACGGCGTGAACACTCCTTCCCGTTGGGGCACGCAGGCGCCGTTTACCAACATTACTCTCGACTGGGTCGTCCCCAACGACCTTGCCGAACTCAACGCGCTCGTCGGCGGAAAAGAAATGGATTTCAAGTACAAAGACTGCGTAAAAGAAATGGCTATGGTAAACAAGGCGTTCATCGAAATAATGATAGAAGGCGACGCCAACGGCAGAGGATTCCAGTATCCTATCCCGACGTACTCGATTACTCGCGACTTCGACTGGTCCGAAACGGAAAACAACAAACTGCTTTTCGAGATGACCGCAAAATACGGTACGCCTTATTTCAGCAACTACATCAACAGCGATATGGAGCCTTCGGACGTCCGCAGTATGTGCTGCCGTCTGCGTCTTGACCTGCGTGAACTCCGCAAAAAATCCGGCGGTTTCTTCGGCAGTGGCGAATCCACGGGTTCGGTCGGCGTAGTTACCATCAATATGCCCAGAATTGCGTACCTTGCGGAAAACGAAGAAGACTTCTTCAAACGTCTTACCCGTCTTATGGACATCAGCGCGCGCAGCCTTAAAATCAAGAGAACGGTTATTACCAAACTTCTCGACGGCGGACTGTATCCTTATACGAAAAAATATCTCGGCACGTTCAACAACCACTTCTCCACCATCGGTCTTATCGGTATGAACGAAGTCGGTCTTAACGCTAAATGGCTGAGAAAAGATATGACTCATAAAGAAACGCAGGAATTCACGAAGAAGGTTCTTACTTTTATGCGTGAAAAACTCAGCGACTATCAGGAAGAATACGGCGACCTTTACAACCTCGAAGCGACCCCGGCGGAATCCACCACTTATCGTCTTGCAAAACACGATAAAAAGCGTTATCCCGACATCATCACCGCTTCCGAAAACGGTAAAACGCCTTATTACACCAACTCGTCGCACCTGCCCGTAGGTTTCTCTTCCGACATCTTCGACGCGCTCGACATTCAGGACGAACTGCAAACCCTTTATACTTCGGGTACGGTATTCCACGCGTTTTTGGGCGAAAAACTCCCCGACTGGAGAGCGGCGGCAAATCTCGTAAGAAAGATTGCGGAAAACTACAAACTCCCCTACTACACGATGTCGCCTACTTACTCGGTATGCAGAAATCACGGTTATCTTGCCGGCGAACACTTCAAATGCCCCGTATGCGGAGAAAACGCCGAAGTCTACAGCAGAATTACCGGATACTACCGCCCCGTCCAGAACTGGAACGACGGTAAACGCGAAGAATACGAAGAAAGAAAAGAATACGATATCGCCTCTTCCGTAATGAAACACGGCAACGCTTGCGCTTGCGAAAAGAAAGAAACGGCTCCCGTAAAAGAAGAAAAAGGAACCGAAAACGCAATTATTCTCTTCGCGACGAAAACCTGCCCGAACTGCAAAATGAGCGCGGCGATGCTCGACAAAGCAGGTATCGGATACGTAAAAGTATACGCCGAAGATAACAAGGACAAAGTTGCGGAATACGGCATCGTACAAGCGCCTACGCTCGTCGTAATCAAAGACGGCGAAGTCGTTAAGTATCAGAACGCCAGCAACATCAAAAAGTTTATCGAAAGCATAAAGGGCTAAACAGATGACCGATATTATAGTAATCGGCGGCGGCGCGGCAGGTATGACTGCCGCGTTGTACGCATTAAGAAACGGCAAAAGCGTAACGGTGTTCGAAAAAGAAACCATAGGCGGACAGATCGCGTCTTCTCCCAGGGTAGAGAACTTCCCCACCCACAAGAAAATAAGCGGACTGGATTTATCCGATATGCTTTACGAGCAAATCTCCGATCTCGGAGCGGAGTTCGAACTCGCCACCGTCACCGAAGTGACCAAAGAAGCCGAAGGGAAGTTCAAAGTAACGACGGACGACGGAGTTTACTATGCGAAAGCAGTTATCGTGGCCGCCGGCGTAAAACATAAACATATAAACCTTCCGGGCGAAGAAGAACTTACCGGCAAAGGCGTATCCTACTGCGCCGTATGCGACGGAGCGTTTTTCTCTGGCGAAGACGTAGCCCTGATCGGCGACGGCAACACCGCTCTTCAATACGGAATCCTGCTCTCCGAGTACTGCAAAAAAGTCTACGTTTGCACCTGGTTCGATAAATTCTTCGGCGACGAAGCACTCGTCAAAGTGCTGAAAAAACTCCCCAACGTGGAAATCATCCCCAACGTTTGCCTTACCGCGTTTAAGGGAACGAACGAACTCGAAGGGCTTACCTTTACTCGCAGAGGAGAAAAAACGACTTTCGACCTGGCGGTCAAAGGTTGCTTTATCGCAATCGGTCAAATCCCGGACAACGCCCCCTACTCCGCTCTCGCCGATCTCGACCCAAACGGCTATATCGCAGCCGACGAAACCGGAACGACGAAGACGAGCGGATTTTACGCCGCCGGCGATTGCAGGACGAAAAAAGTTCGTCAACTTACAACGGCGGTAGCCGACGGAGCAAACTGCGCAATGAACGCTTGCTCTTATATAGCGTCGCTGTAATTTATCGATTTTTTCTAAAAACAAAGCCGCTTAATCTAAAGCGGCTTTTTCATATTTTTTCGTATTTTGCTTATATATCGGTTTTACTTTTCTACCGAGAAAACGTATTCTGTAACGGAACTGAATTTTTCGCCTTTTTTAAGGGTAATCGACGGAAAAGTCGGTACGTTGCAAGCGTTGGGGTATCCTTGCGTTTCTAGACACAAAGTTGACTGTTTAGGCAACCGTATTCTTGTAGGAAGAGTCCCGTCAAGGAAGTTTCCTGTATACAACTGTACGCACGGTCTGTCGGTATAGACTTCCATTACCCTGCCGGATTTATGCGAAATCGCTCTTGCGCAAAGTTCTTTACCGTCGCATTTTTTATCGATAACGTAGTTAAAATCGTATCCGCCGTGAGCGTTTTCGAAATACTTATGCGGTGCGTTTATATCTTTTCCGATAGTTTTCGGCGTGGAAAAATCGAAGGCGGTTCCGGTTATATCCGCTATATCTCCGTGGCAGATAAGTTCGTCGTCGGACTCGGTCAGACGGTGAGAGTTAAGGTACAGTTCGGTGTCGAGTATGCTCTTGAAATCGCCGTCGAGATTAAAGTAAGCGTGGTTGGTGGGGTTAAACACGGTGTCTTCGTCGCAAGTTGCGTCGTAGCGGATTCCGAGTGCGTTTTCATCGGACAAAGTGTAGGTCACGGTAAGGCTCAGCGTGCCGGGATACCCTTCTTCGCCGTCGGGCGAAACGTAGGTAAGGCGCAATTCGTTGCCGTTTTCGTCGGGAACGGACGCGGTAAAAATTCTGCTGTCGAATCCGACTTTGCCGCCGTGCAGACAGTTTTTCGCGTCGTTTACGAAAAGTTTATATTCTTTTCCGTTGAGAGTAAAACGCGCGTTTCCGATACGGTTCACCGTTCTGCCGATGATCGCGTTGAAATACGGATTTTCTCCCCTGTATCCTTCGGGCGAATCGAACCCTGCGACGACGTCCGCAAAAACGCCGTTTTTATCGGGAACAACCAGTCTGTGAATACGCGCCCCAAAAGTGATAACGTCGGCGTAAAGGCCGTTTTTGTTGGTTATACGGTAAGTTTCTATGCCGGTTTCGGTTTTTTCTATAAGTTTAACGCTCATTGATAACATCTCCATTTTAGTTTTTCTTTAATTATACCACGATTTATGCGCGATTACAATACGAAATCCCGTCTTCTCTCGGTTGCGGCGGCTCTCGTCCGACATTTTGGGGTATTGTAATAACGGCGTTTTTATGTTACTATATAGTATATTTATATAAAATAACGCTCTGCGACGGAGAAAATATGAAAAAGAAAATTTTATCGGCGGTTTTTGTCTTGCTCACCCTTTTGTGTTCGGTTGCGCTTTTCGCTTGTTCTCAAACGGCGATTAACGAAGATATTATCGGCACGTATTACAAAATCACGGCGGACGGCGCGAGCGATACCCTCAGATGGATAGAACTCAAAGAAAACGGACGGTTTTCGAACGAAACCAAACTCAGCGGAAGTTACGTCGTCAAGGGCGAAAAAATAACCTTAACCGCCGCAGGCGAAAAAACGCTTGTCGGAACGGTAATCAAAGGGGAAATCAAACTCGAAAGCGGCGAAGTTTTTTGCAAAGAAGGCGTTACTCCGTCCGACTTCGCGCCCAAAGAAGACGTTTATTTTACGGTAAGTTTCGACTCTGACGGCGGCACTGCTGTTGCGCCTAAGAGCGTAAAAAACGGTTCTCGCGTTGCCGAACCCGAAACTCCGACCAAAGACGGCTACGTTTTTTACGGTTGGTACACCGACCGAACCTACCGCACCGTTTGGAATTTTAAGACGATGCTGATTGAAAGCGACCTGACCGTTTACGCTCGTTTCGTGCCCGAACAAGGCAAAATCACGTCTTTCGTCGCGGGCGAAGGAGAAGACGCGATCGAAGGCAAAATCGACGGAGAAAACATACTTTTCGTAGCGGAAAAAGGAACCGAACAAATCGACCTTACGCAAGGCATAACCCTTAACGACGAAGGCGAAATCCGCATTTATTCGGACAAAAAAGCGCAAAAAGAAATAAAAAACAAAATCCTTACCTTAAGCGACGGCAACAACGCGTTCTATATAAAAACGCAATCGAAGGACGGCAAACAATCGTATTTTTACACGCTTAACGCGCACAGAAAATACGACGTCGAAATAACGTGTTACTTCGACGAAGCGAGCCTTACTCCCCTTTCCGTGCTGACGGCAACCACCTATACCGAACTTCAATCCGACTTTTTCGACGGAATAAGCGTAACGGGCTATGAAATTCTAGGTTGGACGGACAAACACGGCAACAACGTAAAACTCGGCGAAAACGGCACGATTTTTACGGAAAAAACCACGCTTTACGCTCTTACCGAACCCAACGAATACACGCTTAGTTACGACGCCGACGGCGGAAAAACGAAAGGCGAAACGAAAAAAGTGCGTTTCGACTCCGACTACTCGCTCGAAGTGCCTTATCTCGAAGGGTACTCGTTTAAGGGTTGGACGATCGGCGAAACCTTCGTCACCGACGAATTCGGCAAAAGCCTTGCCCCTTACTCTCTTACTTCGGACGAAACGGTCAAAGCCGTTTACGAAATAAACTCTTACTACGTATTCGTAAACAACGACGACGACGCCGCCAAGGTCGTATATTCGGGCAAGATCGGCACCGGGAAAGTCGTGTACAACTATAACGACGGAACGAACCGTGAAAGCGACGAACTTATCTACCCCGTACCCGAAAAGGACGGATATATCTTCGGAGGTTGGTTTATTAACGCCGACTGCAGCGGCGAGCCGTACGCTTTCGACGAAGAAATCGACAAGAAAACCGTCTTGTACGCAAAGTGGGTATCCGTCGGCTCGGCAAAAAGCCTTACCGCCGTTAAGAAAACCGCCGTATCGGTTTCTTCCCCCGCAGGCGAAAAAGAATACTACGCTTTTCTGCCCTTAACGGACGATTCCGACAAGATCGATTTTCTCGGAGCGTTCCCGTTTATCGCGCATATATACGACGAAGAAAAAAATCTTCTCGCCTCTTCTTTAAGCGGAGCGGACGGACTGTCGTACGAATTCGAACGCAATAAACTCTACTATATCCGTTTTGTAGGCGAATTCCGCGAAGGGAACACCGAAATCAAAATAAACGGAACCCAAACGCCCGAAATAAGCGGCGAAATCATCAATCAAAAAGTCAACTTTTCCGAAAGCGTAACCGTGACCGTCGTTCCCCTTTCTTCCCCGTACGTCTGGCTCGGCTGGTACGTCGGCAACGAGAAAGTAAGCGAAGAAAACGACTATTCTTACACGTTTGACGTGCCGTCAAGCGACGTTGTTCTCACTGCGAAATGGGCAAAAATAACGGCTTCGCCGTCCGACGAAAACGCAGGAAAAACGAGCGTTTCTCAAAAAACACTTCTCGTCGGCGACGAAGTGACGGTGAATAGCAAAACTCTCGACGGATACGTTTGGGTCGGTTGGTTCAACGGCGACGAAAAGTTGAGCGCGGATTATTCCTATACTTTCACCGCAACGGCGGACGGAGCGGACCTTACCGCAAAATGGATTAAAGTTTCTTTGATAAACTCCGACGAAAAAGCAGGCTCGATAAATTCCACCGACGAATTAAAACTCGTTGCCGGCGAACTTTTTACCGCAACCGCCGCAGGCAACGACGGTTACGTTTTCGTCGGTTGGTTTATAAACAACGAAAAAGTGAGCGAAAAAGAAAGTTTTTCTTACGCTTTCGTTCTTCCCGAAGAAAATCTGAAAATTACCGCGCGGTGGTGTTCGGTTACCGTAATAAGTTCGGACGAAACCCTCGGCAAAGTCGAATTTATCTCGGACAAAGCGTTTTATTCCGGGGAAGAAGTCAGCGTAACCGCCGTGGGCAACACGTTTGACGACGCGCCCGGCAAAAACGAGTATTACGGCGCGGTCTGGCTCGGTTGGTTTATCGGCGAAGAAAAAGTCAGCGAAGAAAACTCCTTTACTTACGTTTTCGCTATGCCCGAAAGCAATCTCGAACTCGTCGCGAAGTGGGCTAAAATCACTCTCAACAAGAATTGCGACGGCGGAGAAATCGCTTTACCTAATAAGGTTTTCGTTGACGGCGAAGAAGTCGAAGTTACCGCTACGGTAAAAAACAACTTCGCCTGGCTCGGTTTTTACGACGAAAACGGCGTTCTCGGCGAAGACAATGAAAAACTTTCGTACGCGTTTTCGGCGCAAAATGCCACGATTACGGCGACCTGGACGGACTTAGGCATTGACCGCAACGATCCCGACGCGGGCGAAATCGTTCTTCCCGACAGACCGCTTACGCTCGGCGAAGAAATCGCCGTAAGCGTTACGACCAACGACGGATACGCTTTTCTCGGTTTTTACGATGGCGACGAAAGAATCAGCGGAGAAAGTTCTCTTACTCTTACCGTTAATTCCGAGCCTTACTCCTACGTCGCTAAATGGGCGCGCGACGATACGGCGGCTATATCGAAAAACATAAACGGCGGAATCGTAAGTTCTTCTTCGCACGAAAAACAACTCACGCTCGAAGCGATCGTTTATCCCGGCTACGGCTGGCTCGGTTGGTTCGTCGGCGAAAAGAAAATCAGCGACGGCTCGGATTTGACCGTAACCGGGCCTTATCCCGAAAACAAAACGGTTTACACGGCGAAGTTCGTCAAGTGCCGCGCTCACGTTTTCGGCGAAAACTGCGTTTGCACGGTTTGCGGACTTACCGTCCACGACGAGTCGGATTGTTACTGCTCCCGTTGCGGCAAAGCGATGCACGTCGAGCAAAGCGGCGGATACTGCCGTCACTCGGACGAAATTTATATGGGGTTCTATCCTCAAACGCAAGTTACCGACGTAATTACCCTTTCTTATCTTAACTACGCGTCCGAAGCGGACACGCTTAACGGTTGGACTTCGTTCGGTTTCAAGGCAAACGGCATAGCGAGCGATTACGCTTTTTATAAGGACGTAGTCGCCGGCAACGACCGCTATCGCGGCGTTTACTTCACGAAATACAGACCGCACAACGACTCCTACGACGCCATCGCGTCGAACTCCAACATGGGCGACAACGGATATTCCGTCGGCACGGTGTACTGGTTCAAGTACGAACCCGTCAAATGGACGGTGATTGCCACGGACGAAAACTTCGGTTTAGCGGCGATAATTCCCGAACTCGTTCTCGCTTGCGGCAACTTCGATTCGCTTAACGATTGGTTCGTCGAAAACTTCGCGCCCGTAGCCTTCGATCAAAGGGTATCGGAAGTGTTCGGCTCGGACCTTTACGAATTCGTAAACACCCTGCCGCTTTCCGTAGCGACTGACAAAAACTACGGATACGACGCCGACCCGAAACGGCAGGACGAAAAAAGGGTTAAGTCCGGGACGGACTACGCAAAAGCGCTCGGCTTGTTCGTAAACGGCAAAACCGCCGCGTCGAGTTGGATAATCGGAGATAAAGGCGAAAAAATAACGGTAGTACAAAGCGACGGTTCGATAATCGAAAAAGACGCCGACGACGCAGACTGCGGCATAGTGCCGGTATTACTGATTAAGTTAAAAACCGATAAGTAAAAACGAAAAATTATATTAAGAAACCGTCGGAAACCGCTTTTTCAGGCGGTTTCCTGTTATATACGCAAAAATAAGTTTTACCGCGTCGAAGGGCACGAAGGGCAAAACGCACGCAAACAAGGCGTATTTTACCGTAACGGTTTGCGTTTTGCTCGTCACGAAAACGAACCAAAGCGTTCCGAAAACGTACAATAAAATAAGTCCTGCGACTGCGGCGATTACTTTTACGGAGTTCTTCTCTCCGAAAATTTTCGTTGCCGCCCAAAACGATACGGCAAGCAGGAAAAACCCTGCTATATATCCCCCGGTTGCGCCGGCGAGCGCGCCTATCCCGCCCTTAAACCCGGAAAAAATCGGCGCGCCGAACGCTCCGAGCAGAACGTAGCACGTTACGGCAACCGTTCCCCTTTTTCCGCCTAAAAAGAATAATGCGAAAAACACGCCGAACGTTTGCAAAGTAAACGGCACCGGCGCCGGAACGGTGATAAACGAGCATACCGAAATAAGCGCGACGCAAAGGGCGATAAACGCAACGTCCCTTACCGCAAACGCGCTTTTCTTTTTACTTGCTTTCGATACCGTTTTTTTACTTTCTTCCACTCCGCCATTTTATATTTTTTTAACGGAAAAGTAAAACGTTTTTCAAAAAAAACGCAACCGCAAAAGCGACTGCGCCCGAAAATTTATTCTTAATCGGTCTAGACGATCGAACCGTAATAAAGGTCTTTATAAAATCCGCCTTTGTTAAGAAGTTCTTCGTGGGTGCCGCTGTCCACGACGTTGCCGTCTTTCATTACGAGAATAAGATCGGCGTGTTTGACGGTGGACAGTCTGTGCGCCACGACGAAACTCGTCTTTCCGTCCATAAGCAAATCAAACGCTTTGTTTATTTTTACTTCCGTCATAACGTCCACCGCGCTCGTCGCTTCGTCAAGGATAAGCATTCTCGGTTTGCTCAGCATTACTCTCGTTATACACAGAAGTTGCTTTTCGCCCTGCGACAGACTTTCGTCGCTTATCTCGGTGTCGAGCCCTTTGCTCATTCTCGAAATAAACCCGTCGGATTTGCATATTTTTGCCGCTTTTAGTATCTCTTCGTCGGGAATATCGCTACCCAAAGTAAGGTTTTCTCTTACCGTCGCTTTTCTTATCCAACTCTCTTGAAGAACCATTCCGTAACTGTCTCTTAGCGACTTTCTTGTTGCGCTTTTTATGTTTATACCGTCTACGTCGATTTCTCCTTCGTCCACGTCGTAGAACCGCATAAGCAAGTTAATCAGCGTGGTTTTGCCGCAACCGGTAGGTCCGACGATCGCCACGTGTTTTCCTTTTTCTACGGACAAATTAAAGTCTTTGATAAGTTCTCTCGATTTATCGTAGGAAAAATAAACGTCTTTAATCTCGACTTTGCCTTCGCCGTCGATGACAAGTCCGCCTTCGTCCGACGGTTCTTCTTCGGTGTCGAGAAGTGCGAAAATGCGGTTTGCGCCCACTGCGGAAGACTGAAGTTCGCTGATGACGCCGGATATTTCGTTAAAGGGTTTTGCGTACTGACTTGCGTAGTTAAGCAAACACGTCAGCGCGCCGGCGGTTATCGCTCCGCCTATGGAAATCACGTTCGCCGCGCGCAGTCCGCCCACGAGTGCGACAGCCGCGTACACGAAAGCGTTTATAAACCTCGTCGTGGGGTTCGTAAACGAAGAAAAGAACATCGCTCCGTGCGCGGTTTTGGTGAGTTTTTCATCGAGAGAAGCAAATTTTTCTTCCATATTTTTCTCTTGCGAGTAGGCTTTTACGGTTTTGCAATTCCCTACGGTTTCTTCGATAAAAGTCGTTGCGTCGGCTTTGAGTTTTGCCTGCATAGCAAACTTTTTGCGAGTTCTTCCGGTAATGAACTTTGCGCTGAGAAGGGACGCCGGGGTAAGCGCGATGACGATTAAAGCGACTATCGGATTGTACACGATCATCATTATTATCGTGCCGATTATCGTTACTCCGCCGGTAAAAAGTTGCGTAAAAGCAAGTAAAAGTCCGTCCGACAACGCTTCCGCGTCCGCTATCATACTGCTCACAATCTCTCCCGACGGTTTCGCGTCGAAATATCCGAGCGGTATGCGTTGCATCTTAGCAATTATGTCGTTACGCATATTCATTACGGCAAAAAACGCTATACGGTTGTTGACGAGTCCCTGAACGTATTGCGCAATCGTCGCCCCTGCGGCAAGTCCGCCGAGCAACCCCTGATATAAACCGAGCGCGGAAAAATCGACGGCGTTTTTCCCGACGAACAAGTCCACGATTTTACCTACGTAAACCGGCACGAGAAGTGCGCAAACGGCGTACGCCGCCGAGCAAACCAGCCCCAAAACCAGCATAAGCGAATGCGGTTTTATATATTTCCATATTCTTTTAAGCGGTAGACGTTTCATTGTTCCACCCCCTTGTCGGCGTTCTGCAATTCGTATATTTCTCTGTACAGTTCGCACCTCGATAACAGTTGTTCATGCGTGCCTATATCGAGCATTTTTCCTTCGTCCACGACGAGAATCCGGTCGGCGTTCATAAGATTGTTCGCCCTTTGGCTCGTCATAATTACCGTCTTGTTAAGCGACTTGATGCCGTCCCTTAATTTACGCTCGGTAATGTTGTCGAGCGCGCTCGCAGCGTCGTCCAGAAGAAGCACGTCGGCGTCCTTATATATCGCGCGCGCAACGGAAAGTCTTTGTTTCTGTCCGCCGGAAAAGTTGCTTCCGCCACGTCTTACACCTTCCTGCAAACCGTCTTTTTTGCTTGCGATTACGTCCTTGCTTTGCGATACTTCAATCGCTTTAGCCAGTCTTTCTTCGTCCTTTTCGCCGAAACAAATGTTGTTTTCTATCGTGTCTTCCAGCAAAAACGGCTTTTGCATTACCACTGCGATTTTATCTCTTAATTGCTCTTTCGGGTATCTTTTTACGTCGATTCCGTCCACCAAAACTTCGCCTTCGGTTGCGTCGTAAAATCGTGGTATAAGCGACAGGATAGAACTTTTTCCGCTTGCCGTACCGCCTAAGATACCGAGTATCTCGCCTTTGTTTACCTTAAAACTTACGTTCTCGACGGCTTTGGCGGCGTTGTCGTAACTAAGCGAAACGTTCTTGAATTCCACCGCCGTTTCGCTTTCGGTTTGTTCTACGGGTTCGGTCAGGAACGACTGCGAAGGCACGACGAGAAGAAGTTCTTTTATTCTCTTTCCGCTCGCTCCGGCACGGGAAATCGTAATGATAAGGTTGGCTAATTTTATCAGTTCGACAAGTATTTGCGAGAGATAATTGTAAAGCGCGACAACCTGTCCTTTGGAAAGATTGCCGGCGTTTACCCTGATCGCGCCGACGTACATAAGGGCGATTATCGCGACGTTTATTATCGCGTAGGTAAGCGGATTGAGCAATGCGGAAATTCTTCCCGCGGCGATCTGATAAGACGCGTATTTTTTGTCCGCTTCGGCAAATTTTTCCCGTTCGTCTTCTTCTCTTGCAAACGCTCTCAAAACCCTTACGCCCGAAACGTTTTCACTCGTAAGCAAAGTCAGCCTGTCAAGTCCGGACTGCGACTGTTTATATATCTTAATTCCGACCAGCAAGATCGCAAAAACAATTACCATCAGAACCGGCACCGCGACGGCAAAAACCGTTGCGCTTATCGCGTCGACAATAAACGCTGCCACGACCGCGCCGAACACGACGAACGGCGATCTGAGCAACAATCTCAACGTCATATTTACGCCCGTCTGTAACCTGTCCACGTCGCCTGTCATACGGGTAATCACGTTTGCCGTGCCTTGTTTGTCCAAATCGGAAAAAGAAAGTTCACCGATTTTTTTGTATAAGGCGCGCCTTACGGCGGAAGCAAACCCGGTTGCGCTTGCTGCGCTCATATACTGACTCAGCGCCGAAAACCCCAGCCCGGCAAGTCCGAGCGCAACGAGTATCAAACACCTTACGAGAATAAAGTTGCCGTCGCCGCTCGGTATTCCTTTGTCGATAATCTGAGCGACGAACACGGGAACGAACAGTTCGAAAACCGCCTCGCATAGTTTAAGGGGCGGTGCGAGCAGCGTCTGTACTTTTTTATCTTTGAAAAAAGGTAAAAACGTCTTCATGCCAAATCCTTTTTTATATCGTTATTTTATTTTCGGTTATTTTCTGTTTCGATACGCGCTGAAAACGAACGACGGCAAAACCTGTTCCAAAATCGGCTTAAACGCATAAATCAAACTTTTCGGTCCTTTGTCCGTCCTGTTTTTCAGATTAATTTTCGTGAGCGCGATCGCTTTTTTCAGTCCGATTTTCTTTTCAATATATATAGTCGGCAAAAACTTGCCTTGTTTTCCTTCGAGAATGAGTTTTTCGATAAAAATGCCGGTAATGCGCTCGGAAATAAACATTCTTTTCCCTTCGAACCTGTCTTTTATCTTGTCAAGAACGCCGAAAAGGAACTCGCAATAACGGTTAAACGTGATTTTATCGAACACGAACATATTATAAAAATACTCGTTTTGCCCGAAAACGTACTTGTCGCACGCCTGCGAATATTCGGGAAAAAACTCCTTAATCGCTTCGATTGCGGCGTCCATATCTTTTGCGTCGTGAGCGTTTTTATAATGCTCGTACACCGAAACTTCTCTCATCGGTTTAGGTGCGATAAAGTCGTATTCGCTCAAAATCGAAACGAGTTTTTCGTGGGAATAACCTATCTTTTCGAGATAGTTTTTGCCGATTTTTCTCGCAACGTAATAGTTGCGTTTTTTATCCGAAAACACGAAATGTCTACGGTAGTGCATAAGCCCGTAGTAGTCGCTTTCGAGATTTTTCCACGCCCAGTAGACCGCCGTAAGTTCGTTATAAACGGGGTTAAGCGCAGAAATATTTTCGCCCGAGTCGTCGCCGACGGTGTTTTGTTCAAGCCATTTTTTGTCGTCCGAACAGGCAATCGCTCTGCCTGCGTTTATCGGCAAAATATCTTCGCTTTTTATGAGCGTACTTTCTTTGTGATAAACGACCAGAATATTTATTTTTTCCATACGGACAGTATACTCTCGCCCGGTCTTTTTGTCAACTTCGCGCCGCACGTATCCCTTTCCGTTTTTCGTTGACTACGACGATTAAAAATGATAAAATAATTGTTAAAATAAACGATAAAAATCAGAGGCAAAATGTACAACGAAAAAATGCTAATTCTCGGCTCGAACCGCTCGATCATACGCGAACTGTTCGAGTACGGCAAAACCCTTGCGGAAAAAGTCGGCAAAGATAACGTGTTCGACTATTCTCTCGGCAATCCCAGCGTTCCCGCTCCCGAAGGAGTCCGCGACGCGCTCCGCTCGCTCGTCGATATTCCCGACAGCACCGTAATCCACGGCTACACTTCGGCGCAAGGCGACGCGTCCGTACGCAAAACGATTTCCGATTATATAAACGAACGCTTTGACGCAAACGTTACACCCGACCTTATTTATATGACCGTAGGAGCGGCGGCGTCCCTTACCGTTACTCTCAAGGCGCTCGCCGAAGAGAACGACGAATTCATAACGTTCGCTCCGTTCTTCCCGGAATACAGAGTTTTCGTCGAAGGAACGGGCGCGTCCCTTAACGTCGTCCCGGCAGGTCCGGATATGTCCTTAGACCTTACCGCTTTCGAAAAAGCGATCGGCTCTCGCACCAAAGGCGTAATTATAAATTCGCCGAACAACCCGTCCGGCGCGGTTTATTCGGAAAAACAAATTAAATCTTTATGCTCGATTTTGGTATCCAAAGAAAAGGAATACGGTCACCCTATCTTCCTTATATCCGACGAACCTTACCGTGAAATCGTCTACGACGGAATCACCGTTCCGTACGTAATGAACTACTACGACGACTCGATAGTTTGTTACAGTTATTCAAAATCCCTATCCTTGCCCGGCGAACGTATAGGGTACGTTGCGGTTAATCCTTTATGCACGGACGCGCAAAATATTTACTATGCGATTTGCGGCGCGGGAAGAGTATTAGGGTACGTCTGTGCTCCGAGTTTGTTTCAAAGAGTGGTTGCAAAATGCGTTCGTCTGACCGGCGACGTAGAAGAATACAGGAAAAACCGCGATCTGCTTACGGGCGCGCTTTCTTCCTACGGATACGAATTCGTTAAGCCGCAAGGAGCGTTTTATTTGTTCATAAAAGCGTTCGGCGGCGACGCAAACGCTTTCGGCGAAGAGGCAAAAAAACTCGGACTGTTGCTCGTTCCGTCCGACAGTTTCGGAGTGGAAGGCTACGTCAGAGCGTCGTACTGCGTTTCGGCGGATATGATTAAGCGTTCGCTTCCTGCCTTCAAAAAACTTGCGGAGATCTATAAAAAATGAGAATGAGATTGCGTACCAACGCATACGAACGGCTTGACGCCTGCGGCAAATGGTACATTCCGACCGCAGACGAAGGGCGAAACGTAAAAGACGTAATAAAGGAAAGAGAACTTCTTTCGTACGAACTTCTTTACGGCTCGAACGAGCCTATATCTCTCGAAATAGGCTGCGGACAAGGCGGTTTCCTTTGCAAAAAAGCCAAACAGAACCCGTCGAATTCGTATTTAGGCGTAGAAAAAATCGCAAACGTCATACTGTCGGGAGCGGAAAAAGCGTGCTCGGAAAACATAAAAAACGTTCGTTTTTTGCGAGCGAACGCCGAATGTTTGGTTAAGTATTTACCCGAAACTTCGGTGAAAGAAATTTTTCTCAATTTTTCCACGCCGTTACCGAATAAAGGATACGCAAAACAGCGTCTTACCGCTCCGCGTTATCTCGAAATTTATAAAAAGTTACTCATCAAAAACGGAAGAATTTATCAAAAAACCGACGATAAAGATTTTTTTGAATTTTCTCTCGAACAGTTACAAAACAACGGTTTCATAATTTTATCGAAATCAGAGAATTTACACGAAAACGGCGAAGTCGGAATAGTCACCGAATACGAGAGAAAATTTATCTCTCTCGGTATGCCTATTTACGCGCTTTCTGCCGAAAAGAAGGACTAAAATGTACACGTTAAAACTTAAACCCGGCGAAGAAAAGCGCATACTTCATCATCCTTGGGTATACGCCAACGAAGTCGCCAAAATCGAAGGCAAAGACAAACAAGGGAGCGTGGCGAAAGTCGTTTCGTTCGACGGCAGGTTCGTCGGATACGGCTTTATTAACCACCTTTCGAAAATAATCGTGAGAATAATCAGCCGCGACGAAACGCCTATCGATCGCAATTTTTTTCTTAACCGTATAAGAAAAGCGAAAGAAGAACGCGAAAGCGAAGGTTACTGCGACAACTACCGCGTGGTTTTCGGCGAAAGCGACCTTTTGCCCGCGTTAATCGTCGATAAATACGGCGACCATCTCGTCGTGCAGTTTTTATCGCTCGGAATGGACGTACGCAAAGACCTTATCGTCGACGTGCTCGTCGAACTCTTCCGCCCGGCGTGCATTTACGAACGCAGCGACGTCGCCGTCAGAGAAAAAGAAGGTTTACCGCTCGTTAAGGGCGTGCTTTACGGCGAGTTAAACCCTTGCCTTACGATTGAAGAAAACGGCGTAAAACTGCGCATAGACGTGGCAAACGGACAAAAAACGGGCTATTTTCTCGACCAAAAAGAAAACCGCGCCGCACTGAAACCCTACGTCAAAGACAAAACTGTACTCGACTGTTTTTGCAATCAGGGCGGATTTTCTCTGTGCGCCGCAAAGTTCGGAGCAAAAGAAATTTACGCCGCAGACGTAAGCGAACTTGCTTTGGAATCGGTAAAAACCAACGCCGAACTCAACGGTTTTACCAACGTAACGACGATACGCGCGGACGTTTTCGAACTGCTGAGAGAATATAAACGCGACGGCAAAAAATTCGACGTAATCGTTCTTGATCCCCCGGCTTTCACCAAAACGGCGGACACGGTGCGCGACGCTTACCGCGGATATCTCGACATTAACACCATCGCGCTCAAACTACTTAACGAAGGCGGCGTGCTCGTTACTTGCAGTTGTTCGCAACACCTGACGGTACCCTACTTTTTACAAATGGTTTCCGAAGCGAGCACACGCTCGAAAGTGGACGCCAAACTCGTCGAATTCCGCACGCAGGCACGCGACCACGCAACTTTGCTCGGCTTGGACGAATCCCTCTACCTTAAAGTCGCAATACTCAGACGAGCGTAAATTTTAGTGAATAATATTTCATATTTTCGCTTGACAATCGCATACTGATAGGTATAAAGTTAAAGAAAAAAAAGGAGTTGTTTTATGCAGAAAATTATATTGGGCGTAGAAGGAATGATGTGCGGAATGTGCGAAAGCCACGTAAACGACGCTATAAGAAAAGCGGTAACCGTTAAATCGGTAAGTTCTTCGCACGTAGACAAAAAAACCGAAGTAGTAGCAAGCGACGACGTAAGCGTGGACGCGATAAAGGACGCTATTGCGGCGCAGGGATATACCGTAACCAGCGTAGAATCCGTTCCTTACGAAAAAAAGTCGTTTTTCGCCAGATTCAAAAAATAACGAAACCATAAAAAACGAGAAAGAAAAACCGCGAAAATTTCGCGGTTTTTTCCTTTGTTTTGCTTAAAAATAAAATATCAGTCGTTTTTCTCTTTTTCTTGCAATTTTTCTTCGTCTTTTTTGCGTTCGTAATAGTTTTTATACCCTGCTTTTTCGTTGTCCGCGGTGTCCCATTTTTTGCCGCCTACGGCAAGAAGGGAAAGTAGTCCGGCAGCGGTGATTACTACCGCTATTATCGGCAAAACGAGTTTATCGTCGATAATCGTACCCACCAAAGCAAGTACGCCGCCGATAATAAATACCGCGCCTAAAAAGATATAAAACTTCTTTGCTCCGCCTATCGTCTTAGAGAAAAATCCCCTGAAAATAAAGAGCAATCCGAGCGCACCGGCAAAAGCCGCGATAAGCCAGGCAAAATTAAGATCTTTGAATTTCTCCGGCATCACTACCGACAAAAGCCAAACGACTGCCGCCGCCACGAATAATAACGCAACGACTATTTTGAATATACCTTTCTTCTTCATTTCTTACTCCTTTATAAATAAGTTTTACCCGTTTTCGGTTTGATTACGGGCGGGTGG
>ERZ779888.1585-NODE-1585-length-21850-cov-4.509016_pt1 | contig 21850 bp, 23 predicted proteins | sample MGYA00511245_ERZ779888 | MGnify/ENA primary metagenome ERZ779888 (study PRJEB29588, sample SAMEA2155255) | human gut metagenome | biome: human gut; feature: human-associated habitat; material: faeces | place: Denmark | collected 2008/2010 ...
CATTACAATAGACGGAGTTTCAACAAAAGAGCTATCTCGTGAAAACATACACGATCTATTCATAATGGTATTACAAGACACTTGGCTATTTAATGGAACAGTTAGAGACAACATAAAATACAACAAAGAAGTCTCTGACGAAGATATAATGAAAGCTTGCAAAACTGTCGGAATAGATAAATTTATAAAAACACTGCCTGGTGGACTAGACTACACATTAAGCGATTCAGAGAGCATATCTCAAGGTCAAAAACAATTGCTTACAATTGCACGTGGAATGATAAAGAATGCCCCATTCTTAATACTAGACGAAGCAACCAGTAGTGTAGACACACGTACAGAAGAACTTGTACAACAAGCCATGGATAAACTAACAGAAGGCAGAACCTCATTCATAATAGCACACAGACTTTCAACAATTAGAAACGCAGACATGATATTGGTTATGAACGAAGGAAACATAATAGAACACGGAAATCACGAAGAGCTAATGGCTCAAAACGGATTCTATGCAGACTTGTACAACTCACAATTCAAAAAATAATATTCATGCAACTTCGCCCAAGAGGGACGCCCTTTTTTTGGCGATTTTAGCTTAAAGTACAACAAAGTCTAGTAATTTCACCAAAAATCCCCCGTCCCTAATGGGCGAAAATTATGAGTATAAGAGGTATGGTACAGTGAAGGTTTTGCATACCAAAGATAATAGTATAGAAGAAATGAAAATGGATGAGTACTTATTAGGAGTTGTTTCTGCTGAGATGCCGGCCGATTTTGAAGAAGAAGCGTTAAAGGCGCAAGCGGTTGTTGCAAGGACATATACAGTGTACAAAATTGAACATAACCAAAGTAAACATGGAGAAGCGGACATTTGCGATAACTCTGCGTGTTGCCAGGCTTGGATATCTAAAGATGATAGGATGGCTAGGTGGGATGAAGATAAAAGAGAAAGTAATTGGGAGAAGATAGAAAAAGCTGTGAGTTCAACTGCTGGAAAAGTGGTTACTTATAATGGAGAGATAATAGACGCATTTTTTCATTCTAATAGCGGTGGAAAGACGGAAGAAGTGTCTAATGTTTGGGGTGGTAGTGACCTACCATATCTACAAAGCGTGGAGACATCTGGAGAAGATGCTTACAGTCAATATCAATCAGAAGCTATATTTACAAAAGAAGAATTTGAAAAAAAGATAAAGGATAAATATCCGGAGTTTACAATAGATTATAATGATGAAAATTGCATAAAAGTGATAGAATACACACAAGGCGACAGAGTTAAAACAATAAAAATTGGCAACTTGGAACTATCTGGGGTTGAGGTTAGAAGTTTATTAGCACTAAGGTCTGCAAATTTTACAACGCAAATAAGTGAAAATGAAATAAAATTAGAAAATGATTATGTTAAAAAATTAAAAGAATATGCTAAAGGTGAAAATTCAAAAGTAATTGTGGTTTCTGCTAAAATAGAAAGTGAACTTGCTGAACTAGAAGATAGTGATAAGGAAGAATGTTAAACGAATTAGGTATTGAAAAAAGTGGTTTAGATAAGTTAATTGAAGAATCATATAATTTACTTGGATTAAAAACGTATTTTACATGTGGACCTAAAGAAGTTAAAGCATGGACTTATAAAGATGGAATGAACGCTAAAGAATGTGCTGGAATTATTCATAGTGATTTTGAAAAAGGATTTATAAAAACAGAAGTAATAAGCTATAATGATTTAATTGAAGCAGGTTCAGAACTTAAAGTGAAAGAAAATGGCAAATTTAGAATTGAAGGTAAAGAGTATTTAATGCAAGATGGAGATATTTGTCATTTTAGATTTAATTTGTAAATGAATGAAAATTATGATAATTTTAAATCCTATTTTACAAATGAAGATGAATTTAATTCGTGGTATGAAATAGTTAAGGATATATTAAATAACGAAGAGTTTAAAAAAAGAGTGTATTTTAAACATCATGAAAAGCAAAGTTTATATACGCACTCTCTTTTAGTGTCAATTTTTCCTGTTTTAAAAATATTTCTATTTTGTCTTTTATTTTATGCAATTCCTTTTTATTTCTATGAAATAGCACCATATCATCCATATATCTTAAATAATATGGAACTTTCAACTCCTCTTTAATATAATGATCCAAGTCTTGTAAAAAGAAATTTGCAAACCATTGACTGGTATAATTTCCGTATCGGAACTCCACTTTCTGTACTATCTATAATAATATCTATTAAATCCAAAGTGTCCCTATCTTTTATAATTCGCAAAAATTTATTTTTTAATATTTGTTTATCTATACTTGGATAAAATTTTTTAATATCTAATTTCAAACAGTATTTAGTATTTTTTCTATCTCTCACAAGTATTTTCTTTAAATATTTCATCCCATGCATTATTCCTCTATTTTTTACTGAGCCACAGCAATATTCATACATTCCCTTCATTATAAGTGGTTGTATTTGTTGCATTAAAGCCCAATGAACAATTTGATCAGGATAAAAACATGGTTTATATATAATTCTCTCTTTTTTTCTTACTCCATCATGAATTTTCATTTCTACATAAGGCTTTGGTTTATATGTTTTTGTTGAAAGTTTTTTATATATTTCCTCAACATAAAATACACTATTATTTATTACTTGACTCACATTTTCTCTTTGTTTTTTACCTTTTGAAGCATTAAGCATAGCTTTATATATATTGTTTTTATCAATTATTTTAGGATAAATATTTTTAGCTGTTTTCATTTTTACTCCTGGTTATCTTATTTTTGTCTACCGACTTTTCATTTAAAAGAAACTACTAGGCCAGTCCAGTTCGACTAATTTTCAGCAAGGGCTGTGGAAAATGATGTGTAATAATAAATTATTATTTTCAAAAATAAAAACACGAGCCCCGCAATTCCAATTCGCATTCGAAGAGTCATTGTTCAAATTCCAATACCACAAGCCATCGTTAGTACCATTGTTCGAATTACCGCCAACACGAGCAACCCTAAACGAGAAGCAAATGCTAGAACTCCTACACATCAAATCCCATTGCCAAATATTATACTAAAATAAAAATAAAAAAATAACTACTCTACAAAATAGTTAGGTTAGCTGGGAGGCTGGTCGCCCCCAGACCCCCACTTTACTGGTATTTAAGAACACGAGCCCCGCAAGTCCAAGACGCACCCGAAGAGTCAAAGTACAAATTCCAACACCACAAGCCATCGATAGTACCATTGCCCGAAGTACCGCCAACACGAGCAACCCTATTTCCAGTTGCAGAACACCAATAATAATCCGTTGTTCCTGTACTGCTATTTGCCCCTATTTCTGTTGGTAGTTGTATTAGTGGATGATTTATGTCAAAACCTAAATCTTTTGTCCAACCTTCTTTTTTAGAATTTACATATCCTAATTTTTCATAAGGTGCTTCAAATTTATCACTTACATATTGTGCTGGATCATAGCAAATGTATGCCTGACAATCCTTGATATTTATTCCATCCACAAACATAAATATATTTGAATGTATTCCTTCTATACCTCTATATATAACATTGTGTTTATTATCATTTATTAAGCATCCTGATTTCATTCCTAATGAGTCACATTGACCTGCTGATTGAACACAAGTCCATATTGTAGTTGTTAATGTTATACTAGCAATAGGGTCTCCATCAAATACAATTTCTTTTGCATTTGTTTCTCCTTCAGTATAACTATTTATTGCTGTTATAGTTTTTATAACAGATGATGCACTATCGTATGACCCAATTCTTACTTGTTGGCCTACTACAAATGACTTTCCTGCTGATGTATTTACTATAATTCTATTAGTATTAGATTCTGCAAGTAAAGCTACATCTCCGTTATTATGTCTCATAGCAGAACAACCATTTCCAAGTGTTGATTGTGAATTAAAACTTGCATATTCCACTAGATATAAACACTGTATAGCAAAATATCTCCAATCTAATAAGCAATAGTCGCTTCCAAGGCCTTGTACTAATGTTCTATATTGTTTTATGCTTTTAAAGTCTGCCCCTGCTAATCCACTGTAACTATGTAATTTACCATCTGTTCCTATTCCAGTTAAGTATCTTGCAATATCAAATTCTTTAATTTCTTTATAATCAGCTTTGTTGTAATCAGCAATTGATATATACCAATAATCATTTTCTTGCCATATTTTTATCCAAAAAGTAGGGATATGTGTATATACATCTCCATTGCTACCATCAAAAGCAAAATCCGCATCTCCATAATATGCTTTTTTCTTTCCTGTTTCCAGATCCAAGTTAAATGATATGATATCCTTCCAAGGCGAAAGATTATCAAAATCGTTTTGCACAGTCCCTCCGTTTTTTGTTGCATTTGCTATTAATCCTACTGCATCATCTAACCTTTCCCAAGCTGCAGATGTATTATTTGATATTTTTCTTCTTATTGTATAAATATGACCTCTAGTTGAAGCTATATTGTCTAATTTATTATTTATAGTTGTTATATTTCCCTTTAAAGTTGTTATATCAGTAGTATTTTTTGATATATTATTTTTATTTGTTGAAATATCATTTTTTACTGCTGTATCATTATAATTACTTAAGCCTGCTAATTTGTTCTTTTCAGCTGTTGTATAATCATTTGTACTTAATCCCTTTCCTGTTACTTTATCAACTTTTTCATTACTAACTTTCTTTATTCCATTGTCTATTTTCGTCCAGTTATCATTTAATGCTTTATCAACATCAAAATTTGAATCTAGGTCTTCACTATTGTTAGTATCCCATTTAAATAAATTTAAAAAGCTTGTCCATAATGCCATTTTAAAATCCTCCTAACTAAAATTTATTTTTTTTCCATCTAAATACACATCACCATTCCATATTTGTAAAGCTCCTCCAATGCTTTCTCTATACATTCCATTTATTGCAACTCCATTTTTTGTTATTGCTATTCCTGGCTTTCCGCTTCCTAATATAAAATCGTATGTTGCTGTTGTTAACTTATCTGATATAGTAATCTCAACATCATAACTTTTATTGATATCAAACCCTTTCGCCCCCAAGTCACCTTTTATTTGTCCTGAAAAACTAAATGTTTTACCATTTCTTGTAGGGGTCAAATTGGTTGTTCCTGTTTTCCAAGTATTAGATGTTGTTTCTTTATATCTATAAGTACAACTTTTTATTTCATTTAATACAGCTCCAAAACTGCCTTCCCATATAGAACCATTGAATGTAAGAATTGAAATTGAACCAATTCCGTTTTCTCTTATTACTTCTACTTTGTTCAATGTAATTGCAGTGTAATCAATGTATCTTGATGGGGATATTTGTTTCAATGAACTATTACCTCTACTATCAATTGCATACATTGTAAATATATTGCTCTTAACCGCATTTATAGTAGCTTGTACATTTGCTGTAGATGAATAGTTGACATCAACTTGACTACTTGCAATAACAAATCTATATTTAGACATTGAAGCATAATTTTTTGCAACAGCTTTATTGGCTGTTGAAATTGTTGCCCTTACATTGCTATATCCCTTTATGATATACTGATTATTTCCTGTTAATGCTATTGTTTTAGAATTTATATCTTCATAAACAAAATTAGAAAAAGTAGGATTTGAATTTACTACATTCAAAGTTCCTACTTTTTCACTATAATACTCTGCATTTCCGTATGTAATTATTCCTACTTTTATTGAAATCGAATTGCTATTTGGAGAATACTGCAGCATTGACAATATTTGTTCCTTTGTCCATGTATAACTTGTACTTGTTGTTTTTCTTGAAGTCAATCTTCTCGTACCACTTGGACAGTCCAAAAAATATGCAATTTGATTTCCTGATGGATTTGTACATTGAACTGTTAAAGAGCTATCACTATTTATACTGAAATTATTTCCAGGAGATGTTATTCTAGCAATATCTTTGGTTTTCATTGAAATTGTATTACTTTCAGACCACAACCCACTATCTGCTCTCCTTAGTCTAGTTTGTATTGAATATGTTGTATTTGGACTTAAATTTCCAATATTAAACCATCCACTTTGATTATTGGCTGCAACCGCATCTCCTGCATTTATCCAATTTCCACCATTTAATCTATATTGAGTCCAATCTCTAGCAGGACTACAATTCCAACTTACTTGTAATGTATTTAAATAACTTGCTGAAGCATATAAATTACAACTATTTAAATATCTCGGAATATTGTTAATCCACCAACTTCCACTACCACTGCAATTAACCGCTACAGTATAAATTCCAGCTTCAGCATAAGCACTAAATTGTCTACTTCCATCATTATTATGATATATTCTTTTTGTTCCTGATGCTACAGTTGTACCATTATATAAATTAAATCTAGTTGAATTATAATATACCTGCTCTCCATCAATTACTACTTTTACATTTCCAGTTTTATACCATTTGGTAGTGCTACCACCAGAACCAACAAGATTCCAGCCTATATCTGTGTAATTTCCTCCTATATCCTGTCCATTAATCCACCAATTAAAGGTTAAATAACGAACACTATATGAGCCTGTACCAAAAGAACCACTATTTGCCATTTGCTTTTCCTCCTATAATAAACTACTTAGCCATATTTGAGAATCAACTTGTTGTACCAACATACCAGCAATCTGTGCTTTTGTTCTTACTACCATTTCCTCTGTTTCCATGCCTTTATCAGTAAATTCAGCAACAGTTTCTTCAGTATTTGTATTTACAACTCTTATTCCGTCTGCATCAGCATCAAGTTCAGTATTTTTTGTACTAGATTTAACTTTAATTCCTTTTCCTATTTGAACTGTGTCTGTAATAGTTTCATTTGCATTTTGTGACCAAGTTTGTTTTGTACTTCCTATATTACACATCAAGTCAGTTAGAATAAAACCATCTGCTGTATCTGAATAAATTCTAAATTCTAACGTATTTGATGTAACTTCTATTGTAAAATCTTTTTCTATAAATTTATTCCCTGTACTCTCTAATTTCCATCTTTTGTCGTTTATTTCTATTGCACCACCTGCAAGCTCTACAAGTTTTTTATATGAAAAACTTACATTATAAATTCCATTTTTTACTTGAATAACTTGTTTTGCTGTTCCAACTTTAATTTTATAGCCAAGGCCACTTATAGAATTATTTTTTATTTCCGTATCCGTATATTCTTCAATATCTCCATCAAAATTTTCGGCTTTATATGAAAAAAGATTGTCACCACCAGAATTACTTACTGTATTTGTAAGTCCATTAATTGTCTGTTTTAAGCTTTCTATTTGTTCCTTAGAGTCGTGTTCAACATTTTGTATTTTCATTTCTGTGCTTTCTAAGTCCATTGATATTGAATTTACTTTGTTGTTCGTTTCTCCTTGTTGCTCTATAATCATTTTTATTTGATTGTCTTGTTTGTTACATATTATTTCTGTATTAGTAAGTCTTTTTTCAATACTGGTTGCATATTCATATTTGGTTTCAGAGTATTGTGTTTCTTCAGTATATGATTTTTCTTTTATTCCTGAATTTATCGTTTCAACAATATTAAATAATATTGTTTTAAATTCTTCATTTTTTAAATTTTTTAGTGTAACAATATCTCCAAATTCAAAATACCCAAATCCAAATGAGGTATATTCAAAAGCATAATATTGCAGACCCTTTATTTTTTCATAAATATTAACAATAAAATCTTCCCTGTTTTTATCCATTATTTGATTATTATCAATTCTAACTGAAATTCTATCTTCAGCTTTTATGTTCTCTGGATAATATATATTATCTTCTTGTGGTGATCTCCCTAAAACTAAAGAATTAAAAGCACCTATAAACTTTCCAATGGTTAATTTTTCTAAATCGTTCTCGTCAATTGTTTCACCTGTTTCAGTAGGATAAGCAACATACAGGTCTTTATTAAATATTTTTATAAATCCACCTGCAGCTGCTGCAATTTCATCCAATATATCTCTATATGTAAGATTTAATCCTAAATATTTATCTTCAGATATTATTTTGTCTGAATTAGTAAAAACTTTTGTTTTTAAATTAAATTCAAACTTTGTACATATCGCCTGCAATAAATCTGCTACAGTTATATCTCCATTTTCATAATCAAGTGATAATGGATCATCATCATATTTTATATGAGTATCTATTAAATGGTCATACAAATATAATTTAATTGAATTGGAATCAACAACCTCTTCTTTGTCATATACAACATATTCTCCATAGTCTATGTATTCATAATTTTCAAATTCAGATGTTCTAACTCCTAATTGCACATTTATTGTAGAGGCTGAAGCAATGTTTTCTCTACTTTCTTTTTGAATTAAATACTTATTTCTTAAAGATGAAAACATTCCTACAGCCATATCATCTACTTCTTTTACTGAATAGGATTTATTTAAATCGGTTGCCAAATATTTCACTCTTGAATTATTTATATTTCTTACTTTGCTTTCATGTACTTGCCTTACTGTCAAAAGTTTATCAACCTCTATTGAAGTATAATTTTCTATTTCCAATGTAAGCTGTCTCATTACAGATGTAAATAATTCTCCATTAACTGAAGGTTCAGCACTTTTCACATAAGTCTTATCTAATGTTGTTTTTCCAAAGCTTAAAAGCATATTTAGCTGTTTACCATATACTTTCATTTTTTGCTTAAATGTATCACTTGTTTTTAACATGCTTATCCTCCCTTTCATTTGGAATCAAATTAACTGGAAAAGATTTATATTTCATATCTTCCATTCTTAGCAAGTCCTCTTCATAATCATTTGCATAATAATCTGCTGTACAGGTACATTGATATTTATTGTTATAATATTCAACTTCTATTGTTGCTGAATCAAGTATTTTTTCTATTTCTGACATTTCCTCTGCATCTAATGGTTCAATTTCAAGCATAATTTTAGGGAAGTTTCCTACTAAAGAGCCTTTCATACTTCCTGCCATATTTCTTCCTGTATCAGAACTCCAAAGTTTGTTTCTCCCCAATTTATAACTTATTATGCAATCAAATGTTTTTCCATTTAATTTTAATAATTTTCCACTATATTTCATATCTTGCACCTCCCATTAGTTGCTAATGCGAGCCTATCATTTCTTTTCCTTATTTGCCTTTGAACTATTTCTCCATCGACTGTTACATTTACAATAATGTCTCCATCATCATTTCCATTAGAAGGCTTGTCATCTTGATCCTTAAACATTTTCAATGCTGTAAGTATCATATCTAGCATTTTATCTTCAGGTGCAACAATTTCTCCTTGTGTTTTATTGTCACCAATCATTGCAAGTTGCGGTGTATTTGCTTTTACATATCCACCTTGAGCAAGTTTTGGCACATTAAGTGTATTTAATTTTGAAATATTTACTCCTGGAATTGCGTTTATAACATCTAATGCCCCATTTATCATTTTAATAAACTTATTTACAATATTTTCAACAGACCTTAGAACTCCATTTATTCCAGCTTTTACTGCTCCACTCATTGAGTCACCTATTTTTGTTCCCAGTTCACTAAATGTATTTCTAACTCTGTCCCAAACTCCTGTAAAGAATGATGCTATATTGTTAAATATTGATGTTATTTTGTTATATGCTGTTTGGAAAGTATTCACTATTTCATTTTTTATATTAGTTACTGCATTTACTATGTTATTTTTTATTGTATTCCATATATTAGATGCCGTATTTTTTATTGAATTAAATATATTTGAAACTGTATTCTTGATATTGTTAAATACTGTTGAAATAGCAGATTTAATTGCATTTATTGCATTGCTTATTGCTGTCTTAATCGCATTCCAAATTGTTGTTACAAATCCACTGATTCCATTCCATATATTTTCCCAAATAGTTTTTATTGCATTTAATACCGTTGAAATTTGTGCCTTTACAATATTTATATAAGTTTCTACAATTCCTTTTAATGCATTCCAAATTGTCTCAAAGAAACCTTTTATTGCTTCCCATATACCTGTAAAGAATGTTTTTATTCCTTCCCAAGCTTTACTCCAATCTCCTGTAAAAACACCAACAATAAAATCAATTAATCCTTTGAAAGTATCAATAATTCCTCCAATTGTATCTGCTATTGAACCAAATACATTTTTTATAGTATTCCAAATGCTTTCAAAAATAGGAACTAATACTGGAATGATGTTAGCAATAATCCAATCAATTAGTGGTTTTAACCACATTTCCCATAAAGTTTGAATTGCTGTAACAATAGAACCGACAAATTCGCCTATTTTATCTACCAATGGTCTTAAGTGTTCTTCCCATAGGCTTCCAAGGCCATCTGCTATATTGTTCATAAATGGCACAACATATTCATTGTAAACATCTAAGAATTTGCTAAATGTATCACTAAGTCCAGTTTTTAGGCTTTCCATAAAAGGACTAATATAATTGTCATATACTTCGTTCCATTTATCCCCCACATAAGTCATTGCATCTGCAAGAGTTCCTGTTACCGTTTGTATTGGAGTTAATACATTATTAAAAGTTTCCTTTAATTTATCAACATTATCTATAATTGGTTGGAATAATATTCCCTTTATATCTTTGGCAAATTTTGCACATAATTCGTTTGCACTCATTATTGGATTTGCAAACATTGCAATAATATTTGCACCTATCTGCTTTGCTTTATCACTTTTAAATACATCTGATAATTCCCCTAATGCTTGTGCAAAATTTCCTGATAGAGCCATATCTTCACTTGAAATATCGAACATATTGCATATATGTGTTTTTATTCTGTCTACATATTGCTCTAAGTATATGTCTATACTCCCTACAAAAAACTCTGCAATATTAGTTCCTATTCTCGCTACTGCACCTGTCATTTGCCCTAGTGAATATAGACAAGTATCAACCCATTGTTGTGCCGAATATAAAACATCTGGGTCAGTCCATATATCGACAATAGCATTTTTTATATTTAATAAATGATCTAGTATTCCATCAAAATTCGTGTCACCAAATCCTGCATCAAATCCTTCTTTGAATATACTTGCTAATTCTTTTACTTTTTCTATTAATCCTGTGAATACAGATGTATCTTCCTGGACTGTACTTGAAACATCTAATGATTCTTTTATTCCACCTGAAGAACCACCAGAGCCACTACCACTTCCTGAACTACTATCACTATTATCATCCAGCTTATTTATTTCGTCCCAGCCAGCCAATGATTTTTTTATTTTTTTAGCTGACTTTGAAGCACTATCTCCTACACTTCCTACAGCATCCGATGCTTTATCTGCATTTGTCGCCATATCTCCAATGCCATTTGAAACTGTTTCAACACTATCTGCTTTTAATCCAAACAAAGATAATAACCCAGCTAACGATGTAAACAACTTTGTTATAGCATTTGTTGCTGCAGTTATCATTGGAACGAATAATTTAGCAAGTGGCTGTATTACATTTCCAATAGCTGTTTTCATATTTGTAAAAGCAGTATTTAATTGTGCTATTTTTCCAGAATAAGTATTTGCATAAATTGCTGCATCATTACTTTGAAATTTTGTTTCCTCTAAGATACCATTTACTTCTGCTTGTATTTTTTGTTCTTGTGTTAATTTATCTCTTGTAGTTCCAATAGATTTTGCATAGTCTTCCCACATTTTTGCAACATTTTTGGTTACACCAGCATTATCTACAACAACGGAATTTTCATTTTTCAAACCTTCTGTTGCTGTTTGAACTGCATCACCAAGTGAATATGTACTTTGTCTTGCAAATGTAGCACTATTTTTTAATGCATTCATTGTCTTTTTTATTTGGTCTGAACTATATCCTCTTAATGCCAAGTTTTTATATGCAGCAACAGCATTATTCAATGGTACTAAACCATCTGAAACATAATCGTTTATAAAAGATTTAGCTTGTTGAAAACTTTTTCCTTGTCCTGTTAATATAGAATTTAATCCTATCCAGGCATTTGCTGTTTCACTTGCTACACTTACACACTCTTTACCAAATTTGGCTATTGCTGTAACAGAAAAAGCTGCAATTGCAGCCTTTCCTATCTTTGCTAATGATGATGAGATTTTAGAAGAAGCGGTATTTGCCTGTCCATCAATGTTCTTTAGTTGTGATTTGAATTTATCACTATTAAGTATTAAACTTAAATCAATTTCTCCTACATTTGTGCTCATTCATCTCACCTCACTTATCAGCCATGGATTTAAACATATTCTTTATGTTTTCCATTGCTGTATTATAATTTTCCTCACTTATTTGAGATGCAGATTTTCTTAGCCATTCATTTCTAATTCGATTTTCTTCAGGAGTAAATCTTTTCAATGCTTCTGGGTCAGTTTCTTTTCTTATTCTTACTATATTCCCCAATGGTGTTTCACCATTTAATCCTGCAATATCACTAATTAATTCTCCCCAATCTAAATCACTTATTTCTTTTCTTATACTATATCCATATTGTGTCTTTAAGCTTGATGCTATTAAATCCCAATCTTCAAATAAATCATATCCTGGATCATACGTTGATGTATTATTGAAATCGTTTCTCCATTTCCTCGAAATCCACTTCATTTACTATTGCTGATAAAGCAATAATTACTGTTCTTAGTCCAGGTATTGTAAGCTTCATATCTTTTATTGTTTGTAATGCTTCTTTTCCTAAAAGCATCTCAATCATTTCATACATAACTTCAATAGAAAATTCTTTGTTTTTTAATTTTTCTTGTACTAACAAATAATTATCAGCACTTGTATCTACTTCATAAACCTTTCCTTCAGCTATTTTTATTGTTTGTTTTTCTTTTCCTAATTTTGTACTAATATCTACTACTGCCATATTAAATTCCTCCATTTCATTATTTTAAATAAAAAAAATAAGCCCCAGTATGAACTATACTGAGGCACTTTTTATGCTGCTGGTGTTACAGTTGGTTTTCCGTTTGACATAACCTCAAATTCTAAAGGTGCTACATTTGTACTGTCTCCTGTTCCTGCATTGCTTACAGATATTAAGCAATCAAATTCTACAGTAGTACCATCTGCAAATTCCCATGAGAATTTAGATTCTACATTTTTTCCTGATGCAAATAGTTTTGAAGCGACATAATCGTTTCCTGCATCTCCTACATTTCTCTTACCAGAAATACTAATAGAAAAACCTTTTCCTGTTTGCATTCTTCTAATCCAACCTTCTGTTGTCATAGGAGTCCACTCTTCAACATTATTGTCCATAGATAGTGAAAAAGTTTCGCAATCAGCGATTGTTTTCATATCTTCTTTTGTTGAAGTAGAACCTTTTACTCCTATTTTAAACACATTATCATATACTGGATAAACTCCAGTTGTAACTGTTGCCATGGCTTACTCCTCCTTTTTTTCATAATAAAAAGTCGCTTGTATAACCCTTTCATAGATGTTTTTACTATCAGTTCCAACATCTATTGGTTCAGGTACAAGCAACTTAATAAAGTTTATTTTTATATCATTTATTTTGAAATTTCTTAAGCACAAAAGTTTGTTATACAAATCAAGTGCTTTTAATTCAGTTTCTTTTGCATTAGTATTCCAATGAATTAAAATACTAACTGACTTCTCCATAGTTTTTGTAGTATTTAGTCCACCAATAGCAATAGTTGGATTGCTACTTCTCTCTAATTGATACACTCCTATGGATTTATCTTTTTTATTATCTAATTTTCCAATATAAAAGTAATCTGCAATAATACAACTATCTTTTGATAATTGTTTTAGTGTTAAATTATTCAATTCCTTTACAGACATTTTTTGAAGATCAGAAACTGATACTACATCAAGTTGTTTTAGCCAATCCTTAATATCAGCTAATCCTAACATCATAAACCAGCCTCCTTTTTATATAATTTTGAAAATGTTTTACTACAAAAATCCTTATTTTTCCCACTTATCCATGGTTCGTACCATTCGCCTCTTGCATTTGCATTTTCAGCTTTACTAAAGTTGTATTCAGGATGATAATACATTCTTCTAGCATAAGGTGTAGATGTTATTAAATCCACCTTTCCTTTTTTACTATTTGAATAATCTGGTGCTGTATTATCATTTTGCATATTTCCTGTTTTAAATGGCATTACTTGTGATTCCACTACTTCTGTATATAAAGCATCAACTGTCTGTTCTAATGCTTTTACTGTTGCATTATCTAATTGAGTTATCTTTGCTCTATTTATTTTTATTTTTGAAGAGACACATTTACTCATATTACATAATCTCCAATTTAACATAATTTACAGAACCATCAGGATTCCTTGCTTTAGTACCTTGATATATTTCTCTAGTTTCGCCAAATATTGTAGCTTTTCCGCCAGATATTACAGCTAAATTAGGAGCAATATCTTTGGAAAATAAAGCTACAGCATTTATTTGTATAATTACTTTTTCAGTAGTTAATACTCTTTTTGCTTTATCTTGATAATTACATTTAAAGTCTCCTTCTAATGCAATTATAGGACTGCCCTCTTCTGATACTTCTTCACTATATAAAATAATGTGTATATCAGTTTTGCAATCTTTTTCTCTAACTAAACTAGGATACTTCATTTTAATACCTCACATTTCTACAAGTTAATCCTGTTTGAGCCAATAAACAATAATAGTCCTTTGGTATAGCAACCCCATTTTGTATTTGAACATTCCAACTTTTGCCGAAGCTCATTGATACTCCATTTATTGCATAGCTTGAAAGTGGTGTTTTTAGTATATCTGCATTTTCATATTCAAAATCAGCAAGTTTGCATACTACTTCTCTTATAATGCTTTGTTGAAATTCAGTTAAATTATCAAACTTTTTTCTAACAATTCGATTATAAGTTAAAGTATCTATATGCATACTTGCTTCTTTTATTTTTTCTTCAAATTTATCTTCGGGAATTACATCACCTTTATATGTATTTTGATAATATTTTTTATCTACATACATATTCATATATATCAACTCCGATTAGCTTTGTTTTTCAATATAGAATTGAATAGCATCGTGTTTTTTGTTGTAAATAAATACATCTTCAAATGATTCTTCAAAATATGTATATTTACCTTGTGATAAAGCACTTGGCAATCCTAATTCTGCAAAATCATAAGTGATTACTGGTATTACAACACTTGGATGTATTAACATCATTTTTACTGCTTTTGCATCTGCTGCAACTTCAAATCCATCATCAGCTTTTAAGTTGAATTTAGATTTCATTACAGATGTTGGTACATTTATAACCTCTACTTCATCAATTCTTGAAACAGTTCTTCCAAGTACAGAATTTCCTGATGTTCTAACAACATCTTTTGCAGTATCAATAAGTGTTTTTGTATATGTATCAACATATAATAATCTTCCTGAACCAGGAACTCTCTTTTCGTCCATCTTGTCCATCATTTTATCAAATTTTGTTAATACGTTTGCTGCAGTTAATACATCGTCTTCACTAACCGCTTCTAAAGCATTTTTCAAAGAATACAATGCTGTTATCATTTCAGCATCCATTTCTGGGAATTTTTGCTCTTCGTTCATTACCTTTGTAATGTTTTGTATAGATGCAACATGATTTGTTTCATCTATATCTCTTGGATGTACTAAAGTATTCCATGTTCTGTGAGTCTTTAATGTTTTTGACTCTTCAGCATTGTTGAAATTTCTAGCGAATGAGCCTATTGTGTCTCTATCACCATTAGATCTACCTTTTACTGTTAAGCTTGGTAGTATAACTGTGTTATTATTTAAAAATTTTACATCTGGTTTTGTTGCACTCCATAAAGCTCCAAAGTATAAAGTATATGGATACGCTTGAGCTAAAGCTTGTGAATATTCTTTAGCATAATTTAAATTTGCTTTTGCAAATGCCATAATAAATTACCTCTTTTCTTTAATTATTTTTTAGGTCTTACACCAGCAAATCCAAAGTCAAATACAGAATTATTTGAGTTTGTATTGTTGTTGGTATCAGCACCAACTGTTATTCCTACAACTCCATTAAGTTGTTTTTTTAGTCCAGGAATATCATCAACGACCTTTTGTAGTGCTGTTTTTAATGTGTCTTCTTGAATCTTTCCATCTTTACCCATACAATTATTTAAATCTGCCATTTTCAATAAATATGGCATTGTCTTAATATCAACATTTAAATCATCAACATAGTCATAAGCTTTCTTTTCTATTTCTAGTCTTTGTTTTTCTAGTTGTATTTTTTGTAAAGATGCTTGAACTTCAGACAATTCCTTGTTTTGAGCATTAGCTTGATTTGCTTTTTCCGTTTTAAATGCACTTATTGCACTTTCCATTTCTTCAGCACTCAAACCTTGCTTTTGAAAATAACTTTTTAATATGCTATCTTCTGTTTTTACATTTCTTGCATCAATCATTTCTTGAATTTTGTTATAATCAATAGCATTAGATGCTTGATTTGTATTGTTGTTTTGCCCTGTAGTGTTTTGGGCATTTGGATTAGAATTTGCATTGTTATTTGCTTCATTTCCTTCCATTTCACTACCTCCTACTTTTTTAAGTCTTGAATGACTATTAATAAATTACACATGCTTTTATTCTCATCAGTGTTTGGAGCATATAAAAAAGAGCCTTTCAGCTCTTAATTAATCTGTATATAAACTTCTTTGTAATTCTTCGTATCTTTCTTTTGATACTTTATATTTTCCTTTTCCTGCTTTTACAGGTTTGTTTCCTTCTATTTTTTCATCTTTGATAAATACATCTTTGGGATTATACACAATATTTGCATCGTATTTATCTCTAAACATTTCTATTACTGTTACAACTTTCTCTTTTGAAACACCTTCATCTTCAGATGTTTTTTCTTCTACTATTTCTTCTGTAGTTGTTTTTTCTTCATTTTTTTCTACTGCTTCATTTACAGCCTCTTCTTTTAATTCTTCTTTGTTTTTAGCCATTTTACTTACCTCCTATAATTTTATACACTTATTTTCAAATTTCTTATATGCATCAAAATACAATTCTTTTTTGTCTCCATTGTATGTAAGTTCATAATACATACCATCTAATAAACTGGTACTTAATAAAGCTTTATGATTTTGTAATGTTTTACAATACCAAACATCAAATACTTCAAATTCTGGTATATTATCACTTTTATCTAAATGTTCAATTGCATATTGCTTTACTATTTCCTTGCATTTTTCAATAAACTCCTTACTTCCCATAGCTTTCCCTCCTTTCACTCATCATAAAATTGTGCTTGACTATTGCTTTTAAATCTTTCTTTGTAATTTTGCCAAGCTATTCTTTTATTGTGATATTTTTCAATATTTTCTTTATCTGTACTTCCAAGTTCAAGTCTGGAATATTTATCAATATTTCTTTCTATATAGTTTAGTTTTTGTTCTTTTATGTAATTTTGCCTTTTAATTTCCAATTGTTCCTCTGTAGGTGGTGTTGGCCTGGTATTAATACCTGGAAAATAAGTTACTGTCGTATCCTTACAATTTGGATGAAATAACTTTTCCTTAACTGCTGCACTTAACAAAGGATATCCAGTTTCTTTGCTTTCCGCTTCTGTTCCTCCACTCCATACATCATCAATAAAAACTTTTCCTTGGAACTTAATGCAATAAGGACATCCTCCTCCACGATTAGGAACTAGAACTGTATGCACTCCCCATTCATTTCTTTTTGTTCCTTCGCCTTGTAAGTATGCCCTTTTATTTGCTGTTCTTATTGCCATTTCAGCATAAGATGAAATATTTACCATTGCACCATTTGCATATTCAATATTATTTATTCCTTTTGCTAGAAAATCTTTTGTAGCCATATCAACTGCTTGTTGAACAGTCCCTGACCCTGTATTTGCATATACCTGTGCTTGGTATATTGTTTTTCTATATTGATCATTGGTGTACCTCAATATTGACATTTCTGCTTTTTTAAAATTATCTGTTGTTTCATTTATTAGTGCTTTTAATTTCCTTTCGTTTATTTTAAAAAAGCTTCCTTCCGTTTGATTCACTAAATCATATATTCTGGTCAATTGTTTCTTTTTTATTCTTTTATTTTTACTGGTCTTGTAAATATGCCACATTTTGTTTATTTTTTTATTGCTACTACTAAAATTTCCTTGCTTTATTGCTTCTAATATTACATTTTCTTGTTTTAATTTTCCATTTTCATAACTTTTCTTTATTAATTCTTCAATGTCTTCATTTATAGTAGAAAAATCATTTTTAAATAATTCCTTATTATCTTTTTTAAATTTTTCAAGTGATTTTAATTGTTCTGTTTGCCAAGCACTCCAATTCATATCTTCAATTTTTTCCTCTTCTAAGTGCCTTGTAAGGTTTCTTTTCATTGATTCAATTAAGGTGTTTTCTATTCTTTGAAATGCTTGTTTAATATCATATTCATTATTCATTTACAACTTTCTCCTGGTCTTTTTTATCTTCTTTTTGACCACTTTCTTGATTTTCTACTTTGGTATCGACATTTGTGTCGGTACCATCATCGTTCATTTCTAAATCATAGTTCACAGCTGGCTCTTCAATATCAATAATTCCCTGTTCTGCCTTTAACCTTGCAACTTCTAGTGTTTTCCACTCTTCGTCTTTGTCATCTTTGTATAATTCCTCAACACTTGCTTCAATTGACATTATTCCACCTTGTTTTCCTTTAGCAACTGTTTCAACTTGTGCTTCAAAAGATGGATTTGCATATTCTCCAAATTTCAATGATACATCAATATCCGCTGGAATAGGCTTTTTATCTATTTGAGCTTTTGACTTCAAAACCATATTTATAACTTTTGGTATAAAATCAGTTAATGTATCTATGATTAAACCTCTAGTATATAAAGTGGTCTTTTCTTTTTCCCTTTGTGCTTCAGCATTATCGAGTTTCTTATTATCAATTCCAAGTGTACTTGGACTAACTATCCCTTGTAAACATAAATCTAAAAATGTGATATAAGATTGTAAATAATTCTCTGTTGGAATTTCAGCTTGCTCTATGTCGATTTTATCCTGGTTATTTTCATTCATAGCTGCATCTGCTTTTATAAACTTATTGTCGAATGGATTACTTTCATAGATGGCCAATGTTCCATCTTCTGGGTCTTTTGGAATCATACTTTCAGGAATATATTTTATTGCTCTGCCTGCTCTAACCGCTTCTACCCATTGAGAAATTATTTCATCCAAACTATCAAAAGAGTCATATTTTCCATCGAAAATTGACTCTCCTCTACCTTTATATTTTGCTGATTCGTTAAACATCAATGGCACTGCCCACATAACAGTTTTATCAAAATAAAGATTTTTTAATTTTGACAATCCTTGAACTGTGTTCAAAGGTACTTCTTTATCATCTTTTTTTAATACATATTCTATATACCCCATACCATAATGCTCTTCTAATAAATAAGTTGTATTGTTTTCTTCGTGAAATGATTTAAAAACAAGTTCTACTAAACGACCTCTTTTATATATAAAATCAATTTTTGAACCATCAACCCATTCTAATATTGCTTTATCAGAAATTTCTGGGTCATAATTTATTTTAATTGCACCATCTCCAATATATAAAGCCTCACCTAAAAGAGTCTTTATCATTTTAGTATCAAACTTATTTTCTTCATTGACAGCTTTCCAATATTCATCTTCAACATCGTCACCACCATAATCAGTCATAACCGTATTTATAATTGTTTTTATCATAAGTTTTGGTAGTCCTGAATGTGATTTTTTCATTCTTATTTCTGCTGTTTGTGAAGCTCCCCAGAAAGTATCATCTGCATAAGGAAGTTGTCCATAAAATTCAGATAATTCTCTACTATCGCCTCTATACCATATTTTATTTCTTATGCAATTCGCTTGAAAATCCATGTTTTCATTAACTACAAATGTTTGACCTTGTGCTGGTCTGATATCTAACCACGATTTAATCATATCTTTCACTCTTTCTCCAAATTTCATTTTCTTACTCCTATCTTATCTACAAAAGGAATCCAGCTATATTGACAACTATTAACCATGTGATCGTTTGCATCTTCTGGTTCATTGTCTTTGTCCTCTTTCCAGCTGTAGACATCTAATTCATTACAATAGTTTTCACAGGTATCAACAATAAAATAACACTCATCCTTGAACCAACCAAGTTGAGTGTTTATTCTGTCTATTATCTCCATTTTTGCTTTCCAAGCATTATTAAATATGTATATACAACCAGTTTTTCTCTTATATTTTGCAAATTCTTTTATTGTTGCTTGGTCTGCACTATCAATAAATGTATTTTTTGCCAATCCCCACTCTTTTCTGTTTCTCTCTAAGAAATCAATAAAATTCTTTACTGTATCGCTAGGTGCAAGTGGTTCTTCTAAATCAGCATTGTTATAAACTCTTTCATCTAGTAAAATATATTTTCCTTTGTTAGTTATACCTGCAAAAGACATTGCAATAGTATCAGGGCTTAAAGAACTATAAGATGTATCTAATGCTGCCGTAAATTGTATAAAATGTTCATTTGTTTCTTTTTTAGTTTTATATTTTACATTTAACTGTATAACTTCCGCTTCGTTTTGATTTTTTAAATATTGTTTTGCTTCTTCTTTCGTTATACAATGTTTTCTTCTATCAAAATTAAGAAAAACAAGCCCTGTTGACTTGCCTCGTAAACCTTTTATTTTATTTTTCCATAATTTTGTACCTACAGGAACAGAATCAATAATCTTCTTTTTCTTTTCTGGTGTTAAACTTTTATTATGGTCAAAAGTAAAATACCACCAAGTCCAATCATCCGTTTGAGGTTGATTTAACATTTCAAGCAACTCAAGTGGAGCATCATTTTTATATTTATCTATTGGCCTTGCATGATTAACAAATTGTGAATAACATTCTTTGTTTGGATCATCTGGATTCATTGTACATAACCTGTAGTCTGCCCTCATAAATGCTTCTCTAACAAATTCCATATCTGCTATGTTGAACTCGTCTATAAATAATCCATAACATTGGCCACCTAATGCTTTCTTCCATCTTGCTTTGTTGTCATATCCTAAAACATAAATAATTTTATTGCCTTTTGGTGTATGATAAACAATATGAGGTAGTTTGATATTCTTTGCACCATTTGAGTGATATTCTATCGCTCCACCTTTCTCATAATCTCCAAATATATCTATCAAACCATGGTCTGAATTAATTATGTTTTTTTCTATTGTTCCTAAGTCTAATCCAGCAATAATGCTTGGTTTTGAAGAATTATCATTTGCAACCTTAAACATAAACTTTGGAATACCAACTGTTGTTTTTCCTGCAAATGTTGTTCCTTCCAGAAATTCTGTACTTGCATCATATTTTAAAAAGTCAATATATTTTTCTGATAGTGGAAATGCTTCATCTTCATTCATTTGCACCACCACCTAATTGCCTGTTTATACTTTCTAATAATGGATTAGTTGCAACAACATTTAAATTTAATGTTTTATCCTCACCATCATTTATCTTATTTAAACTTTCTATACATTTTCTTTTGGCTTCTTGAACCCTTGTAAGTCCCTCTTCTATTCTTTGAATTAAATTTATTGTCGGTTCTGCTTCAGTTATTGTTTCTGTTTCCGACTTACTATTTTTCTTTCTTATAAAATCTATTGTCATATCTTTTTGTTCATTTAATTTTTTTAATGATTCATTTGCAGTTTTTTCGTTTTTTTCAAATTCCTCTTTTGCAGTTTTTAATTTTTCTTCATTTTCGATAATTTGCTTTTCTGCTAATTTTAATTTATTTTCTGCATCTTTGAATTTCTTATTCGCATTTACTTCTTGTGAATTAAGTTCTTTTTCTGATTTATTTAATT
>ERZ779888.1595-NODE-1595-length-21749-cov-4.054762_pt1 | contig 21749 bp, 43 predicted proteins | sample MGYA00511245_ERZ779888 | MGnify/ENA primary metagenome ERZ779888 (study PRJEB29588, sample SAMEA2155255) | human gut metagenome | biome: human gut; feature: human-associated habitat; material: faeces | place: Denmark | collected 2008/2010 ...
CGCGCCTGCGCCTGCCTCCTGCTTCTGGAACATCTTTCCGACCGTGTTTTTCATCGCATAGCCGAAGCGCGTGAACTGAATCCCGCGATTGCGAATGGTCAGATACAGACCGCCGACGATGGTACATGGCAGAAAGATATACAGCCATGCGACCGTATTCAGGGTCCCCGTAAAGAAATTGATGATAGCTTCCATAGTTCTCCTTTCCGGACATCCCGCGGACGTCCATCTCCCTTTTTAGAATATAAAAGTATGGAACACACTATACCATAAAATAGCTTTTTAATCAATTTAAATGATTACACAGCAATGTAGAAAATTGCTGTGGACATTTGTTCATATTGCGAGGACATGCACAAAATTTAAATATCCCGCGAAAAAGGGATTGACGCAGCGGAAAAAACGTGCTATATTATTCAGGCAATCGGGATGCTAGTGTGGCTCAGTCGGTAGAGCAGCTGATTCGTAATAATACCTCCGATTTTGTGCCAGAGAATAACCCAGACAACCCTTGATTTTCAAGGCTTGTCTCTTTTTTTACCCTCTTTTTTGAATGGCTGATTTCACTACACCATATAGAAAATAAAGTAATCAGGTTTTGAATGGTTGATTATTAGGGTTGATTTCCTCCGTAGAGTATTGTAATATAATGTATGGAGGTTGAGACGCAAATGAAAAGGAAAATCCAGGAAAGAAACACCTACGTTACCTTAGAGCAATCCTTTAATGAGTTTATCCAGCAGAAAGAAGCTAATGGGTTATCCCCTGCCACGCTCCGCAATTACAAGTTATCCTATCACATCTTCTTTGACTACAATGAGTTTGATAGCGAAACTCCAATTACTGAAATTAACCAAAATCTCATTAATAAATGGATTAATCATATGCGGAAGGAAGAAATTTCTCCTTCTAGCATTAACCACTATTTGCGTGATTTCCGCACCTTCGTTAATTTCTGCATCAAGCGTGAATACATTGATGTTCCAATAGAGATTAAAGAAGTTAAGCAGCAAGAAGAACTTCCTAAATTCTATAGTGATGAAGATATTGAAAAGCTATTAAGGAAGCCTGAAAACAATGACACCTTCGCTAAATGGCGTATGTGGGGTATCGTTAATTTTGTTCTTGCTACTGGTGCCAGAGCTGCAACCATCCGCAACATTAAGTTAGACGATATTGATTTTAATAATGGTGTGGTTAACCTTAGTAATCATACCAAGAACCGCGAAGCCTTAAATATCCCTCTTTCCTCTACCTTGGAAAATGCTCTTAGAGAATATATACGCAAATGGCACATTTCAGATTATTTGTTCCCTAATGTTGGAGACGAACAATTAACTGACGGAGCATTAAGAAGTGCCTATGTTCGCTATTGCCAAGATAGAGACGTAGAACAAACTAATATACACGGCTTGCGGCATTCCTTCGCACGTGCTTGGATTATTAACGGCGGCAATCAGTTTAAGCTACAGCGTATTATGGGACATAAAAATCTGTCTATGACTAACCGCTACGTTAAGCTGTTCGCACAAGACTTGAAAACAGATTATGAAAGTTATTCCGCACTTGATGTTATTAAGAAAAAATCCAAAAGAACCAGTCAATTCAAAAAGGGGAGGTAATAATACCTCCCCTTCTTTTTTATTTATGTTCTAAATGTTCTATTTCTTCTTTAATAACTTTAATGCTGCTTTCCGCTTTATACATTCTGTCGATTAAGTTATTGTGTTTATTCACCTTTTGCTCCAACTAATCAACGCGATATAAGATTAAGGCAGTAGTTTTCTTATTAACAAAATAAACGCTTGCCAAAGTTCCTATTAATCCTATCGCCGCCACAATAATTGTTTCCATTTTTATTCTCCTTTTGGATTATTCAGTAAATTCTATAAACTCCTCTAACTCCATTAAATCTAAAGCAGACATATTCACCTTCTCAGAAAGGCTAACCTTCACCTTTTGGAAGTCAGCAAGTTCTACTTCTGTTTGAAGAAGTGCTTCAAGTTCTTTATCTTGATTATCTGCCAGTTTAGATATTCTTTCGCGGTTATCATCAAAATAACCTAAATGCTCATTCATAATCTTAATAAGCTTATATGTTTCATAAGCTGTTTTCAATGATAAATCCTATGAAGCCATTTTTCTTAATGCCGCTACAGAATTTACAATTCTACCTAATGTAATTTTCATAATTATAATCTCCTTGAATTTCATTATGCGTGTGTTGCTTTCCTGCCATTTATAGCAAGTTCGCCAGAACCATAGCAAGTAAGTTTCACTGTGTTATATCCGCTCTTTAGCCATAAAGCATAAGCATATACATTGTCCCAATAATAAGAAGATGAACCTAAATCATAAGTACCATTTCTAGAAGGTGTGATTGTTGTATAGCTACCAGAGCTACTAGAACCGCCTATTGTTGTTGTGCCAACTTTTATAGTGCTTGAGCTACCAGCTGTAATGTAGCACGTTGAAGATAAATAAATCTTTGAAATATAAGCATATCCCCAATAATTAGAAGAACCGCCTAATGAATATGATGAAGTTAAAGGTTTTAATATTGTGCCTGAAAGTGTGACAGTGTTTGTTCCATCTTTAAGTTCCTTAACGCCTGCCGTTGAAGTGCCTGTTGTGATTTTAACACCATTAACAAGGAAATTCTTACTGGCATCCATACTTATATAGCCTCCGCCGCCACCAAGATATATTTTATCTATATATGCTTCTTTAAATCCCTAACTACTGCTAATTCCAAGTTTCCAAGTGCCATCAGTAGAGATTTGTTTGTTTGCTACATTAATCGTCATAACTGAACTACCAACAGAACTAAAGTATATCGAACCTGTTCTAAACCATACATAGTCAACATTTTTCACGGAACTATCGCCGCCAATATACATATAACTACCCGCACTTGTAATAATCATTTTATTATCCGCATTATATACATTTCTTACTTTTAATGACGTTAAATCAACTCTATCTGCGGAAATAGTGCCTGTTGTAATTCTACTGCCGTCAATCGTAGTAGTGCCACCACTCTTTAAAGAATTGATTGTGACATAGCCTGATAAATCAATCTTTTCTGCGGTTAAGGTTGCCATTCTATCGGTAATGGTAAAGTTGCTTGAACTTGTGCCACTCTTGATAACCCAATCAATCTTACTTGCCGTTTGAGATACAGAAGAAATATTTCCTTCTGCGGTTGTTATTCTTGTGCTAAAACTGTTTGCCGTTTGTTTGACTTCACTGGCTGTTGTAGCCGCACTGTTCGCCGTATTTTCTACTGCGGTAATTTTAGTGCTAAAGCTATTTGCCGTTTGTTTAGCTTCACTGGCAGCGGTTTTAGCACCATTGGCTGTTTCCTCTACACTTTCAACCTTTGTTGTAATACTGTTTACATTTTGCTCTATGGTGCTTTGCTTTGTCTTTAAGGTTTCTACTTCGCCATCAAGATTATTGAGTGTTGTTTGAACACTGCTAACCGTAGAAGTTAAACCGTTTGCCGTTTGCTTTACTTCACTTACATCTGTTGTAATTGTCGCTATTTGTTCTTTAATATTTCCTTGTTCATCGGTAATAGTTTTCATTGAACCTTTTACTTCTGTAAGTGTCGATTTCGTTTCATCAACAGTTCTAATCAATTCATTTGTCTTATTGTTTAACGCCGTAATCGCACTATTCACTTCTGTCTTTTGGGTATCTCTGCGTTTGTTGCCGATACATTCAAATTCACAACCAGAGGATTTAATAGACTTCTTCATTACATAACAAGTCTTACCATTAACTGTGATAATATCGCCGCAATTAATACCAAAGTCTTTATAAGTGCTAAATTTCATCGGCGTGTATTTAATTGTCTTTAATTCTCCCAAGAGTTGAGAAGCAATAGTTGCAATAGTTGATTGCTTTTCACTTGTAAAGAATAGCGGGTTTTCAGTAACGATATAGGCGTTTGTGCCTGTTCCTGCCACATAACCTATATCATCAAATGTGCTTTGTATCTACACTTTGTCTATTGGTTCAATCTCATAATCAGACATTGTAAGTTTAATATACTTACTGTTATCTATTACTACGGTTGTGCTTGTGTAAGCCTTATAGGTAATATTGTTTGTTTGTGATAAATCGGCAATGAAGTTCACATTAAGGATTTGTGCGATATATTGTAAAATTTGCCGATAAGTAATATTGCTTGTCATAAAGTTATTATAGACTGTATAGCTTGCTCTATTAAGGCTTGCTATTGAAGAAATACTTAATCCTGCTTTATTTCCCATACTATTTATCATTCTTGTTAAAGTAATAGGATAAGAAAGAGTAGATACCCAAGCATCGGCTACTTCATCCAATAGTGAAATACAATCATAGGCGGTTAAGGTTGCCTTATTACCTCTCTTTGAAATATCTTTGATATAATATGTGCCTTTGTAAGCATAATCGGCTTCGCCGCTCATCTAACAATACCAATCAAACGCCTAATCAATATAAGTTTCGGCTTCGCCATTCGCATTATCTATAGTGAATTTAATTGAAGCAGAAGCAACAACGCCATACACAAAATCATTTTCATTATTGATTTCCTACTGGAATGTGATACCGCCATATAAGTTAGCATCCAACAGTGTAAGATTAAGCGTATTACAAGTTAATTTATTTTTCAAGCCGTTTCACCGCCTATTTCTTCTGCTTTGAAACTAACACCACTCCACAAGCCATTAAGCAGAACGCCATTAAACAAGGTGCTGTTTGTGCTTTTGGTATGTGCCTATATCGTCTTTTCTCCTGCTATCGGGTCATAATAGGTTAGATTATAGGTTTTACCAGCAACGGCGTTTAAAACGGCTGCTACAACCTCCTGCGTTGTTGTTGGAAGTGTAATAGTAATTGTTCTTTTTCTATTATATACATAGTTGTAATGATAGACACCATCATCTGTCATACCACTATCATCTGCTTCTAATCCAGCAATGCTTACTTTACAACTTTTTACGTCATATTCAGTATTACCAATTTTAATTTTACCTTTTGTTAGTGCCATTGTCGCACCTCCTTGAAATAAGAGGGGTAATAAATACCCCTCCTGTTATACTAATAATGGTTTGCCTGTTCTACGTCTATATTCATTATTGCCTCTTGCGGCGGAATTAGCAATCACATCATCACCAATAGACAAAGAAGTGTCTTTATCTTCGATTGCCTGAATTAATTGCTGTGTTGTCTGAATAAGCGTAGAAATAATATCAGAATTGCCGTTTCTAAAGGCGGTTTCCAATTTGTTTTGGCTATCAATTTCCAATCCAGTAGCATCAGTTAATGTAGGCGTAATTGAAGCACGCAATCTTACATTGCTTAACCCCATATCACTTTCTACTTCTGGAACTTCAAGATTAGGATTAAAGGCAGCTTCAACAGCCGTTCCCATATCTTTAACTGCATCAGTAGCATATTTGATGTTATCGGTAATGCCTTTACCTAAACCCATTGCTAAGTATTTACCATCTTCGGCGGTTAATTTTGAAGGTGAAGCAATACCAAAGAAACCCTTGATAGCACTCATTACATCATCTACCCAACCGCTGATTTTATCTTTAAGCCATCCTGCGGCGTCTTTAATGCCTTGCCACAAGCCTTTAACCAGATTTAAACCTGCTTCTGCCATATTTTCAAAGCCATCATTGATTGCTCCCAATATAGAACTAAGGATTTCAGCAACAGCTTTTAATATCTCAATTAAAATTTTAGGTAAGTTTTCAACCAAAGCGACAAATAGCTTTACACCACATTCAATAATTTCTGGTAAATGCTCTAAAATTGCTTGAATAATACCATTAATTAAATCAGGAAGTGCTGCTGCTATTCCGGCAATAATATCCCCGATATTTTGAATTAAAGCAATAAATAACTATATACCACATTCAATAATTTTCGGAAGTAGTGTTAGTATTCCGTCTATAATACCATCAATCAGTTCTGGAAGTGCTTCACTAATTGCTTCAATAATATCAGGCAATGCTTCTATTAATGCTGTCATTAATTGAATATAAGCATCAATTAGCATTGGGATTGCTTCAATGATGAAGTTAATAATTCCCTCTATTAGTTGCGGTAATGCTTCGATTATTTGCGGAAGTGCCTAAATCAATGCTTCATTGAATGATAACACAAGTGTTAAGAACGCCTGTAAAAACTGCGGTAAATTATCTATGATTGCTTGAACCATTGTAATTAACCCATCAACAATAGATTGTGTAATTGTTGGAAGGTTCTATGCCACCACTTCAATTATCTAATTGAAACAAGATACTACTGCTTCTATTAGTGTTGGCAAGTTCTCTGTTATACCTTCAATAATTTGATTTAATCCTTCAAGAATCGCTTCAATGATTGTTGGAAGATTTTCAGCCAATGCTTCAATCAACTACATTAAAATATCGACTGCGGCATCAATTAATGTAGGCAACAGTTCAGGCAGAACCGCAATAATACTATCTACAATACTCATTACAGCGTTTATGAACTCTGGAAGGATTGTATTTAATAGGTTCGGCAACGCTTCTACAATTACTGGTGCTAAACCGCTTATCAGTTTGCCGACACCTTTTAAAGCAATCTCTATTCTTGGTAAAATGTTTTCTCCAAAAGTAGAAACACTCTCAACAAGATTATTAATCAATGTATCAAAGTCTGCGTTTTCATCGGCAATGCCAACAAGCATATTCTGCCACGCTGCTTTCATTGCTGCGGCACTACCTTGAATAGTTGTGCTTGCTTCTTTGGCTGTCGTGCCTGTTATGTCTAATTCCTCTTGGATAACGTGAATAGCTGAATATACGTCATTAAGATTAGAAATGTCATAGTGAATACCACTTAATTTTTCAGCATCTTCAAGCAGACGCTCCATTTCCTGCTTCGTGCCGCCATAGCCTAATTTTAAGTTATCCAACATTGTATAATTTTGTTTTGCGAAACCCTGATAGGCGTTCTAAATGCTTTCCATAGATGTTCCCATCTTATTAGCATTATCAGCCATATCAGTTATAGCCATATCTGCTATTCGTGCTGCTTCTTCTGTATCGCCGCCAACGCTCTATAACAAACTTGCGGAGAACCCTGTGACTGTTTCCATATAGTCATTTGCCGACAATCCAGCAGTCTAAAAGGCATTGTTTGCGTATTCCTCAACGATACCCGCACTATCTTTAAACAGCGTTTCTACACCGCCTATAAGCTATTCATAGTCGGCATAGCTTTCAACTGCAGATTTAGTTATGGCGGCTGCGGCTGTTGCTCCTGCGGCTACGGCGGCGGCACTAAATTTACCTACGGCTGAAACCGCAGAACTCATAGCATTTTTTAAACCGGAAGTTTCGCCTGTTATCTTTACTACCAATTCTTCTAACGTCATTGGTTATTAACCTCCTTTTGGTTATGCTTTTCCGCATAATCAAGCATCTATTCTTTATAATATATCCAACTATTATCTATTGTATCTTTTGGAAGTTCTTCTTCAAATACATCTGGATATAATTCCTATAAAGTAGGCGGTTGTTTGCCGTTATTCGCTCTATTCGTAAAGATTGAAGTTAATAGTGCTATCTAATAATTATCGTGTAATCTTTCTTTCATCTTCTACTCTTGGTTTTCTCTATATATGTTGATTAAATCAACGATTTCGCCATATGTATAATTCCAAAAGTCAAAGATGTTAATATCGCATTTAAGTGCCGCTTCGTATAATGTATTAAATAGTTCCATAAAAGTTAAAGGCGAAGTAGAATTACTTACTTCGCCTGTTGAGCGTTTTTTGAGTTATCAATCTCTTTGAAGAAACCGCTTACTTTAAAAATTTCAACGATAATAGGAATAAGTTCAATCAAGGTATTACCTTCATCGACAAATTCATCATAAATAGCATAAGTATCATCAAGTGAAATATTATGCTCTAATGCTTGCAGGCTTGCGTGAAGTATCATAATAATATCTTCTACTTTTGGAAGTTCATTAGACTTCTGTATTTCAGTAAAAACGTTAAGTGGGTTCTAACCCATTCTACGTTCCAAATCAACACAAGCCTTTGCCGTTAAACGGCATTTATATTCTTTATCACCAACATTAAGAACAGTATATAACATAATTATAATCTCCTTTATAATAAAAAATAGGGGATGTTTTAAACATCCCCTTTAAATTCAAGATGGATTAGTGACTTCGATTTCACTATTAAGAGCGATGTTTGCCGTAAAGGTAAGAGCAGCGTTCACAGAAGCAGCATCTAAAGAACAGCTAACTTCGCCAGTAAATCCAAAAGTAGTGTTATCAGGGAATGTAATCTTAAAATGATTAACGCCAGTCAATCCTTTTAACACACGGTAATTAGAAGTTTCAGAACTGTTATCATAGAGGAACTTAAACGCCAAATCACCATAATCAACTAAACCATTAATGTATTTCTTATTCGCATCAGCAAGGCAAGTCACATCAACTTTTTCAGGAGTGCCGCCAAGTGAAGGAATTTCCTATAAATTCTTTACTTCGGTATAAGCGGTTCCATCAGTGGAATACTCAAACTTAATACCTTTGCTTAATAAACCTTGTGCCATTTTATAAGTCTCCTTTAATTAGATTTTTTCATATGCCGTAGCTTCATATTTCATAATCAATTCTAACTATGAATCAATAGATAACTCATTGAAGGAAGCACGTTTGAATCCTTGTTCCCTCATTACATCATCTATAGCAGCGGCTTTAGGCATCAATACAGCTAAATCATTTCCCCATAATTTAACATTATAGGAAACACGGCTATAAAATAAATTATCTCCTTCTTGTTCTGCTATATTGTTATTTTCTATAAATGTAATACAAGGAGTTTTAGTAGAGCTATCAACAAATAACTCATAATAAACAGGTAGGCCAATCTATTCTAATTTCTACTTTAGAATTGGTTTGTAGTCTATCATAACTTCTAAACTCCCTTCTATATTTCTTCATTAAATAACGCTATAATCTTACTGCGGTTTTCATCAAGTGCAGGATTCAGGAATGGCTGCGGGTGCTGGCCTATTGTTGTGTGCCAATGGCCTTGAACATCTTGGAAACTCCAAGGGGTTTGTCTGCCGTTCCCTTCGCTAGAGAATATACCTGTGCCGAACTCAATATAAGGAGCATAAGAAGTATTAGTTCCTACTATTGCTTCTGTTCCATTTACTTCGTGTGTTATTGAGTTCCTTAATTCGCCTGTATTAACAGGACATTTCTTTTTAGCATCATTTTCAACTAAGATACAAGCCTTATTTAGTATTTTATCTAAATCTACGTTTTCTAGCTTTTCCAGCTTCTTTAATAATTTATCTAAGTTTTCTATCTAAGCCATTATTACACCTTCTTCATAAGAATCTAGTGTAATCTTCCAGAAGGAATAACATAAAGCACATTGTAAGTAACACCATCTATAACAATCTGGTTTTCATCTGTTATTGAAGCATCTTTTGTTAAGCCGATATTCGTTACTTCATTATAGCGAATATCACTAACATTAGATTGTGAATATACCTTTACATACATTTCAACTGTTCTATTGGTGCTGCCTAATGTGCGTTTCTAGCCGTAGGCATCAGTTCCAGTAGTGAAGGAAATTACTGAAACTGATTTTAATTCGCGGTTGAACGTCATAGGATAATTAACTTCCTTTTGGCTTTCAACGCACGAACAATGGGAGCAGGGTAATCTTCGGTATAGTTGAAACTAACACCGCTATATCCTTCACTACCTAGCCCCTCTGTGCCAAGGCGATTATAATTATATACAACAATCTTAACGATTGTGGTATTAAGTTCATCAACGCAATCTAAATGCGTATATGCCATTACTTCTTCTATGGCTTGTTCGATAAGAAAAGTTAGCAAATCATTTTTGGAGTTATCTGTAATCCCTAATAATAGTTTTACTTTCTCTAACATATTTGCTAACCTCCTATTGGTTTAATTACGCCTTTGCTTCTGTAATGCTGGCAATCTTGGTAGCATCAGCAAGAGCGACAAGGTAAGTGGCACGAAGATAAACGCTGTTCTTACGGGTATCAGGGTTTCTATCTGGTTCAACTTCAACGTCTTTCTTAACAAATAGTTTAACAGCTTCCTTAGTCATAACAAAAGCTTTATCGGTTAAAGCCTTAGTAGCAATAACAGGAATACCGCAGATAGTGCCAACCTAGCCATTATAAATAACCTGTCCCATCATAGCAGATTTGTAATCTTCATCCTTGCGTAAAGCAGCTTTCCACTTGTTAGGGATAAGAATGAATAACTGTCCTTCATCTTCAAAATTAAGAGTGCTGATAGCATCAACGATAGTATCATAGTTGAGCGCTCCACCCTTTGCGAAGGTAACACCAAGGGTAACGCCAGAACCAGTAATAGCGCCAACAAAATCAGAAGTCATTTTGTTAGTCATAACCTGAACAGCACCCTTCATCATACCATCAACAATAAATGGGTCTTTCATAGCTTCTTCATCAGTGTAATCATAAGCCTGTTGGCAGAGCTTTACACGGTAATCATTGCCAACATAGGAAATAGTGCCGCGCTTAGAAGCAGTATTGCCAACGCCATTTGCTAATTCCTCTGCTTCGCCAGTGTAGGTATAAGTGTTGATAGTCTTAACCATACCAGCACTTTCAGCAAGTTCATTGTCAATCGTCATTAAAGAACGAGTGTTGATAGCAGTAGTAAGTAAATCCTTTGCTACGCTTTCAATAACTTTATTATCATATACAGTATTAACAGCCATAGTTAAAATCTCCTTTATTAGTTAAATAATTGGTTATATAGTTCAGGATTATTCATTAATAACTGTTGTCTATCTCTAATTCCCATTTTCTTAGCCTGTTCTTTTGTAATTGTTTCGTCAGGCGGTAAATTCTTCTTTGGTGCGGAACTGCCTAAACGCTTTTCAACCTCTCTCTTTACACTATCCTTAAATGCCTTTTCCAAAAGGCGAATGTTAGAGTTCATCGTTTCAGCATCTTCCGCAACAACAAAATCAACTAAGCTTAATGATAATCCTTTATCGGCAAGTATCTTGCCAGCTTCATTTTTATTTTCTGCCAGAGCAAGCGCCTTTTCTTTTTCAGCTATTGCCTTTTCGCGCTGCTCTAACTCATATTGAAATTTTTCACTTTCATTCATCTACGCAAGTTTTTGTGCTTCCTTAATCTTGGCTTCATTGCTTTTAGCCTGTTTCTTTAATGCCGAAGTAATACGTCTATCTACTTCTGATTGGAGCATCTTGTCAACTTCTTCTTGCGTATAAGTCTTTGTTTCAGTTCCAGTAGTAGAAGTATCAATAGTAGTATCTACGCCTGTGTTCTGATTGTTTAAATTTCCATCCATAATAATTAACCTCCTAAGTTATTGCGATTGCCGCAATCCCTTTTCATAAATTATATAAATTAAGTTTGGCTTTTCAGCCACCCTTCACATAGATATAAAAAACAGAACAGAGTATTTTAACTACTCTGTCCTGTCTTTGAAAAATTATTTTTCGTTTTTTTCTGGCTTTGGTTGCTTATCCTGAATTGCCAGCATAACTAAGTATCTACCCATTGACAAGCCTAGGCTTTCTGCCTTTTCTTGTATCATCCGCTTTTCATCTTCGGTAAGTCTGATTTGAAATACTGCCGTCTTTGTAGCCATTACTGAACCTCTTTACTATCAAGATAGCAGCTATCAGGACACAAATCTATTTTGTTATCCCATACAACATTACTATCTATATTGGGGTTCTTATCCCAAGCCACACAGCCGCAATCATCAATATAAACGCGCTTAAACACTTCCATAGGCTTCAATGCCGCAAACACACCATCAAGCGGCTTAACATCATATAAGCGCTTCTCGCCGTTATCATACTCCAATAGCAAAGTATAATCACTGTTCGGCTTAACGCCTACAAGCTTTTCCCTGCCGCTATTGAAGTATTCCTTTACTCTTGGTTCTAGTATCATAATAAATCCTCCTGTGCGGATAGAGCCGTTTATTTCAACGGCTCTATCTGGAACAAGTCTTGCTTCTGCTCTGCCAGCTTCCAGTTATCCATTAATTCATCTTGATGAAGGACTGTCCAGCCTAAAAGCAGCTTTAACTGTTTGCTTGGAATGCTACCTTCAAGAACTTCTGCATCATTAATCCCAATTACTACTTCTTCGCCGCCATACTTGGCGTGAAAATGCGGCGGTTGGTGTTCGCGCCAGTTCATATAGATTTTGATACCACGGAAAATACAGATTGTAGGCATATAAGCAACCTCCTTAATTACAATCCTATTATAGCAGATTGTAATTACAGTGTCAATACCTTTTTGAAATTATTCCAACGGTTTATCAACTTCGACATAGTTTTCAATAGTGTCATTACCGCCAACAAAAAGCGTTTTTATATACAGGTGTTCTTGTTCTGTTGGATTTCCATTTTCATCATATATATAACGTGCTTCTTTCCAATCGAACACTTTACCTTCACTAGCATCATAACGGGTTAAGGAATTATTCTGATTCATAACTACACCCCTTACTATAATCTATCTTCTAGTTTATTGATTGCAGAACGCCATTCTTCGCGCTGTGCCTTTACTTCTGCATATTCTTCATCAGTAAGCAAACCTTCGCTATATTTGATTGCTTTATAGTCTGTATCAAACAGTTTTTTCTTTAATTCGCTAATTTCCCTATTAATAGCTTGTATATCATCCTTATGTAATTCTTCTACTGTTGGAGTTCTGCGCTTGATTGTGAATTTACCATTTACAACAGCATAATAAGAATACTTATCAGGCAACGGCTATTTACGTTCTTGTTCTGTTATCTCAATGAATGGTTGTGTATCTTTACCGAAGGAGATAACTTTTCCTGTTTCTTGATTATAATTAACTTTAATCATTATATTACCTCCTATTAGGATTTATAGTATATCCACTATATATTATTTGCATTTCCATAAGTTAAATTTGAGCCATCATAAGAAATATAAGGTGAAGAAGTATCATAACCAAAATAGAAATTATTGCCAGTATTACTTCCTAAATTGCTACCATTTGCTCCAAAATTGAAATAACCCATTTGTTTATTTCCCGATATATTTTCAACATAAACAACTAATTCTTTAGCGTTATATAAATTACTATCATACTAATCTTGTGTATATTGCCAATCATTACTACTAACTGTAATATAACTCATCCAGTTATCCCCTGTAATAATATCCGACGAGCCTCTATACTCAAACATCCCATCAAGGTTTATCATAAACTTATCCACTCTCATATCTTCCGGCGAATCTGAAAATCCAAAATAATAAACAGGGGTGCCTACTTTAGTAATACGAATGATTTTTACGTCATTTATAAACATATCATAATCATTGATATTTTCTTTTATTTTCTAAATCTATGTTTTTTGTTCATCAGTTAAAACAACTTTTGTTTGGTAGTGAAACGATTGTTTATTCATTGAAGGAGTAAATTTAATTGGGGTATCATCCTTCTTTGTAAGAGTTAATGTATTGCCATTTACAGAAGCATCCTTAATATACTTCTCTGGTTCACTACCGCCTGAACCGCCTACACTACTAATAACACCATCAGCAATAGTAATTGTATTACCATCTACTTTCACGCCGCCTAAAGTCGTAGCAGACGCAGTAGGCAGTTCATAAGCGGCAGGAATAGTAGGTTTATCCTTTAAGTCATTGTAGCTTCCAGAAGTAGCAACAGTAGATAAGTCTGCGCTTTTGGCATAATCCGATAAGTCAACCTTTGCGGCTACGTTATTCTCTATCTATTGGATTTCGGCTTGTGTAAAGTAATCTACACCCTTTACAGGTGTTTTTCCATCTTTGCCGTTTATGCCATCTTTACCATTCGTGCCGTTTATACCATCAATACCGTTTCTACCATCAGCACCTTTCAGACTGGCTAACCAATCTGTTTCAGAACCTTCAAACCCTTCATCAAGCGCAATCTAATAAGCGCTCTTGCCATCTTCACCCTTTGCGCCTACTTGAACCTTTTGCGCAATTTCATCTTTGATAGAAGCTATTTCTTCATCGGTATAATAATCAACGCCTTTAATTGGTGTTTTACCATCCTTACCGTCTTTGCCGGGGATACCTTGCGCGCCTGTTTCACCCTTGTAATAATCAACGCCTAATCCCAATTCGCCATTGACTGTTTCTTGCTCTTGGAGAACACCATATAAATCAATCATTGCGTTACCTCCTATTCAATTTCAAAATAAGAGATAGGAATTATAGTATAGATATTACCACCAAAAGTAGTAAGCTAAATATCATACACATATGTTCCATCAGTAAGAGATTTAGTATCGGTTGGAACTAAATTAATAACTCCATTTTCGGCGGTTTTAGTAAATGCTATATCGCTGTCTGCGGTTTTTCTTACGGTTAATGTAATAGTATCATCGTCAAACAACTGTCTTATCTAACCATTTGCTTCTATGATATTCACCTTAAAAGAAGCATTATCGCCTTTTGTAAGTAATATCTTATTTGTTTTCTTATTTATCTAAAACATTATATTACCTCCTTTATTTAATTACGCCTAAAACAGCACAGCGGCAATTAGAATGAAGCGGCGGGTAATTAACTCCTGCTTCTGCTTCTGACAGTTTAAAACGCTTGCCGTTCATCTTGCTACAGATAGGACAAGTTCTTTCATCGTGCGCGGATAGGATTTCATATTCATCTAATCCAGCTTCTTCATATTTGTTCATTGCTGCCTTATTCTATACATAGCTTAATTCTGTTCGTGCTATTCTATCGGCTTTTCTATAACCTACATTGAATGTTTCCATCAATGTCTTTACCAGTTCATCTTTGCTTACCCCACGGCTTACACAGTCAACTAAGCCTTTTTCTAGTGCTACCTGTAATTGCGCCTTGTTCTGCCATATGCGGCTGCTCCAGTGCTTGCCGTCTGCACACCATATACTGTTAATTACTTCTCGCGCTGCCTTTTGGTTGAACTCGCCGCTAAACCCTATAGACTTTCCAACAGAGGAAGAAGTAATAGCATACATATCAAGCAGCTTCTATTTTGTAATATTAATTTCTTCGCCGCCAAGCGCTTTAAGCTGCTTATTAAGGCTTTTCATAAGGCTAAAATAGCGGTTATACTTATATAAATCACTTGCTAATAAGGTATCGTTTCCAGAAGCAATAAGAATTTCATCATATAGCTATTCAATATCACGGCTAACTGCTTTTAGTGCCTATTGGTATTGTTTCTTTAATTCCTTCTCATATTGCGCCAATGTCTTATCAAATATCAAATCACGCTATTCTAATTCGCGCTTTTGCCAATAATTCATTCAGCATCATCCTATTCATTAGTAGAAGCATCATTAAATCCATACATATCCATATTCATTTCTTTCTACTCTTGGATAAGTTCATATTCTGCATCTACATCTTTAATAAATGGAAGCAGGGAAAGTAATGTCTTATCACTTACAATACCTCTTAATTGGTTAATAACTTGCGCGGTATCTGTGATATTTTGTGGTAAATTTCTTGTAAATACAATCTATACATCACGCCAAGTATTATCACCATTTGTAAGTCTAAGAACAGCACATATAAGTTCAATACGCTTCTACAGTGCCTTCGTCATATTAGCTGCGATATTAGAACTAACATTTTCAAAACCAACCAACTTATAACGCATAGCAATACCTGATTGCGACAGCATCTTCTCATCTGTAAAATCAGGTGAATTAGAAATCTTATGAATTGTATCATTGATATTCTTTAACATATTCTCAATCTGCGTATCGCTTACACTCTTGGTTAAATAGCTGGCTTCTGCGTCTGTATCCATAAGCAGCACACGATTCTGCTTCATAGCAACTAAATCATCAGCATCAGCCTAACAGCCTTTCAACACCAAGTAAGCATCACAGAAGCTTTCAAAATCATCAACTTCACTTGATAACAGCTTGTTATAAGCATCTTGTAATGTCATTACCTTATCAAAAATGCTTTCTTCATCAAAGTTCAAACTAAATACTGTAATTGGAACTTGATTATAAATATTAGGCTTTTCTTCCAATAGAGAAAGAGTAGCAAAGGCATTACTACTTTTGTATTTGCGGATGAACTCATTACCATATACTTCAATATAATATTCATCCTAATCATTGTTTACTGTATCGGCTACATAATATCTAATTACATAGAGTAAATCATTGTTTAAATCATTAGAATAGATAGGAATACATTCACGGCTGTCTAATACCTTAAAGCGCTGTCTGGCTTCTTCATCTATATAGTTGATTTCATAGGATTTTCCGAAGATTAAAGCATTGCGTAAATATTCATTATCTTCTGTTCTAACGTCATTGTAGTTTAATACATCTTGGATAGCATCAAAATCATTAGGTGAACTATATGTAATATCAATTCCTGTCAAATATCCTAAGTAATTCTATACAATGTTGAAACAATAATTAGTAACAATGCGGTTGCACGGCTTGCCTACATCCGTCGCAACCTTCTGCATAATCTCCTAATTACCTTTATAGTATTTTAAATACTTATTTAATTTTGGCTTTTCTTTCAATTCAAATTGCTAAATAGTATCAGCTATATAGCGTTCTGTCAAATCTGCTTGTCTATCTATAATAAACAATTAAATTACCTCCTTTATAATACATTCCTTGGTAAAGAAACCAGCTTTCCAGCGCCAGCAGACTAAAGGCTATAACGCAAAGCATCTATATAATGGTTAAACGCATCAATAGGCTTATTAATATACTCTCCGCTTTGCTTATCCTTTTGCCAAGCATAATTTTGGAACTCTGTAATTATTCCTTCACAATCAGGATGAACTATTATTTCATATTGTTGTAATTTCTAAATGCCGTGAATAATACTATCAGCACCTTTTACACTTGGCTTAATTTTAATAATACCTTCGCGCCGCATTTCTTCAATAGATTTTTGTTCGGCGCAATCAGCTATAATAACTGATTTGCTGAACCCCATAGCTTTTATAATATTTGCTAACTCTTGGTTTGTTTTATTTGTGTCTCCCCATATCTTAAATACATACAGTTTCTTATTTTCTTCATCCAGTAGTGAAGCAACAAACGCAGAAATATCATTAACAAAGCCATAGTCTAACCCACATATTAACTATCCCTTTATATCTGCGTGATTAAATTCTTCTACCTTTACATTCTGGAAAACAAGTCTGTCTAATGATACGAAATCACCCAAGGCTTCTATCTGCCAACGTTGATAATCACGCTGCTTCAATGCTTCATATCGTTCTGCTACATTTGCGCCAAGAAATGGATTATCAAGATAAGTAGATTTCAATATAAAAGTGTTTAATGGCATAATATCAGTATCAAAGCCGAAATAGGTATATACAAAGTTTGCCTTACTAATGGGATTAAAAGAAAAATACATCTATAACGGCAATTTGAATTTAGGACTTCTTAATGTGCCGTCAATTAATTCTACATCTTCCTTATTAAATCCGGTAACTTCATCCATAAATACATCACTTATATCCGCAAAGCCTTTAATCTTTTCCGGCTCGTCTAATCCAAGACATTTAAATTCAGTGCCGTTAATATTACAAGTAATTCTAAATTCAGTCTTATTTATTGAGAAATAATCCAATAGATGAAAATCAGAAATAGTTTGAAGCATCTCTTTCCATACACTATCTCTAAGTTGCGTTGTCTGCTTGCGCATCAAAAGAATCATACGGCGTTCACGCAAACCCTTTATCAGCAGCTTCTACATTATGAATTTTGTCTTCCCCGACGCTCTGCCGCCATAATACACATTATATCTTTTGGAATAATCATATAAGTAAGGTAAGTAAATAGGACAAAATATCTACTTGCTTATATTTAAGTTAATTGTCGGCATATACATACCTCCAATAATATCCCCCTGCCATTTTACGCTCTTTTCTTAAAACTTTACCTATATTGCCTTGCGGTATCTTCGTTTGTCGGCTGGCTTCACACTAAGAAGGAAAAATGGCAATTACTTCATTCGTATTCATATCTATCTGTGCTACATCTTTATAACCCATAGTCTATTTTAATGTGGCGGCACATTTTTCTTTTCTGGTTCCATAATTGACATTATATTTACTATTACACCATTCCAAATTATCAATACAATTATTAGCAGGATTTTCGTCTTTATGATTAACCTATGGTAATCCAGAAGGATTAGGAATAAAAGCAATGGCGGCAAGCCTATGTATTAATTCCTATTTGCGTTTTCCGTTTTTTGCGGTTAGATGAACTCTAAAATATCCTCTACCTGTGTCAATGGGTTTCAAAATTCTCTATGTTTTAACATTCCATATTCTACCTAAATTTGAAACCTAATATAATCCTTCATATCCTTTGATGTCTTTCCAGATTTCACAGTTTTCCAACATAATTTACCTCCATTATTGCTAATTGTTTTTCTTGTCAATATTGTTCTCTCTGGTGAAGTAGAAAACAATAATTATAGAAAACATATTAATAAAGTCGCTTGCTACAATTACACCTGTCAGCGCCAAAACCGCAAAACAGATAACCATAATAAGGCTAACAATGCTCTTTACATCAATTAATTTTGCTAATTTCTCTTTAATAGCATCCATTATAATCTCTCCTTTACTCTACAATATTTACATTGATTTCTGTAGATACATTAGCATCTACTTTCTACGTCTATAACCCCATCTATTTCTACAATAAATCAAGCGCTTTAAGCTGTGCCGTAGCATTATAGTAATTATCATCTTTTTCCGCAAATGCTATATCAGCCAGTTTTTCAGCCACTCTTTCCGCAGAAATATTTAATGCTTCAAATCTCTCTTTTTGTAATTCTCTAATATATTCTTTTACTTTATCATTTCTCAAAATCCTATAAGTGTTGCTCCTTAATGAAGCTTCATTCCAACAATCATAAACTACAGCATACGCTTTCTAGGCGTTATAACCATTAGCAACATATTCTTCACAAAACGCCTGTTGCTTTCCGTTCAATCCATTTTGCGGCATTATCTTTCACTTCCTATCTTATAAAGCGCTGCGCCAATCAATATTCCAAGAGTGAAGATAATTACGCCTGTAATCATACCTAAAATCATTGCGCTACCTCCTATTCAAATTTTTCTAATTTCTAATCAATCATTGCCAAATTATATATTAATAAAATAAATTCTTCGCTCATTAATTTTTACCTCCATAACTATAATTCTTGTTAGCTCTACAGAGCAAATTTTTAATTGTATGAGTATTTGTAAGAGAATTATTTTTTTCGGCTCCAAAAGCCAAACTAAATAATCAATCTTGCCATTCATGTTTAATGCAGCTATATTTGCGTGCTAAATCAGTTCTAAATACATATGCCTTAGATACCTTATTATCTAAGTTATCGTTGAAAATTTTTACTTCCCCGTGTTCCTCCAAAAGAGAACAAGTAAGAGGGAAGTCTAATATGTAGCCGTGCCGTTTTACCATATCATAAATACATACATAATCAGCCTTACACTTGAATAACCATCCTGCACTTACATAATCGCCACGCTACGCTCCTGCTTCAAAAAAGAAATTACCTGTTTTATTTATGCGGTAATCTGCCTTAACTTCTAAGCCTGCGGTTTTGCCATTTTTCTTTATCAAGAAATCTATATCAATTTTTTGGTAATCAGGCACTTCGGCAACATCTACAACTTCTATTCCTCTTGATTGTAAATGCTTCTTTACTATTTGTTCTGCTTGTTTTCCTTTACTTTTTTGCTATTGGAAACCATTCATATTAATCACTCCTTCTTATGGTTATAAAAAAGGCAGTAATGAAATTAATCATTACTGTCCTGTTCTTTATCTATATGGATTATTTCTATTGTTTCATCACCGCTGATTATATAATGTTCTTCTTTTTTATCTAATAAATCTTCTACTTTCAATTTACTAATATCGTTTTTGCCTGTTGGAGTTAATATATTTAGTTTTGGATTAAATTCCTCTATATATCTATCTTCTAATTCGCTTAAACAGTCTATATCACAATACTATATAGGGAAACAGTCAACCCAATGTCCTCCAAGAAACGCAGATAACAATAATAGATATTTCTTTTCCTAATTGAACATAGCGTTCTATATGTTATATATATGGGAACGGCAACGCTGCTAAACATTTTTACTCTTTCCAACATATACAATTTTCATATCCACTGTGATACAATATATTCCAGCTCTTGATTCACAGTCTAATAGCAAACCCCAATCATCTATAAAATTGTCTAAATCTTCTAATCTCATAATTAATCTCCTTGTATTAATTAAAATACAAATTCTATATTTTCATTTTGCTTTATCTGCTCTAGGCGGCAGGTATATACAAACGCATAATCGCAATCACCATTATCAAACACTTCTTCGGCTAATTCAAAGAACTACTGATTAAAAGCATTTAAGATTATTGTATTGCAGCTATAGTAGCAGCATTTAAATTCTTTCCAACAGGTAAGATTAGCAGAGGAATAAGCATCTGCTTTATTCATTCCATCCTTTATATTTTTTTCTGCTAATTTTCTTCTGTGGTTTTCATATTTAATCTTTCCTTCATCATCTTCGTCAACTTTCATTCTTGTTTTCTAGCCGTCTACATACATAGATACCCAATAAGTTTTTCTTAATCTATTGGTTTCTACAACATTATAATCAACTAACTTTTTATACCATCTTTTTAAGGTAATTTCACTTACTTCAATATTATAATCTTGCTTCATTACATTTGCTCTTTCTCCAAAAGGCATAGAAGAAAATTCTTCATCCATAAGCAAGTAAACAAATGTGGCGAACTTACCTATATCAATTCGGATATCTAAATCAAATTCTCTTATAAGCAATTCATTCAGTCGTTCTTGTGCGGTTGAAGGAGCTGCCGTTATCTATATGACTTTTCTACTATACACAAATGAATAACCCCACTTGGTTAAAATAGACTACACTTTTCTACTAAAGTGTGAATCAGTTATTTCTACCTTCAATAACTCTGCCATTTCAGTGCGTGAGTAATTTCTTACCTCTATTTGCTACATTTCTATCCACCTTTAAAATTTAGTATATTATTTTTATCCAGTTAGGACTTTTATTCAAAACTTGATACTTTATAAATAATATATGTCGTATCAACTTTTGGCGTTTTTATTTAGTTTGGCTTTTGGATTTAAAAAAATTAAATAATTAGATTTATTTTTGGCTGTTTGTAGAAAACAGTCTTGAAACCGCCATTCTAATAAATTCACTAATTGTTATATTGTGTGCTTCACAATATTCAGCTATTCTCTCTTTCTCTTTTGTAGTAATTCTAACTCAAATGCTCGATACTCTTAATCTTCACTATAATAGAGCAAGACAGGGTGCAATTACTCAGGAATTAACTGAAATCGTAAGTGGTAGTAACGCATTGGAATAAAATCCTATGCGTAATTGCTTAACCGTAGGTATAGGGTAAGTTAAAATTTTTTAAGGAGTGAAAAAACAAATAGTGATTAAATCTCGTATCCGTAAGAAGAATAACCTAATGCTTTTAAATTTCTTCTATCTTACATCTATATATAAAAAATACAACTGAATATTTTTTATGTCGAATGAATTTATATTATCATTGGAAATTCCATCTGTCAACCGTTTACACA
>ERZ779888.1603-NODE-1603-length-21641-cov-2.827342_pt1 | contig 21641 bp, 21 predicted proteins | sample MGYA00511245_ERZ779888 | MGnify/ENA primary metagenome ERZ779888 (study PRJEB29588, sample SAMEA2155255) | human gut metagenome | biome: human gut; feature: human-associated habitat; material: faeces | place: Denmark | collected 2008/2010 ...
ATATCGACAGATAAATACGGAACCGACGGAGATATTGTTAAATTTGTCATTTTAGAAATCGCCGATAAGTAAGCACCGGTAATAATATTACCAAGTTCCATTAACGCTGACATTTCCATTTCTGAAAAAGTATCATCCGCTTGCGGCTTCATGCCAAGCAATTGTTCCACCAAACGATGTGCATCTTCCGAACCAAGCATAAATAACATAGAACCTTCAATGTCTCCCTCTAAGGAAAGCATGATTCCCGCAACCAATGTTTCTTCGCCACCGATCACATTAGCTAATTGTTGGAATGTCAACATTTTTACTTGTGGAACATACATGTCAACTTTTGCATTGATCATTTGCGACAACGCGGTGACCGCATTGCCGGCACCAATGTTGCCAATTTCCGTAAGTACATCAAAATTCATATTATCTAAGCCCTCTGTGTTCGTCATATGCACACCTCGATTCTGTCAGCCCCTTGGTTTATTTTTCTGCTGTGCCTACAATTACGCTAGACATATTTAATAAAGATATTAAATTATCACCATTTTTACCAATACCGCTCAAATACTGTGCTTTAGCATCGTTCATATCAATCGCAGTATTTTTCTCAATATCATTTTCACTCAGAGTCAAAACCTCTTTTACCTCATCCACAATTAAGCCTACAGCAGACTGCGGTTCTAACTTAATAATAATGATACGTGTCGCATTGGTATATTCGTCCGGTTTCAGGTCAAATTTCAACCGCAAGCTCATCACTGGAATGATCTCACCACGAAGGTTGATCTCCCCCTTAAAATACTTCTGCGCCTTTGGTATACGTGTGATCCTTTGATTTCGAACAATATTATCCACATAACTGATATCTATGCCATAATATTCATCATCCAATTTGATCACTATATACTGCTTGCTCTCTCCCACAACGTTTAAGTTCTGAATATCTGCTATCTCTTCCATGATGTACCTCCCCCTATACTAATGCATTTACTTCAAGAATCAATGCAATCTCTCCATTACCAAGAATGGTTGCACCACCTATCATCTTGCTGCAATTAATGTAATTACCGATTGACTTGATAACAATCTCCTGCTGACCGATCAAATTGTCAACGACAAGACCAGCCTGCTTATCGCCCTTGCGGACAATAACAACCGTCAGACTCTCTTCCTCGTTTTCTACCGGTTCAACATCTAAAAGATTATCAAGACGGATCAACGGAATAACATTTCCGCGTAAATTGATCACTTCTTTCGTCTGAACATGTTTGATATCCTCAAGCGGAATATCTTCGATCATTTCAATATTACCAAGCGGAATTGCATATTTTTCTGTGCCAAGCTCAACCATAAGAGCCTGAATGATCGCCAGTGTAAGTGGCAGACGGATAATAAAACTACTTCCCTCACCCAATACGCTCTTACATTCAATATTACCACCAAGACCTTCAATCTTTGTCTTAACGACATCAAGACCAACACCTCGACCGGAAATATCTGTAATTTTTTCAGATGTTGAAAAACTTGGACGGAACAATAATTCAACGATCTCTTTGTCAGACATCAACTCTGCCTGTTCGCTTGTGATCGTTCCTTTATCTAATGCTTTTTGTCGTACCTCATCTACATTTATGCCGGCACCATCATCGCGGACCTCAATAATAACATTATTGCCATCCTGATATGCATCGAGGAAAATGTTGCCGACCTCCGGTTTGCCAAGTGCAATTCTCTCTTCATTCGATTCCAAGCCATGATCTGCTGCATTGCGGATCAAATGCTGCAATGGATCTCCGATCTCATCAATAACGGTACGATCTAACTCTGTTTCCTCACCCGTCATATGAAGTTCCATCTTTTTGTCGAGCTTTTTGCTGAGATCTCGAACCATACGTGGAAAACGATTCAAAACACTTTCAATCGGCACCATACGTACCTTCATAACAGACTCATGCAGATTCGTTGTTACACTTTCTAAATATTCAATCTGCTCATTAAATCCATTATCGTTTCTATGTTCATTCGTTGCACTGCTGGAAACTAATCCATTCTTCGCAATGATCAACTCACTCACCAGATTCATCAAAACATCCAGTTTTTCAATATCCACACGTACCGTACGACCAATCGCCGGTTTTGCCTTAGAAGTTGCTTTCTTTTCCGGTTTCTTCTGTGTCGCTGCTGCAGCCTGCGCTTTTGGTTTGTCCTCGGTTTTCGTCGCTGGATTTGATTCTTTTCCCGCGGTCTGCACCGACTCCTCGTGTGCTGCTTCCTCAGCCCCTTCTAATTGTACCTTAAACGTTCCAACAACCGCTTCTTTGATCTCCGATACGTTTTCAATTGCTGCTTTTACTTTCTCAGCGGACTCTTTTGTAAAGTACACCAAACTGAAATCATAATCGAACTTTTCATCCTCAATATCCTGTACGTTCGGCTCGGCTTTCATAACCTCGCCAAGCTCTTCCAAACATTTGAATACCAAAAAAGCTCTCGCCGCTTTCAATATACAACTATCCTGCAAGTATACCGTAATTCCTAATATGTTGAGATTTTCTTCTTTTGCTTTTTCAAATGTTGCTTTCTCATAATCACTAATACGAATGTTTTCGTATTTCGCTTTATTCCCATCACTTGCAGCCGACTTATCATCACTCGGTGCTGCTGTCGGTGTCGGGACCGGCACCTCTCCGGTACCACCTTTGGCTTTATCCGCAATGGAATTTAAGGTGTTGATAATTTCTTCATTATCCTCCGTACCCTCATCGGCTGATTCCAAAATATTAGCCAAATAGCCTTCCAATGCGTCCAGTCCACGGAACAGTACATCAATCAATTCCGGCTGCACTTTCATGTTACCGCTTCTGATCTCCTGAAATACATTTTCCATGTCATGCGTCAAACGCTGCATTCTCTTGTAGCCCATTGTTCCAGCCATTCCTTTCAAAGAATGCGCTGCACGGAAGATCTCATTGATCGTTTCCATGTTATCCGGCTCTGTCTCCAAGATCATCAACTGATCACTAAGCGTTTGCAAATGTTCTTTTGTTTCATCGATAAAAATTTCTAAATACTGGCTTACATCCATTTCATTGCACCCCCACGTGTTTAATGATTGTTTCTGCAATCTGCTGCAGCTCGACAACTTCGTCAACAGCTCCGGCTGTGGCAATCGCTCGTGGCATACCATACACCGTACTGCTCTCTTCATCCTGCGCAATTACATAAATCTGCTTGACTTGTTCCAATTGTAAAATACCGTCTGTCCCATCAGAGCCCATTCCGGTCAAAACCACACAGGTTATCTCATCACAGGAGACGTTCATCAACGACTCATACATAATATCTGCACAGGGTTTTAATGCATTTCTGGCCTCCTCGATCGTAACGGACAAATACTGCTCATGCTTATTTTTCTCCATTACGCGAAACTGAAAACCGCCCTTTGCAATATAAACAGTTCCTTTCCGCAACGGTTCACCATGCTCTGCTTCTTTGACCGTGATCTCACTTAGTTCATTCAAACGTCTTGCAAGCGATCCGGTAAATCCTTCCGGCATATGCTGTACAATGACAACTGACGCATCGAGATTCGACGGCAGTTTTGGAATGACCTGTTGCAATGCTTTCGGTCCCCCTGTGGAACAGGCAAGTGCTACGATCTTATTTGCACCCAGCACCAGCGGTTCTTTGGAATGCTTGGAACGATCTGCTTTCACCTCTCCTGCTACGCCGCCACGCTTTCTCTGCATGACAGGTGCTTTTTGTATGTGAAACAATTTCTTAAACACAGTTTTCTGTGTTTCCGGTTTCGGAACCGACTGCTCCTCTCCGGTATCCAATCCTGCCGTAGATAATCCCGTTGCCACATAAAGCATCCTTATGAACATATTGATAAAGAAAGGACCCTTCGCTTCGGAAAGACTTGTTGGCTTTGTAATAAAGTCAAAAGCACCGAGCTCCAACGCACGAATAGTTTCCGCGCCGCCTTTCTGAGCTAATGTGCTGACAATTAACACCTTCTCACGTTGATGTCTCTCATTCAACACTTTCAAAAAGGCAATGCCATCCATTCGAGGCATATTGATATCTAAAACAATAGCATCAACCTTTGCTCCAGAGTCTAAAATTTCCAGTGCCTCCACACCGTCCTCTGCCAGATATGCTGCATTGAGTTCCTTGTTATCATCTATTATATCAGAGAGTACTCTTCTCATGAGTGCAGAGTCATCTACAATTAAAATATTTTTCATGACGTATTCCCCTTTTACCGCTGACCATTCCGAAACATACGCGCAAAAAGACCAGATAAACCTTTTGCTGTAAATGCTCCAGGCGTGTTCGCCGGTTGGTTGATAATTTGTCTGGCAATCCGACTGATCGCTTTGCTTGCCGGTGCATTCGGGTAAGCAATCGTAACCGGTTCCTGCCGCATTACGGCATTTTGCAATTTGAAATCATGTGGAACGCTTCCAAGGTATTCCATCTCCATCTGCAAAAATTTACTAGACACCGCACTCAACTTTCGATATAATTCTCTGCCCTCATCTTCTGACTGCGTTCGATTGCTGATCATATGAATCTTCATTTTACCGCCCTCGAACTCTTCCTGTCGCTGCAAAGTTTTCAAAAGAGCATAGGCATCCGTGATCGACGTAGGCTCCGGTGTCACAACGAGAAGCACCTGACTGCTACAGAGCACCAGATCGATCACAGAATCCGAAATACCCGCACCGGTATCAATTAATATCACATCAGCTACCTGATCCAATTCATATACGGAACGAACTAGATTTTGTATCTGATCACGCGATAAATTAGTCATCTCCCGAATACCGGATCCCCCTGAAATAAATCCAATATTTTCCGGGCCTGACGCAATGATGTCACAAACTCCCTTACCATGAAACATCATATCGGCCAGATTGTACTTCGGCCGGATTCCGAGCATGATCGCAAGACCAAAATCAGCATCTAAAATAACTACTCGCTTACCCATTTTACTGAGAGTAATAGCCAGATTAACAGATATATTAGACTTTCCAACGCCGCCCTTGCCACTTGTAACGGTAATGACTTTGGCTAAATGCTGTCTTCTATTTTGATTTTTTATAATGTTGCGTAAACGCTCAGCTTGATCCATCAGCCATTCCCTCCTAAAAGCTGTTTTGTTATTTTTTGTGCATCCATTTTTCCAATATCATCCGGCACATTTTGTCCCCACGTCGCATAAGATAACTGTGCACCGGTCAACATATGGATGTTAAAAATATTGCCAACGGTATCCGTTTCGTCTAATTTCGTAAAGATCAAATAATATTCTGTGATCTTACGATACACTTCTGATATTTTCTTCAAATCCTTGTATTTTGTAGTTGCACTTAGTACCAGATAGACCTCTTTATCTTCTTCGGGCACTTTATCTAAGATCTTTTTAATATCCTGCACTTGTTCTGCATTTTGATGTGAACGTCCTGCCGTGTCAACAAATACAAGGTCAAACTCTTTTAGTTCATCAATGGTTTTATCCATTTCATCTGCCGAATAAACAACTTCTAATGGTATACCCAAAATATTGGCATAGGTTTTTAGCTGCTCTACTGCGGCAATGCGATACGTATCTGCTGTGATCAGCGCAACCCTGGTTTTTTTTGTGAGTTTTAATGTGGAAGCAATCTTTGCAATTGTCGTTGTCTTACCAACACCCGTCGGACCTACAAAGAAAATGTATTTGGTCTTTGTCGTTTTAACGTCGATCAAATGTGGCTGACCAATTTTTAATATGATCTTTTGATATACCCCCGCTAACACATTATCTAACGTCCATTCTTTTCTGGAACCGCTCTTTACCTCTTTTAGGATCTGATCCACATATTGTTCCTGAACCTCATTTTCAAGCATCTTTTTCTTGATCATCTGAAAATAAGCGTCCATTTTGTCATCTGTTTTATCATTCTGCTTGGTTTCCGTCTCTTTCGCAGTCCCCATCTGCTTTTCCAAAAGATTCTGCAGTTTTGACAACTTTTGTTCAATCATCTTCTGCTCATTGATCACAGACTCGTTAACCCTTTCGTCCGGCTCATCCGGAAGAATTTGATCATTTTGCTGCATTTGTTTCCGTTTTGCTTCCTGCATAGCTGCTTTAGAATCCGGCGCCGTATATTCTGACCGTCTTCGAATTGCCTCCTGCAGTTTACTAAAATCCGGTTTTTCAGCATTCTCTGCTGTATCGTCAATTGCCGCCGTAAGCTCTACATGAGGTTTGCGAAACAACTTAAACAAGCCCTTGGGCGTTGTTTTTTTGACATTCATAATAACAACATCCTTCCCCAGTTCATTTTGCGCCATCTGTGTAGCAAGGTCTTCTGTTTGTGCTATATACTTTTTGATAACCACTATACTGTCACCATCCCTATTGATTGTAATTCTACATTGCTGTCAATTTCATTATAAGATACAACGATCAAATCCTGAAATTGCTCTTCCGTCAGTTTCTTAAAATAAAGCCGAACGATCGGCGATGTAACAATAATTGGATTTTTTCCCAATTCTTCCATTTTTTCCATTTCCTCTCCAACCGACTTTAGGATCATCTGCGTCTTGTCAGGCTCTAAATTAATATAAGTGCCCTGTTCTGTCTGTTTGATAGATCCCATAATTTCCTGCTCAATTTTTGGATCCAATGTAACAACACTGGTCATCTCATTAGGCGGGAAGTATTTATTCGAGATCGCCCGTTTCAGACTTTGTCGGACATATTCCGTCAAAACATCCGTATCTCTAGTGCTTGTCGCATTATCGGCAAGTGTTTCAAAGATCGTCACCAGATCGCGAATTGAAATTCCTTCACGAAGCAGGTTCTGCAATACCTTCTGTATCTCACCAACACTCAGCATTTTAGGTACAAGTTCAGATATCAACGTTGTATTTGCTTCCTGAATGTTATTGATCAGATTCTGCACATCCTGTCTCGTAAGTAACTCATCTAAATGACTGCGGATCACTTCTGTAAGATGTGTTGCAATGATCGATGGCGGATCAACTACCGTATATCCCATAGATTCCGCACGTTCTCGCTGCGATTCCGTGATCCAGATCGCCGGCAGATGGAACGACGGCTCGAATGTTGGAATACCTGTGATCTCCTCTTCCACAAACCCCGGATTCATCGCCATGTAGTGATCAAATAAAATCTCACCTTCACTGATCGGTACGCCCTTGATCTTGATCACATACTGATTCGGATTAAGTTGGATATTATCTCTCAGACGGATCATCGGAACAACACATCCCAGTTCCAGTGCGACCTGACGACGTATCATAACAACTCGATCCAACAGGTCACCACCTTGGTTCACATCCGCCAGAGGAATGATTCCGTAACCAAATTCCAATTCGATCGGATCTACCTGCAGCAAAGAGACTACATTCTCCGGTCTTCTGATCTCCTCTGCTGTCTCTTCTTCCTCGTCAACCTCTGTCTCAATATTTTGTACTTCCATCGCCGATTCGATAGCTCGACCGGCAGCAATGAACAAGATTGCATAAATAAAGCAGATTAATGTTGGAAGCGGCGTCAATCCAAGTAACGCCATCGTCGCTCCGACTATGTACAATACCTTCGGCGTCGAAAACAACTGTGTGATCAACACATTTCCAAGATCCGACTCCTTTGATACTTTTGTTACCAGCACACCGGTTGACAACGAAATAACCAATGATGGTATCTGACTGACCAAACCGTCTCCGATCGTGAGTATGGAATATTTCTGCAATGCCTCTGTCATTTCTAATCCCTGCGACATAACACCGATAGCAAGACCGCCGACAAAATTGATCACTGTGATTATCAACCCCGCTGTCGCATCACCCTTTACATACTTCGAAGCACCATCCATCGCTCCGAAAAAAGTAGATTCGTCCTGAATCTTTTGACGGCGTTCCTTAGCCTGTTCATCTGTGATCGCACCCGTATTTAAATCGGCATCGATCGCCATCTGTTTACCAGGCATGGCATCCAACGTAAAACGTGCTGTTACTTCCGACACACGCTCAGAACCTTTATTGATCACGATAAACTGTACAATGATCAAGATTAAAAACACAATACCGCCAACAATCAGATTTCCACCACCGACAAACTCGCCGAACGCCTGAACTACGTTACCTGCCTCTCCTTTCAGCAGAATATTTCTCGTCGATCCTACATTCAACGAAATACGAAACAACGTTGTCATCAGCAGCAATGTCGGAAAACTCGACATATTCAACGCCTCTGTCGAAAACAGCGCATTAAACAATATAAACAATGCAATTGCCAGATTTAGCATCATCAAAATATCCAGCAAAAACAATGGTATTGGTATAATCAAAAAGATGATAGGTACCAGGATATATAATCCCAGCATTAAATCAGTCCGTTTCATCATGTATCTCCTTTAATCGTCTTCTGAAAGAAACGTTATCCCGTTTTCCCTTTCAGATTATATACATACGCCAACACTTCCGCCACCATCTGGTATAATTCGGGCGGAATCTCAGCTCCAATCTCAACATTATGATATAGCATTCTCGCTAATGGTTTATTCTCCACGATCTCGATCTGATAATTTGATGCCGTTTCCTTGATCTTCGCCGCCAAATAATCAGCACCTTTGGCAACCACAACCGGTGCCTCGTGTTTCTCCTTGTCATAACGTATCGCCACAGCCAGATGTGTCGGATTGGTAATGACAACATCCGCATTTGGAAGTTCTTGCATCATACGCTGCCTGGATGCCTGCTGCATACGGGATTTCTGTTGGCTTTTTACCTTGGGATCTCCCTCGGACTGCTTATACTCATCCTTAACTTCCTGCTTGGTCATCTTCATATCTTCCTGAAATTTCCATTTCTGATAAACGATATCCACTACCGCGATGACAACAAATAATGCACTGATACGCAATCCAATATTAATGATGATATCTCCCAACAACTCTAAACCCTGAGTCAACGTATAGGAATACATATTCATCACTAATGCCCATTTGTCTTCCAGGTAATTTTTAACAACATAAATTATGACACAAATCTTAGCAATGGATTTAAGCAATTCCATGATCTTGTCTTTTGAAAACAGACGCTTCACACCATTAACCGGATTAAATTTGTCAAACTTAGGCTTTATCGGTTCAAAAGAAACCTTCCATTTAACCTGTACAATGTTTACGGCAAATGCAACAATAAATGTACTCAGCAAAAAAGGAAGGCAGATGATCGTGATCTTTTGGATCAGTTGCTGCAATATAGCACATGCCATCTGCAAATTAAACTCATCCTTAGTGACATCGCTGATCTTCCCAAAAAACAACGCAAAACCATCCTTAAATTGGCTGCCCAAAAATGCCATCAATAGCTTTAACAAAAAGAAAAACACCAGCAACGACACAGCCGTTATGGCATCCATGCTTTTCGCCACTTGACCTTTTTTGCGGGCATCTTCCAGTTTTTTGGGAGTTGCGCTTTCGGTTTTCTCGCCGCCCTCGCCATCTTTGGCAAAAAGCTGCAGATCATACCGTATTCTGCCATGCCTAACCATACATTTCCTCTCCAATATCATCGCTTTGTTCTGATAAAGATGCAAAAACACCCTCTTTATACTATACCGTATTTGCAACAAAATAGCAACGCCAACTATTATCGTCTACGCTGCCATCGCCTGCACAAAATATTTTGTGAATGTATGCATTTCATCAAAAAGGAAGTCTGCTGCTCCGGCAAACAACTGCATCGTCAGAAATAGCAACACAAGCCCCACAAACACTTTAAGTTGCATTCCAACGACAAACATATTCATCTGTGGTGCAATCTTTGCCAAAATGCCAAGCACAATATTGATGACAAGCATACAACAAAAAATAGGAAGCACAATTCGAAAACCGATGACAAAATAATTAGTGATAAATGTCACCATGATATGATACAGATCGACCGAAAATTTTGCACCTCCAATTGGTACAAGCTGATAAGAATCCATCATAGCATCAATAATAAAATAATGCATGTCTGATACTAAAAACAAAAGCATAAATATATACATATAAAAATTTGACGTGATCGTTGAATTTACATTTGTTGTCGGGTCCATTTCCTGAACCATCGAGAAGCCAATTTCCATATCCAACATATTACCGGAAAAATTAAAGATATAGAGACACAATCTGGATCCCAGACCAATGATAATACCGGTAATCGCTTCTTTAAGCACTAATCCGGAATATTCTAATATATTTGCATATTCCACAGCCTTGTAATCAACCTGGTTCATCACCGTCAACGATAGAAAAAACGCGATAGCAACTTTTACACGTCGCGGGATTTCACTGGAACCAAAAAAAGGAGCAACAAAAACAACGGAAGCCACCCGAATAAATACCAATAAAATATATTCTAAGTATTCAACCGTAAAATTCAATGTTCGTCTCTCCTTATCTGTTCGATGTTATTTGCAGATAAACGATCCATAACCTGACCGTCTTCTTTTATGTCCTCTTCACCGATCACTCACTTAATATATTGAGGTATATTTTTCATCAATGCTTCAAATAAATCTACCATATTATTCATGATCCAGCCGCCACACAGCACCAACACCAGCATGATTGCTAAAAACTTTGGCACAAAAGTCAGCGTTTGTTCCTGAATAGAAGTAACTGTTTGAAAAATACTAATGATCAATCCAATGATCAGCGAGATCAGTAGCAGCGGAGCTGCTGATTCCACCGTTGTCCAGATCGTCTCACGGGATATGTCTAACACAAGACTCTCACTCATTGCACAGTCTCCTTTCTACTCGTTCCTCTGATGGTTAATGGAACGACTGCACTAACTGTCCGATCAATAGGTTCCATCCATCTGCCAATATAAACAATAGTATCTTAAAAGGCAGGGATATTGTCGTCGGTGGCAACATCATCATACCCATTGACATCAGTGTCGAAGCCACTACCATATCAATAACGATGAACGGCAGATACAACAAAAATCCAATAATAAACGCTGTTCGAAGTTCACTGATAATAAATGCCGGTATGACCGTAATAAGAGAAAGATCATCAAAGCTCTCAATATCATCCGATGAAATGTCATTGATCGTCATAAATAATTTGAGATCCTTTTCTCTAGTTTGCTTTAACATAAATGTTTTCAAAGGTTCCGAAGCCTTTTCTAATGCCTTCTTCTGTGTCAGATTGCCAGCCATATACGGCTGAACTGCATTAGTGTTTACTTCATTAAACACCGGACTCATTACTGCAAATGTAATAAATAATGCCAAACCGATCAATATCTGATTTGGTGGCGTTGTCTGCGTTCCAATTGCTGTTCTCAAAAAATGAAAGACAACAATAATACGCGTAAACGACGTCAACATGATCAAAATGGAAGGTGCAAGCGACAAGATCGTAAGAAGGATCAAAATCTGTAAAGTAGATTCCAACGTAACGCTGCCGGCATTGGATGTAATATTCAGATCTAACGTATTATCATCGTCATCCGCATTCCCGGATATTTGATTTCTTGTTGTACTGTCAACGCGATCAGACGTTGCCAAAGCATACGAAGGAGACGCTGCAAACCATACACATAAAAAAACGACTAATATCGTAATTGCGCGCATCGTTCTGTGCTTTAAAAAAAATCTTTTTCTTATATTCTGTCTCAATTGTCCCTTGGTACCTTTCTATCATATTGCTATCATTTCACACTTCAATCTTCATATAACAGATCACTGTTTATCCGGCTTTTTTTTATGTTTCAGTATTTCCTGAAACATCTCAGAAAAACCTTCTGTCCTAGGCATTTGCACCGGCTCCTTTATCAAAAGATCCTCTTGCGTAAGCTCAGTCAAAAAGACAACCGAATCTTTTGTCTGCACTAATGCAATATATTTTTTGCCAACCTGTATGATCTGTATCATTTTTCCCTGACCAATGGGATATGTTTCAATAATCTTAATATTTCCTGCATATTTCTTACCTGACATCGCCCCGGCATACCATTTACTTACAAAAGATGCGGCAAACAACAGTACGATCAATAAGATCAACAGGCCGATCAACTTAAAAAAGCTGGACAGTGCAGAAAAATTAGCCGTCATCAATAACATTCCTACACCTCCAGCTCTTTATGTATCCTACTCTTTATTTTGATATCTCTACAATTCGTATACCAAAATTTTCCTCAATAACAACTACTTCGCCCTTAGCAACAAATTTACCATTGACCAAAACATCAACCGGTTCCCCTGCTAACTTATTAAGCTCAATGATCGTACCCGGAGAAAAGTCTAAAATCTCTTTGATGGATTTATTTGTTCGTCCAAGTTCAACCGTCACTTCCAAAGGAACGTCCATGATCAAATCAATATTTTCCTGCTGCATCAGCGGACTTACCCCTGCATTAAACGGCTGAAACTGTGCCGGCTGTACATTGACATTCGGCATTGCATATGGCTGTTGCTGCATCATATCCGACTGAACCGGCATTGCTCCTGCCATCTGCTGCATATCCGGTGTCGGCGGCACTGCTGGTTGTACGTTCTGCACATTGACCGTCTGTTCCGGTGTAGCTGCAGGTGTCGGCTGACTCGCCTGTGGCTGCGGCTCTTCAATTTCAGATTTAGATTCACCAATAAATTTGCGATACAAATCGCGCGCAAACTCAAACGGATATAACTGCATGATCTGACTATCAACCAGATCTCCAATTTCCATATCAAATGCTACCTGAACCATTTCTCCCTGCAAGAAATTTGAAATTTCGGTATCATCTGTCATGGAGTCATTCAGATCAACCAAACTTGCAGTTGGTGGACTAATATCTACTTTCTTCTCCAGCATTGATGATAATGACGTGGCCGCTGATCCCATCATCTGGTTCATCGCCTCACTGATCGCACTTAAATGCATCTCCGACAATTCACCATCTGTATTCGAACCATCCCCACCCATCATCAAATCTGTGATCACTTTTACGTCGTGCTCTTTTAAGATTAATATGTTGTTACCGTCTATTCCATCAATATATGAGATGTGAATAAACACACATGGTCTATCATATTGTAATGACAGGTCATCTAAAGTCACATAAGAGACTTTCGGTGTTGTAATGGTAACTTTGGTATTTAACAGCGTTGATAATGTTGTTGCTGCTGTTCCCATATTAATGTTAGCAATCTCTCCGACTGCATCTCTCTCAGCATCACTTAGCGTCTCTCCGGCATAAGCGGTCTTAGTCGCTGCACCACCACCGCCGGTTAATGCATCTATTTCTTCCTGAGATAACATTCCATCCATACTTTATTGCTCCTCCCTTATTACTGACGTCACTCTTACAGCGTAAGAATCCGAAGCTGCACCAGGTAAAGCATAAAACTTTTTAATATTCCCGGTATAAACCTCCAACTCGTCGTCAGTCTTGGTATCTAACTTGATAATATCTCCAATCTGAAGATTCATAAAATCATTTACGGAGATCAAGCTTCTACCCAACATCGCCCTTACTGGAATCTTGGCATTGTCAATCAAGCTTTCAATTATTTCCGTATAGCTTCCATCATCCTTTGCCTTGATCGTTGAGTACCAATATTTGGTATTTAATTTGTCGATCACTGTCTCAACGCAGGAATATGGAATACACACATTCATCAAGCCCTCAACCTCACCAACATGAATATTCATCGTGACGATTGCCGTCATTTCTGTTGGCGAAATAAACTGGGCAAATTGTGAATTTGTTTCAATCCTCTCAAGACGCGGATTTAATTCCACCACGCTTGCCCATGGATCTATCATTAAATTGGTGCATATTTCCAAAACACGCTCCAAAATAATCAACTCAATCTCGGTAAACTCTCTAGTCCTTTCCAGCGGTTCTCCACCACCACCCAACAGACGGTCAACAATCGCAAAGCCAAGGTTAGATGCTAATTCGATTACCACGCTGCCTTCCAACGGAGCAAAATCAACTACTCCTAGAAGCACAGGATTGGACAATGCATTTAAGAACTCCGAGTACGCATTTGCTTCCGCATTCATCACATCAACCTGCACTGTCTTACGCAAATATGCCGGTAAATTCGTCGAAAGCAGTCTGCCGTAATTTTCAAATATAATCTCCAAAGTCCGCAAATGATCTTTGGAAAACTTCGATGGTCTGGCGAAATTGTAATTTCTAACACTCTTTACATCTGCCTCATCCAATTCATCCGGATTGATTTCTCCGGTACTCAATGCACTGAGCAGATTATCAATTTCCTCCTGAGACAGGGTGTCTCCCATTCTCTTCACCTCACATCCCTGTTATAATTATCAATAACATATATTGTCTTTGCAACTATAATATCATAGCACAAATTTCAAAGAAAAGAAACCATTACTTTTCTCGTTGTCTATCACTGATACATGAAATTCGTCAACATAACCTTCTTCACAGCTTTAGAATCCAAATGCTGCTGTATCTGCTCTAACGCCTCTTTTTTGATCACATCTTCTGAAATGTCATCCGAAGAATGGCTTTGAATCACTGCACGGATAATATCAGTGATCTCTGCCTGATTGTTCGTCAAAATATCACTGACATCCTTATAGTCATCCGCATCTTTATAAACAGAGAGGCTGTAACCGTCTAAAAGAGCATAATGAGTCTTGCCATCAGACCCTATTTTTAAATTAAGTGTCTGCTGAGAGTCAAACGCAACCGTTACGGTCTCAAGATCTTTTAAAGAATAGTTCTCATCACCTTTGGAATCCCCATCTACATTCAGATCTAAATTCACTGCAGATGCGATCTGCGTCAAAAGATTGTTGGTTTTTGTAAACGTTGGCACCATCACAAAAAACAAAATTGCTGTAAGGACAACATTGATAACTGTCAATGCCGTTATGATGACACTAAAAATATTTTTCTTCATGATAAATAAGCCTCCATTATATACTATTGTCAATTTTCTGACATTCCATATATTTTAATTTCAACACGACGGTTCTTAGATCGCCCTGTCTTTGTTTTATTACTTGCGATCGGATGAACATCACCCCATCCGGACGCTTCCAAATTATTGGGATTCAATCCCCGCTTTTGGAAATATTCCAGTACTTTTGTTGCCCTTGCCGTGGAAAGCCATAAATTGCTGGAATAATTTGCATTGTGAATCGGTACATTGTCTGTATGACCTTCAATCTTGATCGTATTTTTCGGATACATTTTAAGTACATCTCCGATACGGTTCAAAATCTTTTTGGCATCTTTTTGAATCTCTGCACTTCCCGATTCAAACAACACACTGCCATTCAGAGATAACATAACATAATTATATCCGTCATCTATCGTGACATCCAAATCATCATCCAATTGCTTCTTTTCTGTCTGCCCTACAACATCACCGTACAGCTCATCCATTCTTTTTTTCTTTTCCTGTGCCTGTTTCGCCTCCAGCTTTGCCATTGGATCATCTGCATTCTCAGTTTCCTGAGCCTGTTTACCCATATCTGAATAATATTCATCCAAATTATTCAACTGTGTTGCACCGCTGGAAATAAGCTGACCCTGACCAATTGCTTTTTCTCCACCGCTAAATATACTAACGCTATTTGAAAGAGAAGCGACCAGTTCAGCGTACTTCGCTTCATCGATCGAAGACATGGAATACAAGAGAATAAAGAAGCAGAGCAACAAATTCATCAGATCAGAGAACGTATCTTTCCATCCGTCTGTCTTAATTTCTGTCTCTTCTTTGTTCTTTGCCATTTACGCCTCACCACCTTCTGCGGCTCCATCCTGCTCATTGATCTGTTCACGAACAGATGGTGCCAGGAAGGACTTCAGTTTCTCCTCGATCACGCGAGGATTCTCTCCTGCCTGGATTGATAAAAGCCCCTCTACCATAACTTCCTTCATTTTAATTTCCAACTCATTATTCATTTTAAGTTTGAAGGAAATAGGTACACATAACCAGTTAGCAAGTAACGAACCATACAAAGTCGTAAGCAGGGCAACCGCCATATTCGGACCTATCGTAGACATATCATCCATGTTGTACAGCATGTTTACCAGACCAACCAGTGTTCCAATCATACCCCAAGCAGGACCCATTCCCGCCCAGTTTGCCCAGAAATTGATCTTTTCATTATGTCTTGCGTCGATCGCTCCCAGTTCAGTCTCCATAATACTGCGGACAAGCTCAGGATCGGTACCATCAACGATCAGCATGATTCCTTTCTTTAAGAAATCATCCTCTATGTTATTCGCCGCTTCCTCCAAAGCAAGCAAGCCTTCTTTTCTTGCAACATTGGAAAGGTTGATAATATTGCGTATCACCTCTGCCTCATGTGCCTGCTGAACTTTCATTGCCAGTCGAATCGATTTGATATCCTCAATAAACTTTCCAAAACTCTTAGATTGGATGATCATACAAGAAACAGAACCACCAAGCGTAATGAAAATGGATGTCAAATCATAAAAGTGTCGGAAACCTGCCATTTTCTCCGGACCGGTAACAATTCCCAAAAATACCATGACCCCACAGGTAATCAATCCGACTAAAGTTGCTATATCCACTTAAGCCACCACCTTATTTCATTTTGTTGTACTTTCTATGTCATTCCATAAAAGTGCATTCTCTCTTAAATGATTTTACTAAATTTTTTATCGTCTGTCTACTCTCTTTTACAATTATTTTCCGACCGGTAGTCAATGTGATCACTGTATCCGGCGTATCTTCTACTGTCTCGATCAAATCAGAATTGATTGTAATGTTCATACCATTCATTTTTGTTACGTCAATCATACCTTCACCTTTCTTCCCATAATGTAAAAATGGCAACAGATATTCGCAATAGGTGGTCTACATTTATGCAACCATTTATCCATATTGCAAAATACCTGTTACCACGGAGTATTCATCATGCTGATCCTGTATGTTTCATACTGTTAACGTTTCAAATTCACCAGTTCTTCCAGCATTGTATCTGAAGTTGTAATAATACGGGAATTAGCTTGGAAACCACGCTGTGTCGTGATCATCTGCGTAAACTCTGTAGACAGATCAACATTAGACATTTCCAACGCACCAACCGTAAATTTACCACCGTCACTGGTAATATCCATACCAACTCCATCAAACAATCCCGAGTTCATAGATGCTGCAAACAAACTGTCTCCCACTGCTTCCAACCCCGAAGGATTTGAGAATGTTGTTACCGCAATCTGTCCAAGTACTCTCTTTTCACCATTGGTATAAGTTCCAATGATCTTGCCGGACTGATCAATAGAAAGGCCACTCATCTCACCGGCAATGTTACCTGCTCCCTTGCAATTAGCATCACCTCTGGTATACGATGTGTTTCCAACGCCTCCCTTAGAATACTGTGTCAAGTAACTTACGTCAACTTCTACACCACCTAAATCATTCTGTGAATTATAATGTGTAAACGTATCATCAATACCGCTGTTAGCCGGCACCGTAACCACATTAAACAAAATGGATTTGTTGGCATAAACAGAGGTTGCCGGTCTGGTTAGACCAGCCTCTTTCGTTCCGGCAAACTCACCACTGGTTGAGTCAAACAATACCTGTGAAGCTGTTCCGGTACCGGATAAGGTATACTTTCCTGTTACCTTATCAATATCATTGTCATTTACCGTATAGGTTGCTCCACCGAGCTGTACAACAACACCTGTCGCAGAATAGGTCGTTGTTTCGACACCATTCGTCGTCGTGGTTGTCTTCTTCACAAATATGGAATCTCCCTCGGAATTGCATACATCACTCACAACCAAATCATAGGTTCCCGGTGTTCCGGAATCCTGCAGATACATCTGTACCGTATACTCCTCACCGATACGATCATAGAACGTAAAGGTCATGCGGAATCCTTCTTTTGTGTTAATTCCCTGCGTTGCCGTAGTAAGCTGTAAGTTTTTATCATTTTTGTCAATATTACCAGACAAGGTGATATTTTCTGTGGCTGTTGGTGCGGCATACATATTATCTTCAGTCATGATCGTTAAATCCTTGACACTATCACGAACGACATTACCATCACTATCAGCAAGCCACCCTTGTACCGTTGCTCCATTGGTCGTGCAATACAATGTTCCTGCATCATCAACGTTCAATGCACCGGATTTGGTAAAATACGTCTCTCCACCGGATTTTACGATCAAAAAAGAATCACCGTTGATCGCTACATCCAACGCACGGTTTGTCGTAGAGGTTCCTCCGGGTTCTGTTATATTAGTGGTAATGGCTGCCACCGTAGATCCAAGACCAATCTGCTTGGCATTTACACCAGCTGTCCCGGTTTCTGCATTCGAACCACTTGCAGCTGACATTGTCTGATAAAAAGTGTCTGAAAAATTAACAGAACTCGACTTAAATCCAACTGTATTTACGTTTGCAATGTTATTACCTATAACATCCATCTTGGTCTGGTGTGTTTTTAAACCTGCTACACCAGAATAAAGTGATCTCATCATAATTATTGTCCTCCTAAACTTATAACTTAGGAATACGTCTTGAAATTCCTCTGGCATTCAGAATTTCACTGCCTCCTTAAGGTCCGGCTGTATGTATTCCCTTTACCCGATAACTGCCCCATCAATGTTGGTAAAGATTCCCTCCGAGGAATCATCCATTGCAGTAATCACGGTATTATTTTTGACATTTACAATAAATGCCAAGTCATCTACCAACACCAAAGACTCTCCAATTCCTTTTTCTCGTGCCTTCGTGGTTCCTGTTGCCAAACGCTGCATCTGTTCTCTTGAAAGATTGATATTCCGTGCGATCAATCGTTCGCCGGCATGTTTGGAAAACTTTAGATCAGGTACTGCATCCTGCTTAATCTCCGCTGCTTCGTGCAAAACCTCCTGAAAGGAAAGCTGCTCATTGGTGGAAGAAGATTTGTTATCCGATCTTTGAGACTGCAAATACCGCCCTGTCATCTGCTCGATCGATTTTGCATAACCATTATGTAAACGCTGCATCTTCACATCACCTCTTTCTTATTACCTAAGTAATCCCTCCGTGAATCACTCTGATACTGTCTTTCCCGCATCATCTTTCTATGTGTTGCTGTCAGAATTCTCTGTTTTATCAGAATTATCCGGCTTGATCCCCTTAACCTCTATCGTGACCTTGTCTGAAATAATTGTCTTGTTAGCATCATCAAAGACAAATGCAACCGTATAGATACCTGCATCCTTTTGACTGAATGCATCCTTGCTGATCGTTAATCTGCCATCCTTGTATGACAAATACTTTGAATCAACGGCCTTCGTATCCCCGGATGAAGAAACCAATGCAACTGCAAAACTAGTGGCTTCATAACCGTGTGAACCGAGTGAGATACCCTCTACCGTTACATCCTGCGGATCATGATGACGATATGTCAATGCCTGTTTTTGTACAGATGGGATATTGTTAGAAATGACATAATTATCATCCAATACTTTAACAATGCTGTCATATTTATACAATGTGCCATCAACCGAAACGTAAGCCTTGCCATTCTGAATCGACACATATTCTACAGTGCCTTGAACTTTCGTTACATCACCTGCTTCGGACTGATCCTCAATATACACTTCTTTGCCAACTAATGTAAAAGCAGAGGTATTGCTCGTCGTAGAATTTAAGTTTTGCATCTGCTCCAACTCTGAAAATTGTGCAAGCTGTGATACATATTCGGTATTATCCGTCGGTTCCAATGGATCCTGATACTTCATTTGCGTCACTAGCAATTGCAAAAACTCTTCTTTACCAAGCTCTGATCCAACTTTGCGCTCTGTTTCCTGAGAACTTTCTGAAATGTTTAGCTTACCATTTACAACATCTGCTATCGAACTCATTTTGCCTCCTTTCTATCTGTAAAGCTACTGCCTTAAGCAGTAAAATCAACACTTCCGCCATGATCTCTCATGACACTCTTTCTTACACGCTCTGCTTCTTTGTCAGAAGCTTCCTGTGCCTCCTCTTCTGAATCTTCGAATTGAAATCTTCGACTCTTTCCATCGCCCTGTTCCAGATTTTTTGAATCTGCATCATCCCCGCCTCCTTGTGCAAAGGAAAAATCAGATACCGAAATGGATACTGCTTCTACTTTGATCTCCTTTTGCTCTAGTGTATCGCGCAACTGATACATTTGGCTTTCGAGTGCTAACCGCGCTTCTTCCGTTTGCACGGTAAAGTTAGCAGTCATCATTCCTCCTTTGGCAGAAATGGTTAATAATACCTTGCCTAAACGCTCCGGATTAAGCTGCATTTCCATGGTTGATGTCGTATCTGTTACAGATACTCGTATCTGTCTTACAATCTGCTCAATAATCTGTACAGATTGATTTGGCATCGGTGCGTCCTGCACTTCACGTGCCCCCTGCAGATCAAACTGCTGTGCAAACGGTACAGCTTCTACCGACGCGTCAGTCTGCGGCTGACTTGTCTGTACAAAACTCTCGGTTGATGAAGCATTCGATTCGCCTGACATTGTTTTTGACGAATCCGATGAAAACGTCTGGCCAAGTATAGCTGGTTCTTGCGTATTAACCGCTTTCTGTAATACTTCCCCATCTGATACAGGCGCTTGCTCCGGCTTTACAGCGGTTAATTCCTGTAAAATCCCCTGTAAATCGGCATCATCTTCTGATACCGGCTCCATCTGTGCTAAGATTTCTGACACGCCCTCCGGCATCTGTGCAAATTGCTGTAGGATCATCTGATAGTCTGCTAACATCGTTTCACTGGTCAACATATCAGTGATGTCTCCGGCACCTTCTGCGGTAAGAACAAATTGCTGTAAAATCTGAGGATCTAATAATTGCAACACGGTAATACCCATCGCTGCTAATATTGCATCCATCTGATCATCATCCAGCTTCAACACATCTTTCACAATATCCTCTACCAATTCACCGGATATATTGACATTACCGGTATCATTTAATTGTAAATTTTGCGACTGTGCTACTTTCACATTCTGACCGTCACTGACAACCGGTATCTTATATCCGGCATCTTTGACGACCGTCTTTGAAGATTTATCCGCAGACTGCTTTGTCATAGACTGCTGCATCACGGCGCCAAATTGATCACTTCCGCTCACAGCCTGTGTCTTGTCAGATTCGGCAAGCATTTCCACTCCTGCATTTTTTACGGAAAGAGCTGACTGAACTCCTGGTACTGTCACATTTTCACCTCCTTTTCTGGCAATATATCTCTGAAAGATCATTGCAATTATTTTATGTAAACGACAAAGTTCGTGATCCCACTCCCATTGTCATATACATCATACTATGGCATACCGACATCTGTCATTATTTATCAATGGCAGATATCTTTTTTGAAATCTGTGCTGCAAATGTGCTATCCATTTCCTGAAGGATCGCAGCAGCCTTTTTCTCCGGCATATTTTCAATTATATCACACACCAGATCCAGATCTTCCTTCATTTCCTGCAGCGTTTGCGCCGCTGAAGCCGCCTCCATATTCGAATAATAAGTTGCCAACTCTTTTGCCTTCTCTGTAGAACGCTCAGACTTTACAACCTGTCGATATATTTTCTCTGCATTGTCCGGTGAAATTTCTTCGTAATACTTGCGGTATTCCGAAG
>ERZ779888.1606-NODE-1606-length-21624-cov-2.894107_pt1 | contig 21624 bp, 20 predicted proteins | sample MGYA00511245_ERZ779888 | MGnify/ENA primary metagenome ERZ779888 (study PRJEB29588, sample SAMEA2155255) | human gut metagenome | biome: human gut; feature: human-associated habitat; material: faeces | place: Denmark | collected 2008/2010 ...
TATTGATTTTGTTATTAATATTTGATGTACTAAATATATCAAAGACAAAAAAAGTAATATCCCTTATGCCGTCATGTTGCGGTATAAGGAAAACAAAAAATTCATAATAACAGGAAGGAGTGATCATTATGATCCAATGGAAAAAAATAATCTTAAGTACAATAGCAGCGATAGGAATCGCCTGCTTTGCAGGAGGAACAGCAGATGCGGCATCGGTTAAAATTGATGAGAAGACATTTCCGGATGTTTGTGTACGTACAGCAGTAGCACAGTATGACAAAAATAAAGATGGAATTTTGTCCGATCAGGAAAGAGACAAGGTGACAGGGATCGACTTTGATTCGGCGCTTGCGCAGCACTATACAGAAGGTCATTGTGTTGACTTTGAGGGCATGCAAAATTTCACAGACATCAATTCGATCTATTTGGATTTGCGATATAAGGCAAAGAATAACTCGTACAAATACTGGAATTATCGCGCTGACAATTTGACGCAGTGTTTTCCAAATGCACAGAGAATTTCAATTTATTGGTATGGTAATCAGACAATATCGTTAAAAGGAACCGCTGTAAATGCAAGGAAAATTTCCCTTTATGCTTTGCAAAATGGAAAACTGGATTACTCTTTGTATGCACCGAATGCGCAAAATGTGGAAATATGTGGGAAATTTACGGATACTAAGAAATCCTATGGTCAATATTTCCCGGATGCATCAGAAGTGATATTAAGCGAGACTAATATTGGAGGCAACAATACGTTAGCTGGGTTCAAAGGTTTGCAAACATTGTACTTGTCAGGAAAAGCGATTACGTCTTTGAACTTTTCACCGTTAAAGAATAACCCGATTTATAGTTTGAGCGTTGAACGAGCTGCTTGCAGATCAATGGATCTTTCGCCACTCAAAACGTGTAAGTTGAAGGTACTTAGTTTAAAAGATTGTGGAGTGAATTCTTTGAACTTTCAACCATTGGCGACATCACCATTGCACAAATTATATGTGATCAATTGTCCGCTGAAAAAGATTGATGTGAGCCCGTTGAAAAACACGTTGACAGAATTATGGCTGGGAACATTGCAAAATACTTATTTTTGGGAAGAAATAAATCATAAGCAGACCAAGCCAAAATATCAATTGTTAGATCTGTCCAAGATGAAAAAGCTCAAACGTGTTTATGCCTGTGGCGTGGCTTCGTTGAAGACTGTGAAATTAAAAGATACCAAAACGAAACAGGGTATTCGCTCTTTGTTGGAGCTGCATTTATACGGCACCGGAATAAGAACATTGGATGCCACGGCAGCCAAAAATCTGAAGCGTTTGTTTGTAGGTGACCGGATCAGAAAATTGACTGTTGATAAATGCAAAAAACTGAAAGAAATTGGAATGATTAATCTCGGCTCGAAACAGGCAGCTACAATTAAGAGCAGCTCAGTGCAGCATATACAGTATCAGGGAAAAACATTAAAGAATTTAAGTTTTTCTAAATGTCCTAAATTATACACATTATCAATCAAATGCACTAAGGTTGGAACCGTAAATCTGAGGTCAAATAAAAGACTGCATTATATGACCTTGAACAGTAAAAAGACGGGAAAGGTTGTGTATCCAAAGGTTTCCACAAAGGGATGGCATGATTGCTGCGATCTGGTGGAAACGAATTATTATAAAAATCTGGATGAGTATAAAAATGATCCGGATGCAAAAGGAGTATATAAGGAGTATGTTGGATATACTTTGGAATATCCAACCAAGATATTAGATATATCTGCATGGACATCGCTCAACAAAACGGTGAAGAGATGTATGTTTGGGTATGGTGATTTTGATCATGAAAAGTGTGCGACAAAGAAGATCATCATCAACAAAAAGCTTCGAAAAGCAGACAAAAAATGGATCAAGAAGTTTGCTAAGAAATGGCATGTAAAAGTAGTTGAGAAATAGTGCAGTCCAGTATATGGGACAAAGGGATTGTATTGAAATAATCAAGAAACTGTAATAACAAGTGAACAGTCAAAGGAATTTTAGCTAGTAATCTTTGGTTAGGATTGGAGGATAAGTTATGAATTTAAGTTTTAAAAAGTGTATATTATTCGCAATAAGTTTGCTGATGGGAATTGGCTGTATGGGACAGAAGGCAGGAGCAAGAGATGACGTAGGAAGATATGAACCCCGTATTGTGGATTATGCAGTGCCATCCAGTAATGAATCCGAATGGATTAAGGATGGAATTTATGAATATTCATTAATACGTAACAAGACAGCAGTTAGACTAATGGTGTTGGATACATCTTCTGCCAAAGAGTTCATTGTTCCCAAAGTATTTCATAATTTGCCAGTGAAGGAATTGTTTTATGTTAGAGGGAAGAAGTGGGAACATTTGATAGTACCCAACGGAATCGAGATTATTGATGATTCTGCATTATCCGGAATGTCTCATTTGCGTAAAGTTGACTTAGGAAAAGATGTTCAGTATATCGGACGACAGGCATTTTGGGGAAATCCCAATTTAACAGAAGTGACCGGTGGACAAAATGTACGATTTGTGGGTCGACAGGTATTTTATCTATGCAAAAGAATGAAAAATTTGCCGGATTTTATGAAGAATCATAGAAAGTGTATATATTCACAGGCTGCATTTAAAAATGCACGAGCACTCACGAATATAAAGCTGTCTTCAAATGTGCAGTATACAAATGCATTATTTAAGGGATGTACCAGTCTGAAATCTGCATATATTCAAGGTAAAGGATTTTTGCCGAATGCAAAAACGTGGAAATATATGAATAAAAACAAAATAAATGAGGAAATGTTCAGTGGTTGTCGTTCTTTGAAAACTGTGAAGTTGTATAACGGTATAACAAGATTAAACGCTCGAATGTTTGCAGACTGTGCAAAATTGCAGAAAGTAAATATACCTAAGAAATGTACCTATATAGGAATAAATACGTTTCGTAACTGTAAAAGTCTTCGTAAACTAACAATTTCTAAATCTGTTAAAAAGATAGACAAAACAGCTTTTCGTGGATGTAAAAAACTTACTTTATATGTAAAGAAGGGAAGTTATGCGCACAAATATGCCAAGAAATATCATATTAAATATAAGTTGGTGAAATGAAGTCATTATATAAGATAGAGTAATTATAGGAATAGTGATTCCGATGCGCAGTCATGGTGGTGGTTGGCATGCCAACACTGCCAAAGTGTGTTTTGGATTATCTATAATATACTATTTGACTGTAGTATTTGTCTCAGAGAGACTTTCTGATACCTTTGATAATCTGTGGTTCATGGCACTGATATCTGCAATTATTATTCTGTTATCTCCGGTTGATAGTATAAATAAACCATTAGATGGTGAGCAAAGAAAGATCGAAAAGCAAAAGACTTGCAGATATATAGTTGCAATTTACAGCATCTCACTAATCTTAAAGTGGAATTCTTTGATATGTTATGTGAAAGAAATCAATTTTTCCCTGTTTATAGTACTTTGTTCCATGATTTTTGGAATAGTAAGTAATACAAAATACAATAGAAAACAAGACGTATGAAATGATAAAAATGCAAAATTGACCGTTCACCGGCAAAAAACGACCGTTCAAAAGTTTTTTGTTCGCAATCATAAAAAGTGTGCTAGGATATCTGCAACAAAAGAAAGGAGGGGAATACCAATACGGCATAACATAGTTTTATTGATTATGCTACAGTGTGATATTGATGCCGCATGAGAAAAATCATCACATTAGTAGCAGATGTTTCAATTCTTAAGAATTCTTAAGATTGCGTTCAAACTATTGATTTTGTTATTAATATTTGATGTACTAAATATATCAAAGACAAAAAAATAATATCCCTTATACCGTTGTGTTGTGGTATAAGGGAAATAAAAAATTTCATAATAGCAGAAAGGAGTGATCATTATGATCCAATGGAAAAAATTAATATTAAGTACGATAGCAGCGTTAGGAATCGCCTGCTTTGCAGGAGGAACAGCAGATGCGGCAAATATCAACTTGAATGAGAAAACATTTCCTGATCCGTATGTTTACCATTACGTGCAGGAAATGTGCGAGTATGACACGGCACATTCAACATATTATTTGCCGGAGGCAGAAAAAGCAGGTGTTACGAATTTTGTTGTTACGGGAAAGACATTCTTTCGTTACGACTTAGATGGAGGGCAGGCGGTTGATTTTAGCGGTATGCAGAACTTTTCGAATATCACATCAGTAACGCTGGATCTCAGGTACAATATCGGAGGAAGAGTGCAGGGAGATTGGAATTTTAGAGCGGATAATTTCTTTCAATGTTTTCCAAAGGTAAAGGAATTAGTGATACGTTCGTATGGTGGACAGAAAGTGAAGTTGACCGGCACATCTAAAACGCTGGAAAGTGTAGATGTCTTATTGGATGATGAAGATGGCAGTCTGGAATGTACCGTCAGTGCGCCAAAGGTCAAACGTGTTTGCATTAATGGTAAATTTGCGGCTAAGAGCAAGCCGCTTGGAAAATGTTTTCCGAACGCAAAGCGTTTGGACATTACAACAGCTAACATCCAAAAAGTAAATGTAACAGGCTGCAAAAAATTAGAGCAGCTGCAGCTTACCGATACGACACAAAAAGCAATCGGACAAATCAATCTGAGTAAAAATAAGAAGTTAAAGAGCGTAAAGATCACAGGAAAGCTTCGCAAGACAAAGATTGTTATCAGCAAAAAGATGAACAAAAAACTTGTTCAGAAACTGAAAAAAACAACTAAGAAAGCTGGAGCAAAGCTCATTAAGAGATGAAAGAGAGGGTGATATATATGAGAAACGTAAAATGGTTTTTGGCAAGCGCATTGTTGGCGGCAGGAATTTTGTTTGGTGCCGGTAACCATGTAGATGCAGCATCCGTAAAGATTGATGAGAAAACATTCCCAGATGCTTGTGTCCGGGCATCCGTCGATAAATATGACATAAATAAAGATGGGATACTCTCTGATGAAGAGAGAGGTAAAGTAACAACCTTTTCTTATACGGATCTGCGGATTTCACAGAATTATAAGGAAAGCAGCAAAATTGATTTTACGGGAATGCAGCTATTTGGAAATATCCATTCTTTGAAATTGGACCTGCACTATCAGGCTGCGGGCGGTATTGAGAAAGAATGGGACTACAGAGGGGATAATCTGTCTGCTTGTTTTCCTAAGTTAGAATCGCTGTATTTGCGTGGCAACAGCAAAACAAAACTTGATCTGACAGCACTTAAGAACAGTTCTTTGAAAATATGCCGGCACAGCAAATGGATCTTACGCCTTTGAGTACCACCAAGCTAGAAACGTTGAGCTTGGAAGATTGCAAGATTAGTGCATTAAATCTTAAACCACTGACAAAAATGAATCTTAAAAAACTTTATGTTATTAACTGCACTTTGAAGAGTATTGATGTCAGCCCATTGAAAAATACATTGCAGGAGTTGTGGTTAGGAGAGCCACAGCAAATGTACTTATCATTAGGAAAAGAATGTATGCAGACAAAGGCGAAATATAAAACGCTTGATCTGTCTCAAATGAAGCGATTAAAACGAGTATATGCGTGCGGTATACCGTCTTTGACAAAAGTGACATTGAAAAAGGGATCCCAGAGCGCATCTGCATTAAAGGAGCTGCATTTGTACGGTACAGCAATAAAGTCGATGAATGCTTCCGGTGCAATAAAATTACAACGTTTATTTATTGGAGATAAAACGAGCAAATTAAATATTAGCAAATGTACGCAGCTGACCGAACTTGGCATGATTAATAATGCCACGACCAATATTTCCATAAAAAGCAAATCACTGCAGCATATACAGTATTATGGAAAAAAAGTGAAGAAGTTAAGCTTTGTAAATTGTCCGAAATTGTTCAGTCTGAGAACAGCATGTTCTACAGTGAACACATTGGATCTAAGCCATAATAAAAATCTGCATTATTTGGATCTTTCCAACAAAAAAACAGGAAAAGTGATTTATCCGAAAGTTCAGACGAAAGGTTGGTCTGGCTATTATGAATTGGTTGATTCGTATTTTGCAAATCGATATACACGCGATATGGATATAGCAGATGGAGTTTATAACGTGTATACGGGATATTCTAGCCAAGGCGCTGTTGGAACGCTTGATGTGTCTGCGTGGAAGGTGATGAATAATTATGTACGCAAGAGACAGATCACAAATGAATATACTCTTCATAAAGGAAAAAATGGTGTACCAAAGAAACTCGTCATCAACAAAAAGCTTCGAAAGGCAGACAAAAAATGGATCAAGAAACTGGCGAAGAAATGGAAAATAAAAGTAGTTGAGAAATAGTGCAGTCCAGTATATGGGACAAAGGAATTTTAGCTAGTAATCTTTGGGAAAAGAAAGGGGAATAAATCATGAGAAAATTATTGAAATGTATGATGATTGGAGCGATGGCATTAGCAGTAATGTCGCAAACAGGTAATTATAGTGAGGCGGCCTCCAGCCGTCAAATCAGTATAACGCAAAAGAATTTTCCTAGTAAGGATTTGCGAAAGGAACTGCGTAAAAGTTATGACAAGAATAAAGACGGAAAGTTAAGTAAAGCAGAGATAAAGGGCATAAAATACTTAAACGTAGATTCTAAGAAAAGTAAAAGTATTTCTTTGAAAGGAGTACAGTATTTTACAAATTTGCGTTCATTAGACTTGTATGCTGTTAATGTTAAGTCTATTGATCTTAGTAAGAATAAAAAATTAAGATCTCTTAATCTTGCAGCGACAACAGTAAGAAAAATAAAACTGTCTAAGAATTTACACGATGTTTATTTTGCAGTAGAAAAAATGCCATGTACACTTGATTTTCATGGCTTTAAGAAACTGGATCGAATTCATTTGGATCAAGGCCATTATAACAAACTTAATGTTTCTGATTCATCTGTACGACTTATTGCACAAGGTAATTATCCGGTTGCATTAAAAAACATATTGGCACAAAATTGCAAAAAATTACGTAGTGTGGATTTGGAGGTTAGTCAGTTAAAGAAAGTCAATTTGAACGGCACGAATGGATTACGTGTATTAAAGTTAAACCGTAGCGGATCGATTAAGAAACTTAATGTCAGTAAAATGAAAAATTTACGAGAGCTTAGAGTGGGCGGTTCAAAAATAACAACGCTTTCAGTGAAGAAAAATAAAAAGTTGGAAGAGTTGGATATTAGTGACAGCAAAATATCTAAGATGGATCTTTCTGCTAATAAAAAATTAAAGGTTTTGAGATACCGGAATACGAAAGTTTCTAAGATGTTATCCGTTCCTAATCCAAGTGCTATAGAGGAACTTGATTGTAGTGAGACTAAGATATCCTCGCTGGATTTAAGAAAGTATACGGCATTGAAGCACCTAAATGCGTCACAGACCAAGATTACATCCTTAAACGTACAAAATTGCCGCGAATTAGTGACGGTATATGTACGAGGAACGACAAAGCTGTCGAAATTAGACTTGTCAAATCAGGCAAAGTTGAGGGATGTAACATTTGGAGACAGTGGAATAAAAGAATTGGATGTTCGCAATTCATTGTTAATCTGTGATCAGGATGACTTGGGATCCGGATTTGACTTTATGCCGGGATTTAAAATTTCATGTAAGATTATTGTCAATAAGAATTGGAAAGAATTAAATTACTATCAGAATCAGGCGAAAGAGTGTGGTTTTAACATTACATGGCAGATAGTATAAGCGTAGCAATAACAGAAACAACGAATTAGAATTGATGAAACGGACGCTGATTGACAGCGTCCGTTTTTTGGAAATGTGATTATTGTGTGTTAGGGTTTAACATTGACCGTTCACCGGCAAAAAACGACCGTTCAAAAGTTTTTTGGTTATAGACAGCAAAAATATGCTAGTATGAATGTAAATGAAAATAGCGAAGGAGATGGGAATATGTTATATAGAATAGCATGTTGTGATGATGAACAACAAATTTTAGATCGACTCAAAGAATGTTTTGTTCGTCTTGAGGTGCAGACGGACATAGAGACGCAGGTTGATTATTATACCGATGGACGGAACTTGATCCAAGCATATCAAGCGGACCATTCAAAATATGATATCATTTTATTAGACATGGAGATGCCACTTATTTCAGGAATGCAGGTGGCAGAACAGATGCGCCGGATCAACCGTGAAGTTATTATTATCTTTTTAACGAGTTATCCGGAGTATATGCAGCAAAGTTTTCGAGTGCAGCCCTTTCAATACTTAATGAAACCATTAGAAACGGATTCATTTATTAAGGAGATACAGAATGCAATGAATTATCTTAGGACAGATCACCATAAGATATTATTGCATACAGAGCAGGGAGAATTACTGCAGAGTATTGACCAAATTTTATATATAGAAAAGCCGAAGGAACAGGATAAATTATGTGTACATATGACGCGGGATAACTATATTGTGAAAAACACCTTGCAGGAACTGGAAGGGTTGTTAGTTGATAAGGATTTTATCCGGGTGAGTCGTACGCATTTGGTGAATTTATCTTCTGTATGGCGTTTGGAGAAGAAGGAGATTCATCTTGAAAATGGTGAATGTATCAGTGTAAGTCGCAGGAAAGTAAAGGAACTTCAGGAGCAATTCACAAAATATTTGGTGCGAAAAGGAGGAGCAATGTAATGATATTAATGGAGATTTTTAGTTATGTGATCGATGCATTGCTGATCTATGTATTTTACGATAAGTATTTTTCCAAGGATTGTCCGACGCCGTCTTTATCGAAATAATCCGTACCTAAACTTACCAAGATAATCGCTTCCGAGGCACTTCGCACCGATAAACTACTATCCGTTGCGGTCAAATCCCCCCCCTTCGGCAAGACGATACGGACACGAGAGGCGAAACGCATCCCTTTCATCTCCAACGTATCCACCCCGTCCGGCAATTGTCCCCGCATCAGCAAGTCCTTTCCGTCCAAAGAGATCGTCGCATGTTCCGGACGATTCATACCCAATGAGAAATTCAAGGCCCGATCTGCGTCCGCTACCAAGTGAATAACTCCCAGATCCCCGGAAAAAGAGGTAAACATTTCCCGTTGATAATTCACATTCCCCCTTTTAAAAGAGACGGAAGCGATAGCCTCGCTTAGGTTCAACCGCCTGCGATACTCAGCGATAGAATCCGATTCATTCGGATACGTATATCTCAGCACTAGATTTCCGAATAATTGGTAACTCCCATACGGAGCGTTCGCACCGTCCCCCAGATTACTCCCGGTCCCTTTGCAGACGAAAGTTTTATACATCAAATCCTGTGCCTCGTCATTCCGTCCCTCAAATAAGAGGCGACGAATATTCGCCAAAGAGTAATACGCATAAGGATTGTCCGTATCTTGCTTACTTCCGGACCACAGGGAGATCTCATTCAGGACCACATTCTCCCGCTCAATACCACCATCCGGCATCATACCGATACGGCCGTTTCCCAAAGGCAAAGTTTCTTCCCATATCTGCGCTGGTTGGTCAAAATAATAAGAGACCTCCTTCCCAGTCTGCATATCCGGCAAATTACAACCGAAAAGGAACGATAACAAAATCAAATAAAGTCCTTTCATATTCATACGATTATTCCTTGTTATTGTTTTTCCATCAAAAGCCGAAGAGGCGATCCACTGCAACCCGGGTTGCAGTATCACCCTAAAAGCTTTGCATATCACATAGTCGTTTATAATAGCCATCCAAAGCCAACAACTCCTCGTGTTTGCCCCGTTCTACGATCTCACCCTCATGCATCACACAGATCTCATCCGCGTTACGGATCGTAGAGAGACGGTGGGCGATCACTACGGTCGTACGATTCTTCATCAAGTTCTCCAACGCTTCTTGTACCAAACGTTCGGATTCCGTATCCAAGGCGGATGTGGCCTCATCCAAGATCAAGATCGGGGGATTCTTCAAGATCGCACGGGCGATACTGATTCGCTGGCGTTGTCCGCCGGACAGTTTTCCACCCCGGTCGCCGATATTGGTATCGTAACCTTTCTCACTCGCTATGATAAAATCGTGAGCGTTGGCGATGCGGGCGGCTTCCTCCACCTGTTCCATCGTAGCTCCTTCCACTCCAAAAGCGATATTATTGAAGAAGGTATCGTTAAACAAGATAGCCTCTTGATTGACATTTCCCATCAATCCCCTAAGATCGAAAAGGGTGGCCTCACGGATATCCGTATCATCAATACGGATATTCCCTTTATTCACATCATAAAAGCGAGGCAATAGATCCACCAAGGTACTTTTGCCCGAACCGGATTGACCGACCAAAGCCACGGTTGTTCCTTTCCGGATATCCAGATTGATTCCTTTCAAGACCCAAGCTTCCTGATATTTAAACCAAACATCTTTATAACTGATTTTCTCTTTCAAGGCGATCTTCTTCGGATGTTCCGGATCATGGATATCCGTCTCCGCCTTCAAGATCTTATCGACACGCTCCATAGAGGCCAGACCTTTCTGGATCGCATAAACCGACTTACTTAGATCTTTCGCGGGATTGATAATGCTATAGAAAATAACCAGATAATAAATAAACGTAGGAGCGTCGATCGGGCTATTCGCACTCAAGATCAGCGTACCTCCATACCAAAGTACGATAGCGATCGTAACGGTTCCCAAAAACTCGCTCATCGGATGCGCCATTTGTTGGCGGCGATAGATACGGTTCGTCAACCGGCGGAAAGTATCATTGCTTCGCTCAAAGCGGTCTTGTATCTTCTTCTCGGCGTTAAAGGCCTTGATAATACGGAGTCCGCCTAATGTCTCCTCGATCTGGCTCATCAGGAATCCCCATTGTTGCTGTCCTTCCAAGGATTTCCGTTTCAATTTCTTGCCGACTTGTCCCATTACGTAACCCGCCAACGGCAGCAGGATCAAGACGAACACGGTAAGTTGCCAACTGATAGCGATCATACCCACCAGATAGATCACGATCAGGATCGGGTTCTTGAATAACATGTCCAATGAACTCATGATGGATGTCTCGATCTCGTTCACGTCTCCGGATACACGGGCGATAATATCCCCTTTTCGCTCCTCGGAGAAAAAGCTCAACGGCAACTGCGTAATCTTCTTGTTAATCTGATTACGGATATCACGAACGACTCCGGTCCGGATCGGGATCATCGTATAAAAGGCCAGATACATGGTCGCCACTTTCAAGAAAGTCGCCACGATCAGGAAGATTCCCAACATAATCAAGGCGAACGAACCTCCGTGTACCTCTATCAGATCGGATACGTACCAAAAAAAGTTATTCTTGATCAACTCCGGCAAGGCTTTCCACGACTCCCAGCTTCCCGCGTTAAAATTCCAATCCATAAAGGTGTAATTCCCCTCATCCATCTTAAACAATATCTGAAGGATCGGGATAATCAAGGCGAAAGAAAACAGGTTCAAGATAGCGGAAAGTACATTGAACACGATGTTCAGAACCATATACTTTTTGTAAGGGGGAACGAAACGCTTTAAAATACGTATGAAATCTCTCATAAATTGATCTGTTACATTGAAGTGGCAAAGATACAAAAAGTCATCACATTTTCTTACGCATTCGCATGCAACTATTTTGCTGCCCCATTCATCAAATAAATAGAATCGTAAATAAAAATAATTTACACCATGAAAAGGATGCACTTGCAATTGTTGAAAAAAGCCAACTGCGTATTGGCGAGTTTATTAATGCTTTTAGGTTTCTCCTGCACTGACGACGAGGGAGAAGGTCCCATAATTTGTGAATATGGCACTCCTTACGCCAATTTTCAGATAAAAGGAAAAGTCGTGGATACAAACGATAATCCGATACCTAACGCCCAAATACGTATCAATCGAAATGACGCAAGAATTTATCCTTACGGATGGCTGCATACCGATACCGTAAGGACCAACGCTAACGGAGAGTTTGATTGGAAGAAAACTGATTTTCCAATCCTAAAATACCGATTCATCACGGAAGACATAGATGAAGAAATGAACGGAGGACAATTCGCATCCGATACGACTCAAGTAATCTTCGACAGCGAGGAACTTACTGGAGGTGATGGATGGTACGAAGGTAGTGCCTCTAAGGAAATCAAGATCACACTTAAGGAATATGTAGATACACATACGGAACCTTACGCATTGTACACGATCTACGGAAAAGTAACTGATGATCAAGGCTATCCGCTGGCCGGAGTCGCAATCTTAACCTCACCGGCATATACCCCTACTCAAGAGGACGACCTTTCCAGCTTTCCGGCTATCACGGATGAGACCGGACGATATCAATTCACCTACGATAAGGCTACGGCTATCGAACATACCATCTACACAAAATTATCTTCGTATTGGAATGACCCAAACGCTTGCAAAACTGATTCTATTATCGTAAATTTCGCCGAAATTGAATTATCACAAGGGAAAGGGATGTTAATGGGTAAAGGATCAAAAGAAATTAACTTCCAACTAACACGCAAAAACTAGAAAATGGAAACAGTGTATCATTCCATATTAAAAGGTTTTAACTGGATTTTAGCGGGGCTTCTTTCTCTACTAGGCTTCAGCGTTACTTCCTGTGGCGCTACAGATGAGTATGGTAGCCCCTACGCAGAATACGAGTTGAAAGGAAAAGTTACAGATATGAACGGAGATCCCATCCAAGGAATAGAGATCAACTATGGGGGCATATATAATAACGTATTATCTCCCTCATATATAAGCGAAATATATAAATCACCCCAAACCCAAAAAGACGGAAGTTACGATATAAAATTCGAGGATTCCCCAATGGGTATCGTACGCATTATCGCTAAAGATATTGACGGGCCTGAAAACGGATCATTCGAGACGGATTCGATAGATGTCAAGATCGAAGGATTTGAGGGAAGTAAATCTTGGTTCCATGGGAAAGCGGAGGTTAACATCCCCGACATCAAACTTAAAGAGAAAAAAGAATAAAATATGGACAAACGCCCAAACATCAAAAAACGTATCGCCCTAGAGCTTTTTCGAAGTATCAAGAAGAACAGGGCTAAATTACATGAATTGCGTACACTCTTTTGGGAGTGTACGCTTCGTTGTAATGTATCCTGCCGTCATTGCGGGAGCGATTGCCATGTCTCGGCCTCTGTCCCGGATATGCCTGTCGAAGACTTCCTGAAAGTCATAGACGATATCACGCCTTACGTCGAGCCGAACAAAGTGCTCGTCATCTTTACCGGAGGCGAGGCGCTGGTTCGTAAGGATATCGAGAAATGCGGGTTGGAACTGTATCGCAGGGGATATCCTTGGGGGATCGTCTCCAATGGTTATCTGATGACCCGGGAACGGCTCGACTCGCTCTTGGCTTCCGGATTGCACTCGGCGACTATCAGCCTAGATGGTTTCGAGGAAGCGCATAACTGGCTTCGCCGTAATCCTAAAAGTTTCGAGAAGGCACTGAATGCCATCTGTATGTTGGCCGAGGAAAAGGAGATCATCTGGGATGTGGTGACTTGCGTAAACCAACGCAACTTCAAGGATTTGATGCTCTTCAAGGATTTCTTGATCGAGATGGGCGTAAAACGGTGGCGTATCTTTACGATCTTCCCAGTTGGACGTGCCGCGACTGAGACCGATTTGCAACTGACGAACGAGCAGTTCACATGGCTCATGAACTTCATCCGCTTCTGCCGGAAAGAGGGTAAGATACACGTTAGCTACGGCTGTGAGGGCTTCCTCGGGAATTATGAGGCAGAGATGAGAGACTCGATTTTCCAATGCAACGCCGGTATCAATACGGCCTCTGTCCTCGCTGATGGCGCTATCTCCGGTTGTCCCAGTATACGGGCCAACTTCCACCAAGGGAACATCTATAAAGACGATTTCATTGATATCTGGAATAATGAGTTTAAACCGTATCGTAACCGCCAGTGGGCTAAAAAAGGGGAATGCGCGGATTGTAAGATGTTCCGTTATTGCGAAGGCAACGGGATGCACTTATACGATGATGAGGGGAATCTGCTCGTATGCCACTATAAAAGGCTAGTTGACAGTTGACAACTGTCAACTAATTCCTATCTTTGCCCTAGTTAATATTCTAAAATAAGCAATCGTATGAAAAACACTTTCATCCTTTGTGCCTTTCTGGCACTAAGTTCTTTTACCGTAGCCCAGCAATCCGAGAAATACCCGCTAGGCGACTATACGGAATTGACCGACACGAAACCGCATGACAGCGACGAGATCTGGGACAAGTTATCGGCCCCAACCCAATTAAGCTGGGGCACGACCGATATACGATATCCGAAACTCAGTATTCCCGATGTCAAGAAAAGCAATCGCTGGCAGACGAAAGCATGGAAAGGGGAACGGGTAAACGCACAAGCCGTGTTATGGACCAAGGTGGGACTCGAGGATGCCTCTATCACCGTGAGCGACTTAAAGAGCGGTTCTTCCATCATCCCATCCTCCGCAATCACGACGAACTTTGTCCGATACGTCATGACCGATGAATTGAATAAAGACCGTAAAGGCGGTTGCGGCCACCGAGAGAATAAGGCGGAATGGGATTCCTCCGTCGTAGCCGATGTATTGGATATCGTAAAGATCCGTGATATCAAGGCACGCACCACCCAGCCGATCTGGATGAATATCTGGGTACCTCAATCTGCGAAAGCCGGTAAATATAAAGGGACATTGACCGTCAAAGGAAAAAATGCCTCCCTCATGGAATTACAAATAGAAGTGGACGTATTGAACCGCACACTTCCCGCCCCGAAGGACTGGGCTTTCCATCTGGACTTATGGCAAAACCCGTATTCCGTGGCCCGTTACTACCAAGTTCCTCTTTGGAGTAAAGAGCATTTCGACGCTATGCGCCCGATCATGAAGATGCTGGCGAACGCCGGACAGCGCGCTATCACCACCAGTATCATGCATAAACCTTGGGCCGGACAGACCGAGGATCATTTCGACAGCATGATCACCCGGATCAAGAAGATAGACGGCACTTGGGCATATGATTACGCCGTCTTCGACAAATGGGTGGAATTCATGATGAACGAGATCGGTATCGATGATATGATCAGTTGCTACACCATGATCCCTTGGGCTTTATCTTTCGATTATTACGACGAGGCGACAAATCGTGTACAATTTCTCAACACGAAACCGGGTGACGCCGCTTACGCAGACTATTGGGGTACTTTCCTAAAAGATTTCTCCCGCCACCTTCGCGAGAAAGGCTGGTTCGAGAAAACCGCCATCTCTATGGACGAGCGTCCGATGGAGGCGATGCGTGAGGCGATCAAGGTTATCAAGCAAGCCGATCCGGAGTTCAAGATCACGCTGGCCGGAAATTATCATCCGGAAATTCAATCGGACTTATACTATTTAAGTATTCCCTATGGGCATAAATTCCCAGAAGACGTAAAGGCTGCCCGTGATAAAGCGGGACAGATCAGTACCGTTTATACCTGTTGCGCGGAAGCGTTCCCGAATACCTTCACCTTCTCCGACCCGGCGGAAGCGGCATGGACGGTCTTGCACGCCGTAGCCGGTGGTTACGACGGTTATCTACGTTGGGCAGTTAATAGCTGGACCACCGATCCTCTGCGTGACTCGCGTTTCCGCACTTGGGCGGCAGGCGATACATACAGTATTTATCCCGGTCCACGCAGTAGCATTCGCTTCGAACGTTTGGTCGAGGGTATACAAGATTGCGAGAAGATCCGCATCCTCCGGGAAGAGCTGACAACGAAAGGAGCTAAAGGCAAACTCGAGAAGTTGAACAAGACGGTTGCCAAGATCACTCCGGAAGGTTTATCCGAGACACAAGAATCCGCTACGCAGATGGTTAATGAGATTCATAAACTTCTGAATACATTATAAATAGTACCGGACGCCGACTGCGCAGTCGGCGTCCCCTAAATATATCATCAAACCCCTACAATGTTTGATATTCATCAAAAAACGAAATCCCTACCTCCGATACCTTTCTTTTTCTTTGTCCGCCTCGATTCCTTCGCCTATTTTTGGGGCACTGAAAAACACAAAAACCATTCTATATGAACAAACTATTAATGGGCGCATGCCTTACGATGGCCATGCAAGTAGGGCACTCCCAAACCTTGCCGCAATTGGGTAAAGATCCTATCGAGAAAATCGTAGCCGCCATGACTGCCGAAGAGAAAGTATCCCTGTTAGTCGGAACCGGAATGCCCGGGTTCGGCGGCCAATCAGCCGTAGTCGGCAGCACGCAAAATATAGTGCCGGGAGCCGCCGGAACGACCTTCCCGATCGAACGTCTGGGAATCCCCGCTATCGTAGTGGCCGACGGTCCCGCCGGATTACGTATCTCCCCGACTCGCGAGGGGAACGAGGCGACCTATTATTGCACGGCATTCCCGGTCGCTACCTTGCTAGCCTCCACATGGAACACCGCATTGGTCAAAAACGTAGGCAACGCCATGGGCGACGAGGTGAAAGAATACGGTTGCGACGTACTCTTGGCCCCCGCGCTGAATATCCACCGAAGCCCTCTCTGCGGACGTAACTTCGAGTATTATTCCGAAGATCCCTACTTGACGGGCCGGATAGCGACAGCGATGGTAAACGGTATCCAAAGCAATGGCGTGGGAACCTCCATCAAGCATTTCGCCGTCAATAATCAAGAGACCAACCGGACAGGAACGGATGCCCGCCTCACCCCTCGTGCCTTGCGGGAGATTTACCTAAGAGGTTTCGAGATGGTCGTAAAAGAGGCAAGCCCGTGGACGGTCATGTCTTCCTACAATAAGATAAATGGTGAGTATGCCTCCGAAAGCCGTGATTTATTAACGACCATCCTCCGTGACGAATGGGGCTTTAGCGGCCTTGTCATGACCGACTGGTTTGGCGGCAAGAACGCCCCCGCCCAGATCCACGCCGGAAACGATCTGCTGATGCCCGGACGGACGGACCAGAAAGAGGCCCTCCTAAAAGCGCTTGAGGACGGTTCTCTCTCTATCGACGACGTGGATACGGACGTAACCCGTGTATTACGACTGATCCTTCAAGCCCCCCGCTTTGCCCAATACGCCTATTCCGACAAACCGGACCTAAAAGCTCACGCCGAGGTAACCCGTGCGTCCGCTTCCGAAGGTATGGTTTTATTAAAGAATACGAATAATGCCTTGCCGCTGGCCCCGGGTATCAAGAAGATAGCGGCTTACGGTACCACCTCGTACGATTTTATCGCCGGAGGCACCGGCAGTGGCGACGTGAACGAGGCTTATACCGTATCCCTCGTGGAAGGTCTGGAGAACGCCGGTTATACCATGGACGCCGAAGTGAAAGCCTTATACGAGAAATACAGTACCGAGGAAAAGGCGAAACAGCCGAAAGACACGAGTCCCGCCGCCGCTTTCTTCAACCACCCTCGTATCCCGGAGTTCGTACCGGATGCCGCAGGGCTGGCCGCTAAGGCGAAAGAGGCGGATATCGCCTTCGTTACGATAGGCCGTAGCTCGGGAGAGTTCCAAGACCGGAAGATCGAGGGAGATTTCAACCTGACGGAGAATGAGCGAGCGTTGATCCAATCGGTTTCCGACGCTTTCCATAAGGAAGGGAAGAAGGTGGTCGTAATCTTGAATATCGGGGGCGTGATCGAGACCGCCAGCTGGAAATCGGAACCGGACGCCATCCTATTGGCTTGGCAAGCCGGGCAGGAAGGGGGTAACACGGTAGCCGATATCCTGTCCGGAAAGGTGAATCCTTCCGGTAAGCTCCCGATGACTTTCCCCGTGAGCATCGCCGACGTAGCCTCCACGAAGAATTTCCCGGACGCTTCGGGTATCGACCTGAAAGAAATGTTAGCCGGCTTCATGGGAGGAGGCCCGGAGCATACGGATCGTAAGAATATTGACTATACCAACTACGAGGAGGGTATCTACGTGGGCTACCGTTACTTCGATACGTTCGGCGTGCCCGTCTCCTATCCGTTTGGCTACGGACAGTCGTATACTACTTTCAATTATTCGAGCTTGAAAGTGTTCATGGGCGATACGGACTACAGCATCAGTTGCACGATCACGAACAATGGCCCGGTAGCCGGGAAGGAAGTGGTCCAGCTATATATCTCCGCCCCCGGCAAGAGCATGGATAAACCGGCGAAAGAGTTGAGAGGTTTCGTCAAGACCCAACTCCTCCAGCCGGGGGAGAGCCGTGAGATCATCTTCAAGGTGAAAGATACGGATCTGGCCTCCTTCGACGAGAGCGCCAGTCATTGGGTCGTAGAGTCCGGTAAATATGAGGCGCAGATTGGCTCCTCCGCCGACGACATCCGCCTAAGGGATTCCTTCAACGTGAAGGGGCGGGTAACGGAGAAGGTTCATGCGGTACTGTTGCCCGGCGAGAGGATCGATCTTCTGAAAAGATAAGCCCGGAGGTATCTACCTAGTTATCGGGAGGGCGGGGTATCAACCTCGCCCTCTACTTATTAATCACCCGGCTGTTCCGGCTCTAAGAAAGTAAGGTAGGTCTCCACACGCCCCTCCAGCTTCGCCTCCATGGTCCCTTGCTCCGACACGAAAAGATATTTGTCCTTTTTCTCCTCCTCGGTCCATGTATCGGGAGTGTAGGGAGCGATCTTCCGGTCGCCAGCAGTCCTCATGAAATAGATAGCGGGCAGAAGGCCGTTCAGTTGGATCTGGTTCGGATCGATATAGCGTTCCTCGTATTGTCGCGAGAAATGCGAACTCACCCTTTCCAGCCGGAAGCGGTCGAGATTATTCATAAACAGGTAATCCGTGCCTTCATCTCCCGGCAGGGAGGTGTAGATCATAGATGAGACTTTCACGGCACCGGCCGGTGTCGTGTACAAATAATAGAAATATACAGTCCATGTATTCTTGGAGCGGGTTTGAAGGGTATGTGTCTCCTGCAAGGAATGCAAGGCCCAAAATCCCGGGGGCGTGCATCTCACCCTTTGTACGAATTTATCCTTCGCGATTTCCACTCTTCCCCGGATTTCCAGAAAGTCCTTATAGGCCACTGCCTCTATTTCCTCGTTTGTCATTGATGGCGTAAACATTGTATCTTAAATTTTAAAGTGAATATAAATCATTTCCCTCCGAAGGAGCCCGCAACTGGTCGGCGATCTTCTCGATGCCAAAGTCAAGGAGGCTCTTCGCCTCATACTTCTTCACGGTCTCTTTCCACGCCTCATCGAAAATGGTGGTCTGCTCCAAGATAACCTTCAAGCCATTGTCCAACATCCGGCTCAACTCCTCCCGCTGTTCCGGCGTGCGCCCGGCCCGCAGGACGAGCCGGTTCATGACTCTCCTCGTATGCTCGATATCTGCGCACAGTTTCTTGCTGATCGCCTGCAAGCCTAGGATATCGGAATCCTTTGCCTTCCCCATCAGATGCAGGTATTCCTCCTCCTCGCATACTTGCGCCTTGTAACGGCTCAGGTTCTCTTGGTCGAGAAAAGTAATATAAGTGAGCGTTTTCCCGCATAGCTTGATCAGCGACAGGCCTTGCCCCGAGACAAGGAAGCACTTCTCCGCCAACTCCTCGTCGGTCCAGTTCTTGGGCAGGTAGTAAGCCTGCCTCCTGTCCTCGTTGTTCTGCATGAAATAGATGGCGGGATGCACGCCTTTCAAGTCGATCCCCGCGGGATCGAGATAACGCTCCTTATAGCGTTGGAGGAAGTGGGAACTCACCCTTTCCACTTTGAAGCACTTAGGGTCGTTCATAAAAAGGTAATCCACCCCGTTCTCCCGTCGCAAGGGGATGTAAAGGTAGCAGACGATGTTAATCTTACCATCCGGCGTATAGCCCGTATAGCGAAAATTGACATTCCACGTATTCCTCGCCTGCGTGCAAAGGGTATGACTCTCGCTCAAGGAATGGATGGCCCTTTTATGCTTCCCGCTGATTCGCATGCTTTGGGCGAAGCGCTCGAAGGCGATCTGCACCCTCGTCCGTATCTCCAAGTAATCTTTATAAGCGGCTTGTTCTATTTCCTCTTCGGTCATCGATGGCGTAAACATGGTATTCTATTTTAAGGTTGATAATCGGAGGGTAAAGGTACGATTATTATTGAGGTTTCCGAAAGCTTTGGCGATATAAGGAATAATAATTACTTTTGTTCGGGTAATAATGAAGTATATATGAAGACAACGGCTGAATACATAAGTATTTTACGGGACTACGTGGCCAAGAACGCCGGTAAATATCATATCACCCGTATGGGGATATTCGGCTCGGTCGCCCGTGGGGAACAGACCGAGGGAAGCGATGTAGACGTCTACCTCGAGACCTCGAAGCCAAGCTTGTTCGCCTTGGTACATATAAAGGAGGACTTGCAGAAACTATTCGGCTGCGATGTCGATATCGTCCGCTTACGCGAGCACATGGACGCTTTCCTGAGAAGCAGGATAGAGAAGGAGGGGATTTATGTGGGATGAGGAATTGCTCCGCTCGTCGCTACAAAAGATAGGGACAGCCATTAACCGAATATTGGAAAGATCCGATACCATACAGTCTCCCGATGATTTCCTGACAACTCCCAGCGGAGTGGAGAGAATGGAGAGTATCTGTATGCTGTTGATCGCCATTGGCGAGAGCGTAAAACGGATCGATAAAATCACGGATAAACAATTGTTATCCCAATATCCCGAAATCGATTGGAAAGGTGTAATGGGTATGAGGGATATCATCGCCCATCACTATTTCGATATTGACGCGGATATTATTTTTGATGTAATGAAAAATAATTTGCCAGCTGTAAGACTCGCAGTGAACAGGATGATAGAGAGTTTATAAAAGAACTTTTTCTCATGCGATTCTATTTTTAATTCAGTATATTTGCGAAAAGTATATAAACGAGACTCTTATGGATTTCTTCAGCAAATATCGCCCCAGCATCATCGCCTTATGCGAGAAGCATAAAGTAAAGCGGCTATTCGCCTTCGGCTCCGTGCTGACCAGCCGCTTCACGGAGAAGAGCGACATTGACCTTGTGGTGGATTTCGACAAGGCCAAGATCTAGGATTACTTCTCGAACTATTTCGACTTGAAATACGCCTTGGAAAAGCTACTGAACCGGGACATCGACTTGCTGGAGGAGCAAGCGATCCGGAACCCGGTGTTGAGAAGGAATATCGACAGGACAAAATCGTTGATTTACGGATAATGTACTAATACTGCTAGTAAATCTGTCTTTTTACATTATACGTTCTTGATAATAAGTCAATCAACGATCGCCCATTGAAAAACACAGAGATATCCAATACTATAAAAAACAACACGATAGCAATATAATAATTAAAATCCGCAAAATATCTTACCGCAATAACAACTATCATTAATAATAATAACCAATATGAACGCATTATTTTTCTTCCAAAAGAAACATCTTCTCCTGTTTCCGACTTCAAAGTCAATCCACATATATATTTACCCAAAGATATTCCCATTGCAGCCTCACTAAAAATGTAATACAATATATTAACGATAACAAAAAGGCCTGTTATTCTCATATCTATATTTAAAGCGCCTCCCCAACGATTTGCAGTATCAACTATATATTCATAAGAAGATGGAGACATTCCTAACATTGCAAGGTAAACACCTAAAGCGCCTGTA
>ERZ779888.1610-NODE-1610-length-21575-cov-2.799396_pt1 | contig 21575 bp, 12 predicted proteins | sample MGYA00511245_ERZ779888 | MGnify/ENA primary metagenome ERZ779888 (study PRJEB29588, sample SAMEA2155255) | human gut metagenome | biome: human gut; feature: human-associated habitat; material: faeces | place: Denmark | collected 2008/2010 ...
CAACAAGCAGCTACTTTACGAAGCTGTCTCGAGAATCAGCACCGGCAAGGGCACTTGCTACGGTCCGGCTCTGTCCCTCGCCTATGAGAAGATGACCCAGTGCGAGGGAGGTGTCCGACAGGTCATTTTCCTGTCGGACGGTCAGCCCAGCGACCGGGATTTTTACGATACTCTGACCCGGATGCGGGAAGCGGGCATGGTGGTGTCCTCTATAGGTCTGGGGTTCTATTCCAACTATATTTCGGATGTGGCATATTTTGGCGGCGGTAGATACTATCAGGTGAATTCGGCCCACGATCTTCCGGAGATCATGCTGAGCGAAACGGAGCTGGTGGCGGAAAGTCCTCTGGTGCAGAAGGATTTCCAGGCAGTGATTGCCAAGGAAAGTCCGCTGACCAAGGAGATCGACCGGGAAAAAATTCCCCTTTTGCAGGCCTACATCGGCGCAACGCCGAAGGAGGACAGCACGGTGCTTTTGAAAACGCCGGAGGGGCATCCGCTCTTTGCCCTGCATTCCTGCGGAGAAGGAAAAGTGGCCTCCTTTATGAGCGATTGCGCGGGAATCTGGTCAGAACGGTGGCTTTCCGACGAGACCGGAAAAATCCTTGTGGGACGGTTTTCCGAAATCTGTATGACCGAAGGAAAACGGCGCTCTTCTTTAGAGGTGCAGTTTACCCAAAAGGGAAAGACGACCCATGTTCTGGTGGAAACGGCGGCGGCAACGGCCGGGGACAGCCTGACGGTTTCTTCGGCCCTGAACGGCTCGAAGGAACCTTCGCTCCGGACGCTTTCCCAAACCGGAAAGGGCGTTTTTGAGGGGGAAATTCCTACAGACGAACCGGGCGGTTATGACATTTTGATTCGTCTGGAAAGTCGGGAGGGGACGACGGTGGACTATCTTTCCACGGTCTATGCTCTGACGGCCGAAAAGGAGTACGATCTCTTTGGAAACGACGGCGGAACGCTTCTTTCGGATATTTGTGCCGGGACCGGCGGGGAGATGGTTCCTTACGGCCAGGACCTGTCGGCGCTTTACGAAGTCACGCCTCAAACCAAGGAATATACGAAGAATCCCACCGTTCCCTTGGTGATTGCGGCGGGGCTGTTGTTCCTTTCGGGAATGGCTGCAAGAAAATTGCGTATAAAAGATTTTAAGACTTTCCGAAAAAAAGAAGGACATTGAAAAAGAGGGAAGGACCGTTTCTTTTCCTGAAAGAACAGGTGAAAGTTTGAAAGATAAATCTTTCAAACGCGTTTTGTGGCTTTCGCCATCGGAGCGATGGCGATTTCGCTCCGCAAAACCAGCCCCAATTCCGCAAGAAAGGAAGCTTTCGCCAAGCGAAAGCTATGGTCATAAACATGAAAAAACGAATTTTGGTCTGTATTCTGGGCAGCATACTCCTTTTCGGACTGCTTTCTTCCTGCAAAGAAAGAGGCAGTCTGACCGACCTGCCGGAAACAGGAGCGTCCGGCACCGAAGGCGGGGAGGAAGCGGTCAAGGCTCCCTTGGTTTATGTGAACGATTCGGGACAAAGCGGCTTTTTTGCGGACTTTCCTTCCGGAAAAATCGAGACAAAGGAATTTCCCGAGGGAACCGGGAGCAAAAGCGTTGCTTTTCTGGGGGAAACCTATATTCTGGAGCCGGCCGACAGAGAAGTAACGACCCTGAAGGAAAAGGTTCTGCGGTTCGATGAAAACGGAAAGGTCCTTCCGGACAGAACTCTGCGGGAGTACGATTGCTACGAAAGCATGGCCGAAACCGGAAAAGGCAGTCTTTTTGTCAGTTATCCTGCGGGAAAAGAGAATCCCAACTGTCTTTTGCTTCGGGGCAAGACGGTTTCTCTGGAGGGTATGGAGGAGCAGTCTTTGAAAAAGGTGGCGGCAGACTGGCTGGTGCAGAATTGTTCCTTTCCGGCGGCGGCGGAGGATGGCGTTCTTTTTTCCTCCACCACAAGAGAAGAGGCCGGCTTTGTGCCGGGGGCAAAGGCCTATACGCTGTATTTTAAGGAAAAGCTGGGAGGTCTGACGGTGCGCAGTGCCGATGTGCAGATTTCTTCAGAGGGGATCGTTCTGCTGGTGCGGGATGTGGAGGTGGAGCGCTACAGGAGCCTTCTCTCCGGCTTGACGGCAGAAAGCATCGGTGCAGGGCTGGAGGCCCGGCTGAGAGAGGAAAATCCGCAAATGGAGGACTTCCGGGTGAAGGTGGATGCGGATTCTCTCTGGTTTTTTGAGGGGGAAGAGGGCCTTAATGCCGACTTTTCCGCAGAGTGCATCGGGACAGAGGGAGGAAAGACCTTCAAGGAGACCTTCGTGGGCTGGATGCTTTTGGAGTGAGCGGTTACCAAAGGCTTTAAAGGAATGCCGGTCTGTTGTTTTTCCGAAAACAGACAGGGCCGCCTCTTGTTTTTCAGGCAAAGATGTGTTAGAATATACCGGAATCGGGGAAGAAAGCGGGGAAAGGCGATGCATTTACGGGAATCGGGCGAGATGTATTTGGAGACCATTCTGGTTCTTACTCGGGAGAAGAACAGGGAGGTACACTCTCTGGATGTGGCTGAATACATGAATTACAGCAAGCCCAGCGTCAGCAGAGCGGTGGGACTGTTGAAAAAGGGCGGATACTTAGAGGTGTCAAAGGACGGTGCCCTGACGCTTACGGAGGCGGGCAGAGAAATTGCCGAAAAAATTTACGAGCGGCATACCCTGTTGACCGGCTTTTTTACCATGCTGGGGGTGGACAAGGAGATTGCCGCCGAGGATGCCTGCAAGATCGAACACGACATCAGCGACGAGTCCTTTGAAGCCATCAAGAATCATGTGCGGGAACACGGCGGCAATCTGTGAATCTGCCCAAGAGCAGAGCAGAACAGGAGAGAAACAATGGGAAGTGGATATACCGAATTGCCCGCATTTTATGATTTTTTGGGCGAGCATCCCGACTACGGGGAGTATGCCGACTGCATTCTCGGCGCCTACCGGGAAATGGGGGCCAAGGAAAGCGGATTGGTACTGGATCTGGCCTGCGGCACGGGAAAACTGACCTTGGAGCTGCTGCGGCGGGGAGCGGATGTGATCGGAACGGATCTGTCGCCCGAAATGCTGGCAATGGCCCAGAAAAACTGCGCTCGGAAGGGCTTTTCGCCTCTGTTGCTTTTGCAGGATATGCGGGAGTTGGATCTGTATGGCACGGTCGATGTGGCGGTGTGCGCCACCAACAGCCTGAACTATTTGCAAAATGGGGAAGAGCTTCGGACGGTCTTTTCCAAGGTGCAGAATTTCCTGACGCCCGGCGGACTGTTTTTTTTCGATATAAACAGCCTGTACAAGTTTGAAAAGCTGTACGGGGACAACACCTATGTATTTGAAGGGAACGGTGGCTATTGCGTCTGGCAGAACCGGTATAAAAAAAGCAAAAAGCAATGCGACTTTTTGCTGACTATTTTCAAAGCGGAGAAAGATGGACTTTACAGTCGGCACGAAGAGGAGCAGAGGCAGTGTTATTTTTCTCCTGCGTCCTTGGAAAAAACGCTGAAGGAAACCGGATTCGAGCTGATCTTCAAGGGACGGGACTACAGGGGAAGTCCTTCGCAGGAAAAGGAAGGGGATGTTTTTTATCTGGCAGTCTGCCGGAAGTAAGTAGGGTGCCAAGGTCTGAAGAAAGGAAAAACCGGAAACCATGAGCAGAATTATTCGAGGAGTCACCAAGGACGGCAGTGCCCGGTTCTTTGTGATTGAATCTAAAGATATTGTGGAAGAAGGCCGGAAACTGCATCATACCTGCCCCACCGGCACGGCGACTCTGGGCAGAGTTCTGACCGGAGCATCCCTTTTGGGTTGTATGCTGAAGAATAAGGGCGACAGTCTGACACTCCAATTCCGGGGAGACGGAAAGGCCGGAACGGTGCTGGCCGTGTCCGATGATTGCGGTTGCGTGAAAGGGTATATTGCCCACCCGGATTGCGATCTGCCGTTGAAGCCCAACGGCAAACTGGATGTGGGCGGAGCCATCGGCCGGGGAAGTCTGTATGTTTTGAAGGACGAAGGAGAAAAGGAGCCCTATATCGGCGTTTCGGAGATCGTTTCCGGAGAGGTTGCTGAGGATCTGACCTCCTATTTTGCGCAAAGTGAACAGATTCCCACGCTGTGCGCTCTGGGTGCGTTGGTGGATACCGACGGCAGCTGCAAGGCCGGCGGGATGATTATTCAGGTTCTGCCCTTTGCGGCAGAGGAAACGGTGGAGGCCATCGAAAAAAACGCTTCGGCCCTTTCGGGTATTTCCGGGCTTTTTGCCGCCGGAAAAAGCTGTGAGGAGGTGGCGGCGCTTGCGCTTTCCGGAGTGGAGTATGACCTGTTTGACGAAATTCCGGTGTCCTATCTTTGCGACTGCTCCAAAGAGCGGATGGCCAAGGGACTTGCAGGCCTGCGCAAAGAGGATTTGGCCGATATTTTCGATGAGGAGGGAAAAGCGCAGGCGGTTTGTCGCTTCTGCGGAAAAACCTATGTTTTTCACAAGGAAGAATTCAAGGAGCTTCTTTGAAGGTTTTCCTTTGGAATCCAGAAGGAGAGAAAGCGCACTCCGAAAACCGATGAAGCGCAGCTCCCCTCTGCCGTCAGGCCGAAAAGCGGTCTGACGAAGAAGAACTACAAGAAATGTGCAATCCCGGAATTTGAGAAAAATTCCGGGATTTCCTTTTGCAAAACAGGCTTGTGAAAACATCTTGAAACGGGTGAAAAAGCATCCGAAAAAAACGGTTTTCCGGCGGAGCGCCGAGCGGGAAAGAGCATCGTCAGGCATCGTCCAGAACCGAGGAAAACAACCCGTCCCGGGCGGCAATGCGCCGCTGAATCCGGTAAACCGTGTCCCGGCTGACGCACATCAGTTCCGCCACTTGGAGCATCGTGAACCCCTTAATGTAGCGGTAAAAAAGAAATTCTCGCTCTTCCAGTGCCCGGTAGTAATGCTTTGGAGGAAGGGCGTAGGGAATATAGTTTTTCAGATTTCTTTCAATTTCCTTTTTCAAATTGGAAATCCGGTGCAATTCCTTCAGGGTCTCTGACCGATTGTAGTCGTCGGAAAAAAACTGGAGCTGTCCCTCCAGCATCGACGCACGGTCGGAGAGAGAACGATACTGTTTATAGTAGGTTAAGGTGTTCATGCGTGTTCCGCCGCAGAAGCGGCACCTCCTTATAAAATTGTACAAGTGGGATGAAATAAAAAGAGGAAACAGCGAAAGATCAGGATTCGTGTTCCGGAAATTTTCATGGAGCTCCAAGTCGAACATTTGTTTGTGTTTTTCAGTATAACACATTTTGCAAGAAAAAACAAGAGGGGAAGAAAAAAATTTTGGATCAGAGAATTGTATGAAAAAGGAACGGGGGATTCGGGTAGTAGAATACGGTTCCCCGACGAAATCTTCCAAACAGGGGATCAAGACTTGCAGAGGGGAGGAAACCGTCGGGAAAGCAGAAGGGAGTAAGGCGGGTTTTCAGCTTCAGAACACAGAGGCACCGAAGATGTTCAGAAAAGGCTTGCCGGGGGAAGGAGAAAGAAAAAAGGAGAATGGAAACAGGCGGAAACGATATGGGGATTGAAAGAGCAATGGCTTGCACAAAAAGTTAAATGCGACAACAAAAAACCGCTTTGCAGAAGGAAAAGCCAAGGGAATACGGGAGAAAAACAAATTTTTGTTGTGTAGAAATACAGGATCAAAAATTGTATATTTTGCACAAATACTTTGCGTATTGAATTTTTTTGTTCCGTGGGGTAGTACCGGGAAAACAAAGAGGTGAAATAGGTAAATTAAATATGATTTTGTTTACATTAGATAATAAAACAAGAAAAACATTAGTATTTAGCGCAAAAACAGGCACAATAAAGTAAATTTAATTTACACATCACATTTTTGAAAAAATCTGTTTTTGAAACACACGGGAAGGTGTAAATAAAATCCCGAAAAATCAAAAACAATCACTTAAAATTCAGGTCATAAACACATTTTTCATGAAAAAACTGCCTTGGAATGTGTTCTTGACTTTTTTGGTGCGGTGTGATATGATAGTGCTGTCAAAAGAGCGCCGCTTTTCCGGAGAGGTTCAAAAGACCGGGGGAAGCGGAATCCTCGGAGGAACCACCGGCTCATCAAATGACCGAAACGCCTGAAAGAAGCCGCTGTGTGCGGAACCATTCCAAAGCGTGGAAAGTCCTTGCGGCTCTTTGGGAGGATTTGATAAGTCCGGTTTCCGGCGGTGCTCTCCTATCCGAAACAAGAAAGGAATGTACATACCATGCGCAAAAACAAAGCAATCAGACTTTTGTCCGGAACGCTGGCGGCACTGACGCTTTTCGGCGGCTTCAGTATCGTTTCGGCGGCTGACACCAGTCCGGCAAGCTCCTATGATCTTCACGATCTGGGCGGTTTGACCGATGTTCTTTCTACTATAAAGTATGCGGAATACCTGCAGCGCCACGGGGATCCCTCCCAGTATGACCTGACGGGCGTCGGCACGCTGGAAGTGGATGTGGTGAAGGACTACAGCCCTGAAAACACCTCTGCATTGTGCAGAAAGGATGTTATAACCGGGGAAATCTGCACAAAAGAGAACCTGGAAAAGTTTTTTGACCCTGACCGGGCGGTGTTTGAAGTGGACGGCAAGGAATACAAAGTGGTGGATTTCCTGTCTGATCTGGAATCCTACCGGAACCGGAATGAGGACGGGACTCTGAAGAAGGGAAGTAATTCCGGAATATCCGACAATGCAGTGATTGTCGGATATGTGCCTGGGAATACCGAGAGCGGCACCGTGGTGTCCAGTATAAAAATTAAGGATAGCTTTTATACCGAAAAGGCGTTGCGCCTTCTGAATCCGAAGGACTATCACGATGCCAACCCGATGAAGTATCCGACGATTGCCCTGACAGAAGAGGAAGAAGAGGATCTGGCGATGCTGGAAACGATCCAGGACCTGCTTTCTGACCTTTCTCAGAAATTCGTAACGGTTTACGAAAAGAATCCCTACGAAGATCCGGACGGCGGCTCCGAAAAGGCGATTTATCTGCCGGATCATGACGCTGTCGGCTTTAAGATCAATGTGGAGAAGTCGGGCTACTACAATATCTATCTTCGCTACTTCTCCATCAACGAGGACGGCGTGAGCAAGAAAACCTCCATTGAGCGTTCGATTTACATCGACGGAGCCATTCCGTTCTACGAATCCACCTATGTGTCCATTTCCAAGACTTACCGCAGTTATGTGGAAGACGGGGAAGGGAACAAGCTGTACGGCAGTAACATTCAGAACGGAGACGACCGGGGCTTTGCCACGGATATTAACGGCAATGAGATCCGCCCGTCGGCTGAGATGACCGAGGCGTGGAGAACGATCGCTTTGATGGATTCCACCGGTTCTCATGTGGAGCCGTTGAAGTTCTATTTGTCGGAAGGCGAGCATGTTCTGCAGTTCTTCGCCCGCAGAGAGCCGATGGTGCTTTCGGCCATCCGTCTGGAGCCGGTGAGCGAGGTGCAGTCCTATGAGGACTATTTGAAGAAATACAGCGGCAAGACCAATGTGACCGCTGAGGACATCGGAACGGAAAGCGGTTACATTAAAATAGAAGCGGAATATCCGGACGCTGTTTCGGACAACACCATTTATGCTACGAACGACCGTACCTCCCAGGCGACCTCTCCTCAGCATCCTTCGATTCAGTATCTGAACACGCTGGGCGGTGCCGGCTCCGGCGACCAGAAAAAATGGTCAACGGTGGGCCAGTGGGTGCGCTACCGGGTGGTGGTGCCGAAATCCGGGTTCTATAAAATTGCGCTCCGGTTCAGCCAGACGACCCTGCAGGGGTCCTATGTGTCCAGGCAGTTGCGCGTGCAGTTGAACAGCGAGTTGGGCAGTGAAACGGGTGCCACGGTGCCGTTCCAGGAAGCATATTACCTCCAGTTCCCCTATGGGGACGATTGGCAGGTCAGCTATCTGAACCGGGATGGGGTGGAGTATTCCATCTACCTGGAGGCCGGCGAAGAGGGCAACATCATTGAGCTTGAGGCCAATCTGGGCGATATGTCCGATGTGATCCGTCGAGTCACCGAGTCGATGAACAGTGTGAACGACGCATACATCAAATTCCTCATGCTGGCAGGCTCTTCTCCTGATGCCGATCGGGACTACGGATTCTACAGAAGAATTCCGGATGCGGTGCTGACTCTGTCCAGAGAAGCAAGCAACATTTTCAAGATCGCAGACGATATTGAAAAACTGACCGGCACCAGAGGCTCCCATGTGGCCACGCTGGAAAAGGTGGCACAGCTTCTGGAGAGAATGGGCAGCGATGAAGAGGAGATCGCAAAGAACCTGGATTCTTTGAAGAGTAACCTGGGAACGCTGGGCACCTGGATTTCCGATTCAAAGGAATCTCCTTTGGAAGTGGACTATCTGATGATCGCACCCGGCGACTATGAGAATACCGGCGCCAACAAGGTGAATCTGCCGAAGCCTACCCCCAATTTCTTTGAGGGACTGTGGTTTGAATGCAAGATGTTCGTGGCTTCCTTTACCACCGACTACAATACTTTGGGTCTGATGGAGGAAACCGATGAAAGCGCCATTGTGGTCTGGACCACCACCGGTCGTGACCAGGCAAACATCATCCGTTCCATGGTGAATAATGAGTTCACCAAGAACACCGGCATTGCCGTGAACCTGAAGCTGGTTGCCGGCGGCTCGCTGCTGCCTTCCGTGCTTGCGGGCGTGGGACCGGATGTTTCCATGGGCCATGCCAGCGCGGATATCATCAACTGGGCCATTCGTTCGGCTTTGGTGGAATTGACCGACATGGGAACCAGGGAGTATTGCGAAGCGAATTCTTTGGAGTACGACCCGGACTATGATGCCCATATCATCACCGGCTTTGACAATGTAATTGCCGATTTTAACAACGAAGATCAGGATACTACGGTGGCAAGCAATGCCTGGTTCAACACGGCCGCCATGGTGCCGATGTCGCTGCACGAGGTCATCACCAAAAAGAGCTACGAGGCTCTTGCAGACGAAGAGAAGGCGGCATATACCGAGTACGGCGTGAAGTACTACAAGGATCTGACCCCGGCGGAATACGAACTGGTGGATAAGTACGATAAGAAGTACTACACCGCCACCGAGGTGGACGGCAAAACGGTGTATCGGTATTTTATCACCGAAAAGCAGTATCAGACGCTGGATGCCGCAGAGAAAAAGGAATACGCAAGAAACGAGACAGAGTATTACGAGAAGTTCTCTCTGTGGGGCTTGCCGCAGGAGCAGACCTTCAACATGATGTTCTACCGGGCGGATATTTTCAGCGAGCTGGGCATCACGGCTCCCAAAACCTGGGAGGATCTGTATTCCATCATCGGTGTGCTGCAGAGCAATAACATGGAGATCGCAATGCCCACATCCTTGGGCGGCTTTGAGATGTTCCTGTACCAGATGGGCGGAAACCTGTACAGCAACGGCGGACAGACGATCTCTTTGGATGAAAACCTGTCTATCGAAGCATTTGAAACGCTGTGCAACTTCTTCCAATCCTATAAGTTCCCCATTACGGTGGACTTCTCCAACCGGTTCCGTACAGGTGAGATTCCCATGGGAATCATAGCCTACACTTCGTATACACAGCTCTCGGTCTTTGCCACCGAGATCAAGGGTATGTGGGAGTTTGTTCCCCTGCCGGGTGTTCGGGACAGCGTGACCGGTGAAATCAATAATGTTGCAACTTCCAGCTCCTCCGGTATTATTATGCTGAAGGGCGCAAGGGACAGAGAAGTAACTTTCAATTCCTGGAAATTCATGGTGTGGTTCACGGGCAAATCGGCGCAGTCAACTTACGCAAGTGAGGTGACGGCAGTGTTGGGTACCGAATCCAAGCACAACACGGCCAACAAAGAAGCTCTGAAGGAGCTGCCTTGGACCTCCTCCGAAAGAGACAATCTGCTTTCGCAGTTTGACAGTCTGGTGGGAATTCCCGAGTATCCGGGCGGTTACATCATTTCCCGGTATGTCAACTTCGCCTTCTTGGATGTGTACAACAACAATGCCGACCCGGTGGTTGCCATTCAGGAATATGTGGTGACCATCAACTCGGAGTTGACAAGAAAGCGGAAAGAGTTCCATCTGGCAACGATGGAAGACTGATATTTCCGGAATGCGGTTTGGCCGCATTCCGGGAAAAACCTTTACAAATAATGCGTTAAGGAGTTGAAATAACGTGTCAGAAAACACAACGATCAGCGCTCCGGAAGCGGAAATGGGAGCCGGAAATCAACCGGTGAAGAAAAAAGCCGTATCTCGGAAGGAAATGTCCAAGCTGGCGTGGACGCTGAAGGAAATGAAAAAGAACTATGTAGCCTATCTGATGGTTGCTCCCTTTTACATCATTTTCTTACTGTTCACTGTGGTTCCGGTGGTGCTGTCCTTAGTACTCAGCTTTACATCGTTCAATATGCTGGAGTGGCCTACTTGGGTAGGGATGGACAACTATACGAGATTGTTCTTGGACGATGATATTTTCATTCTGGCTTGTCAGAATACATTGATTTTTGCTTCAATCACAGGTCCTGTTTCCTATCTGCTTTCCTTCTTGGTGGCATGGTTCATCAATGAACTGCCGCCCAAAGTGAGAGCCTTCGTCACCCTGATTTTCTATGCACCCTCCATTTCCGGTTCGGTGTACATGATCTGGCAGGTGGCCTTTTCGGGAGACTCTTACGGTTATGTAAACGGAATTCTTTTGAAACTGGGCCTGATTACCGACCCGATTCAGTGGTTTAACAACGAAGGCTATGTAATGCCCCTTTGTATCATCGTGGCATTGTGGACTTCGCTGGGTACGGCGTTCCTGTCCTTCATTGCCGGCTTGCAGGTGGTGGATCGGTCGCTTTACGAAGCGGGTGCCGTGGACGGCATCAAGAACCGTTGGCAGGAGCTGTGGTATGTAACCCTGCCTTATATGAAGCCTCAGCTGATGTTCGGTGCGATCCTTGCCATCACCGGCTCTTTCGGCTTCGGCAGCATTGTAACGGCTCTGTGCGGATTCCCCTCGGTGAACTATAAGGCTCATACCATCACCCACCATTTGGACGACTATGGCGGTCAGAGGTATGAAATCGGCTATGCTTCGGCAATTGCCACCATTCTGTTTGCACTGATGATCGGTGCGAATATGCTGGTGCAGAAAATTCTTTCAAAGGTAGGACAGTGAGATGGCGAAAAAACTGAGAACAAGAAAACATCGCGTCGTCTTGAACCGTTCTGCCGGAGGCGATGCCGGAATTTCCTTCTTCCTGATTATCATCGGATTGTTTATGTTCATACCGATGCTTTATGCGGTTCTGCAATCGCTGAAGCCTTTGGATGAGCTGTGGGTCTTCCCTCCGAAGTTCTGGGTGGAGCACCCGACTTTTGACAACTTCTTAGATCTGTTCCGGTTGATGAACACCTCGTGGGTGCCGTTTTCCAGATATATTTTCAACACCGTACTGATTTCGGTGGCCGGAACCTTCGGAAACCTGATTCTGGCGTCTATGGCCGCCTATGTGCTTTCGAAGATCAAATTTCCCGGAAGAAACATCATGTTCAACCTGATCGTGAAGTCGCTGATGTTCCACTCCACGGTGGGCGCCATCACCTCCTTCCTGATCATGTCCAGGCTTCATTTTGTGGATACATATTGGGCGGTCATCGTGCCGGCATGGGGCTCGACCCTGGGCTTGTATCTGATGAAGCAGTTCATGGATTCCTCGGTGTCCGATGCGGTTCTGGAATCGGCCCGGCTGGACGGTGCCAGCGAGTTCCGCACATTCTTTTCCATTGCCATGCCCATGGTAAAACCGGCATGGTTGACCATGATCGTGTATTCCTTCCAGGGATTGTGGAACTCCGGTTCTTCCATTTACATCTACAGTGAGGAATTGAAGACCTTTAACTATGCCATCGGCCAGATTCTTGCCGGCGGTATAGTCCGTGCCGGTGCCGGTGCCGCCTCCACGGTGGTCATGATGCTGGTGCCGATTACGGTCTTTGTGATTACACAGAGTAACATTATCGAGACGATGTCCTCGTCCGGTATGAAGGATTAAGGAGGATGAATGCCATGAAAAAATCCATTAAATTCATTACTCTGATCCTGACAATCGGCCTTGTTGCTTTGCCGTTTTTCGGAATCTTTTCCGATGCGGCGGCATACACGACCTATACATATTCTATCAACGGCAAACCGCTGGATTCGCCGGACGCATACGCTCCGGATAAGACGATTACGGCTGCCAACCTGCGATGGAACATTTCCGGCCCCAGGACCTTCAGCAAACCGACCGATATTTTTGTGGACTACAACAACCGGGTGTACATTGCCGATTCCGGAAACAACCGGATCCTGATTCTGGACAAATATATGCAGAAGGTTGTGGGACAGATCAGCACCTTTGTCAGCAACGGTGTCCGGGACTCTCTGAAAAGGCCGGAAGGCGTGTTTGTGAGCAAGCCTACCAGCACAAGAGAGGGCGAGATCTATATAGCCGACACAGACAACAAGCGGATTGTGGTGTTTAATTACGATCTGACCTACAAAAGAACCATCGGAGAACCCGAATCAGAGGTTTTTGAAGCCACCAGCGTGTACTATCCGGTCGCCTTGGCGGTGGATTCCTCCGGACGGATCTATGTGGTATCCAGAGAAACCTATGAAGGCGTTATTTCTCTGAATGCCGACGGCTCCTTCAGCTGTATCGTGGCTTCTCAGAAGGTGACCACCAGCTTTTGGGATGCGCTCTGGTCTCGTTTCCAGACGGCGGCTCAGAAGGCACAGAACGAACAGAATCTGTCCTCTGCCTTCAACAACATTACCATTGATGACAACGACATGATCTATGTCACCATCAGTACCATTGACGAGTCCAGCCAGCAGTCTGCCATCACCGGCAAGTCCAAATCCAGCGACTATGCGCCGGTGAAAAAGCTGAACCCGGATGGGGATGACATCATGCGCCGGAACGGCTTCTATCCGCCCTCCGGTGAGGTTATGGTCAACTCGGCGTTGACGGCGGAAGACAAGAATGTGCCTACAGGCGCCTCCAAAATTGTGGATGTGGCCTTGGGCGAAGAGGGCACTTGGTCGATAGCCGACAGCAAAAGAAGCCATATTTACACCTACGACAAAAACGGAAATCTGCTGTTTATCTTCGGAGACGATGGCAAACAGTTGGGAAATGTGGAAAAAGGAACCCTGGCGGCTCTGACCTACCAGTTTGCCGACAGCACTTCGGTGGCGAACGGAGAGAAAAGTAAGCTGTTGGTGCTTTCCAACGCGGCAACGCCTTCCATTACCGTCTATACGCGTACGCCCTATGGCGATACACTGCTGACGGCGTTAAGACACACCAACACCAAGGAATATGACCGTGCCGTGGATGACTGGAGGGACATCCTTCAGAAAAACAACAACTACGATGCCGCATATGTGGGTATCGGAGATGCCTATTACCGGGAAGGCCGATGGGAAGAGGCCATGGATATGTACAAGGCCGCCTACGATGTGGAAAGCTATTCGGACGCTTTCAAGATGTACCGGAAGGATTTGGTTTCCAAATACATCTTCCTGATCATTCTGGTCATCGTGGTGCTCTTGGTGGCAGTGGCAAAGTTCTTCGGCTTCGCCGGAAAGGTGAACAAGCGTACTGCCACGAAGAAGGGCAAGAAGAACTTCGGAGAGCAGATACTCTATGCGTTCCATGTGATGTTCCACCCCTTTGACGGCTTCTGGGATCTGAAGCACGAAAAAAGAGGCTCTGTGGCGAGTGCGACCTTCTGGTTGGCCATGGTGATTCTGGCATTTATCTATCAGTCCTTCGGCACCGGTTACATCGTAAAAGGAGCGACGACGACTTCGGTCGCAGGAGGCGCATTTGCACAGGCGATGGGCATTCTGTTGCCGCTGTTGCTCTTTGTCACGGCAAACTGGTGTCTGACCACGCTGTTTGATGGGGAAGGTAGCTTCAAGGATGTGTATATTGCAACCTGCTATGCGGCGGCACCCTTGTCCTTCCTGATATTCCTTTCCACCATCGTTTCCAACTTTGTGTCCAGTTCGGAGACGGGCTTTGTCAGCCTGATTTCGGGTGTGGCATGGGTTTGGTTTGCCCTGTTGCTCTTCTTCGGCATTATGGTCGTACACGATTATTCCATCAGCAAAAACATCCTGACCTTCCTTGGGACAGTGGTGGGTATGTGCCTGATCATGTTTATCGTGATTCTGTTCTCCGGATTGCTGATGAAGATGACGGGCTTCATTTCCAACATTTCCACGGAGTTGTCCTTCCGGATATGAGAAAAGGAGAGAAAAGATGAATATATTAACCAAAAGACTGCTGTCTGCTCTTCTTGCTCTGTGCATGGTTCTCAGTACGGCGGTGGTGCTTCTGAGCGGCACCGCACTGGTGACCTATGCAGATGATTCAACGGAGGAGGAAGACGGCGAGGAAGAGGAAGACGAGGGCTTCAAGGCATCGGACCTGATTACGACGGAGTATGCCACCGCCGAAGACAAATTGCGCACCATGAGCAAGCAGACCGAGGTGGGCAAGGACAAATACGGCGAACCGGTTTATGAGTATGAGCCCTGGAAGGTTTACGGTAACTACGAGCTGTATGTGCAGGAGCTGACCGGCGAAGTGGCCATCAAGGATACCAGCACCGGACAGATCTTATTTACCAACCCCTATGACGCCTGCACATCGGTAAAGAAAAAACTGGGCGTATACGATGATTCCCTGCTGAATCAGCTGTTTTCACAGCTGAAGGTGACTTATGAAGAGGTCAAGGGAAGCAGCAGCGCCGAGCTGTACAGCTATAATGATGCGGCGCTTAACGACCAGATCAAGGTTTCTCACATCAAAAACGGTATGGCAGTGGAATACACCATCGGTCGTACAGAGGACCGGCGGTTGGTTCCGGTGTACATGGAAAAGTACCGTTTTGAGAAGTACATTCTGAGCAAGATCGATTCGGATTCCGACCAGAAATTGATGCGTGCTTATTACGGCACACACATCTTCATGAATCCCTGGGAGGAAGAGGAAGAAATTCTGCCCAGCGTTCTCAAGAAGAGAGAGGAGACCTACGAGGCTCTGGTACAGTACGGTCCGGAGCCGGGCAGAAAACTGTTTGTCAGTGAGGACTATGATCCTGCTTTGGAATCTCAGTATGAAGAACTGAGAAAGAACCCTGACCGTACAGACCTTGACGACAACGACACAAATCTGGGCATCCGAGGTATGTGCGTGCCCTACACCGGAAGAATGTCGATGTATGTTTTCGGCTCCGCCAACGGTAAGTTGGGCGAGTACGAAATGAACAGGATCGAGGCCATTGTCCGGGCGTATGCACCGGAATATACCTATGATGACCTGAAGTACGACCATGAGCTGACCGGATATAACAAGAAGCAGGGCGTTTTGCCCAACTTCAAGATGACCTTGGAGTATCGGTTGGACGAAGACGGCTTCACGGTTCGGTTGCCCGCAAACTCCATTTCCTTTGATGAGGATACCTTGCGCCTGACTTCCATTGACATTCTGCCCTATATGGGTGCCGGAAGTCAGTATACCGGAACCGATACCACAGCCAAGCACAGCGGATATACCTTCATTCCGGACGGTTCGGGTACGATCATCCGTTTTGAGGACTTTGTCGGTAAGAGCACCAGCTTCAATTCGGGAACGATGTACGGCTTGGACAATGCTTACCACAGCCGGCCGGAAAGCTACAGCGGAAAGGACGAGCAGATGAGCCTGCCGGTATACGGCATCATCGAAACCGAGAACCGGGTATACACCAAGGGTGAATCCGGCAAGTATGAGGTGGCGTGTCCCCACCGCTGGGTGGAAAAGTCTCTGGAGCCGGACTGTGTGAACGGAATTGACGGCGGTCTTTACACCTACTGCGCCATCTGCGGCGAGGAACAGGGCGTCAAGAACCGGAAGGCATGGCAGCACAATTGGACCGGTGCGGTCACGGTGGAAAAGGAAGCCACCTGTCAGAGCTACCGGGTGATCACGGCTGTCTGCCAGACCTGTAAGAATGAATACACCAAGATCAAGAATCAGCTCTCCTTAGAGAACTGGACGGACGCGCAGATCGACGAAAAGTACGGCTATCTGAAGGAATACAAGAGCTATGAGGATGTGCAGTACGGCTATGCCAAGCACTCCTACGAACGGGTAGCCACGCCCGGTGAGGACGGACTGTGCCACGCCGTTTCCCAGTGTAAGTGGTGCGGGGAACTGGAACCCAAGTCTCAGGAGCAAACGGCGGAACATGAGTATGTACTGGTGGCATCTGCTTCTGAGTTCAAGGACGGCGTGTGCCACGCCGTGTTCGAGTGCACACAGTGCAAGAACAGAATTGAGAAGATCGACGAGCATTGCCTGGAGGAGGACGAAGATCCGACAGAGTATCTGCTTTCCGATACGGTGAACCACCGTTGCTACTACAGAGGCACCTGCCAGGTCTGCGGACAGACGGTGGAGCGGGATGTTGCTCATGAAATGGAAGAAAAGGTGGATTCCGAGGGCAACCAGATTTACGAAAGTGCCGGCGATTTCTGTGTGACCACCACGGTCTGCAAGCACTGCGGCTATGAGGAAAAGCAGTATGGAAATCACGCTCCGGCAGATGACAACTCCTCGGTGCTGATTGCCGATACAGCGACCCACAGATGCTACTGGAAGCATACCTGCCGGAATTGCAATGCAACCTTTGAGGAGGAAGCAGAGCACACGATGAAGGACGGCGTCTGCGAGAAGTGCGGATACCGGGTTCCCACCGAAGCAGGGCATACCTATCAGGTGGCCTATGTTTCAGTGAACGGCAAGTGTTACCGTACCTTCCTGTGCACCGATGAGAACTGCGGTAAGGAATACAGGAACGGCGCAGAACGGGTGCAGGTTGCTCACCGGTATAAGAGCTATGTCCGGAATCAATGTACCTCTGAATTGGACATCTATTTCATGTGTGAGCATTGCGGCCTCAAAGCGCATGAGTACACCACTCCCAACGAATCGGTGAAGAATCATAACTTTGTCTGGGTCGTGAAGGAGGGAGAAACGGCCGATTGCAATGTGAAATACACAAAGCTGCACCAGTGCAGTGAGTGCGGCTTGGTGCAGGAAGAGGTCGTTGTGGACGGTCATGACTACGACAATGGCAAATCGGTTTCGCCCAGTGTGAAGAAGTATACCTGTACGGTATGCGGACATGTGCACTACGGAAATCTGGAGGCTGTTGCGGAAGAACCCGCTCCGGAGCCTGCTCCTTCCGAGAATGGCTCTGCCTCTGCACCGACCGACGAAACCTCGGAAACTCCGGCCGAGCCGGAAGAGGAAGCCAAAAATGTGACGGTCAGCAGCGGTTTTGTAGCGGTGATGATTGAGGGAGCGTCCCTGGCAACCCTGAAAGCCGCTTCGGATAACCGGCACAAATACAATATGGTTTACATGATCGTCACTCCCCGGCCGAAAGACAGTTATACCTTAAAGTCTGCTTCTTCCACCACTTCGGATTCCAAGTGGACGGTTGTTTCGGACAGAAAGTATACCGGAAGCTACACCACCAAGTATTTCATGCTCCAGACCGTAACGGGGGATGTTCCGGAAGATGTATTGCTGAAAAACAGCGAATACGACGCAAGCTACTCCGGCATGGCCAACTGCTACAGGGATTACCTGATTGAATCGGGCATCCTGTCAAAGCTTAAGCAGGAGGGTTCCGACATTCCGCTGTATCTGGAAACCTTCGGAACGATTCCGGTCAGCACGACGGTTCTGACGATGCCCGTGACCCAGAATAAGCCTTTGTCCACCTTCGAGGATCTGCAGAAGGTGCTCAGTAAGCTGGGCGATGAATCGGGTATCCGGAATATCAATATCCGTTTGACCGGTTTTACAAACGGAGGCATGACATCCACCATGCCTTATGATGTGGAATTTGAAAAGGAAGTGGGCGGAAACAGCGGCTTCACCCAGTTTGTGGACTTTGCGGAAGAGAAGAATGTGGGTGTATATCCCGACTTTGACTTCGCATATATGCACACCGATGAATGGTTCGACGGTTACAACGACAGCGATCACGCCGTAAAGACCATTGACGGCCGGTATATCGTGAAGAAGGACTACAACTCCACATTGCAGACCTTCAGCACCACCGGACTTCTGGCGGTTTCTGCTTCGGTATACGATCACTTCTACACCGGCTTCAGCGAGAACTATTCCAAGTTCAACAATAAAGGTGTGTCTGCTTCGACCCTCGGAACGGATTTGAATTCCGACTTTGACCGGGACGATCCTTACAACCGGGAGGACAGCCGGCTGTTCACCGAAACCTTGCTGAACAAGCTGAAAAAGGAATACGGCTCGGTGATGGTTGACGGCGGAAACGCCTATTCGTTGGCCTATGTGGAGCATATTCTGAATATGTCCTTAACCGGTAGTTCCCGTCTGGAAACCAGCAGCTCCGTTCCCTTTATGGCAATGGTTCTGCACGGATATATAAACTATGCCGGAAGCGCTTCCAACATGGCAAGTAACATGGATCAGGAAATTCTTCATATGCTGGAAAACGGAGCTTCGCCTTACTTCATCATTGCAACGCAGAATACCCGGTATTTGAAAGAAAATCAGAGACTTTCCAAGTACTACTCTCTGGATTTCGATGCTTGGGAAGAGGATTTGGTGAGTACATACAATACGGTAAATACGGTTCTGAAGGATGTGAAGTACGCCAACTTTATTGAGCACAACAGCATTTCCGGTGTCCGTGTTCCCGATGCGGATGAAGTGTTGGCAGACCGGGCCACCATCATTGCGGCGGCGATTGCCAACATCCAGAAATACCAGACCTATCAGGAGCGGTATGAGCGGGCGCTGGCGCTGTATGAGCGGAAGGTGAATGCGGGTGTGGCCGACTGCGAGAAGGAGCTTGCGGAGCTCCTTGCGGCAAACGGCTTTGATGACGCCACTGCGGCGCACAGTGCGGCAGAGCTTTCTTCGGAAGACCTTCTGAAGCTGGAAGCACTGAGCGAAAAGATTGCAGAGCATCAGCAGAACGCCGACAGCATCAAGGCAACCCTGAACGACAATATCAGAAGTGCAAAGTTTGCTTTGGACGGATTTACGCCGACCTATGAGGCCAACCTGAAGAAGTATGCCATCTACTTTGACCTGACCGGAAAGGATGCCGAGGATCCCGCTTCGTACACCGAGGAGAACTATGTGGGCTTGATTTCCGAGAAGGATGGCAAGATCCTTGTGGCGACCGACGGAGTGACCGATGTCTCCGGAGCAACCATTGCGTCGGGCTATGAAGTGACTGTCAGCGACGGAACCATTGTGAAATCCACCTACGACAACGGCATTTCGATTTATCTGAACTATAACTACTACGATGTGGTGGTGAATGTAAACGGCGAGAATATAAAGATTGACGCTTACGGATTTTACAAAACCACAGAGAAAGGAGCGGATTGATTTTGGACGGTACTAAAAATATAGGAAACGCCAAGACTTCCGTGAAAGCGAAGCAGCTCCGGCGCAGAGGTGCTTCGCTGGACAAGAAAAAGGCAAAAGCCGGATGGTGGTTCATACTGCCGTTCTTAGTGGGTTTTGTGACCGTGTATTTGCCGATGATTATCGGCTCCGTGAGAGCCAGCATGATGTCCTCCACCGGACAGAACCAGAAATTCGTCGGATTTGCCAATTATGTCAGCGTGCTGACAGAGGATGCCAACTTCACAAAGACCTTGGTCAGCGGTATTCAGCAATTGGTTTTTGACATCCCCGCTATCGTGATCTTCTCCCTGTTTATGGCAGTGCTTCTGAATCAGAAGATGCTGGGGAGAGCGGTTTTCCGTGCGATCTTCTTTGTGCCGGTTATTCTGGGAACGGGTCTGATCGACCAGCTGGATAACAGCTCCAATGCGGCGTTGGAAAACATGTCTTCGGGATCAGGAGCAGACAACGGAAGCACCAATTCTTCTGCTTCGGAGATCATTTCCCAGTACGATCTGGCGAAGATTTTCGAAGGCATGAAGATCGGAACGGGGCTGGTGGAGTATGTGACGGATCTGGTGAACAACATCTACGGCATCGTGAACCGCTCGGGCGTTCAGCTGTTGATCTTCCTTGCCGGTTTGCAATCCATTTCCCCTGCGATTTATGAGTCCTGCTCGATCGACGGCGCAACCACCTGGGAGACCTTCTGGAAGATTACCTTCCCCATGGTTTCTCCGATGATTCTGGTCAATACGGTGTATACGGTTATCGACTCCTTCACTTCCCAATCCAACAGGGTCATGGTGCTGATCAGTGAGACCTCACAGCAGGTGACCAGTGGCGGTGCTGTGCGGGGAACGGCTATGGCCTGGATCTACTTCTTGATCGTGATTCTGATCATTACCGTGGTTGCCGGAATTGTATCGGCGTTTGTGTTCTACCAGCGAAGAGACTGAGAGAAGGGAGGAACGAAAAATGAATCATTCTGACATCGAAAAACCAAAGGTATTGAAAGAGAGCAAAAACAAGATCCGTGTGGAATTTGAAAGAACCTCCCGTTGGACGAGATTTCGCGTGAAGTACCTGAACGCTGGATTCGTAGCTACGACCCTGTTCAAAATTTTCCGCTTTGTTCTTCTGCTTGGCGTGGCTTATGTGATTATTTTCCCCTTCTACTCCAAAATTGCAGGCTCTTTTATGGCAGAGGAGGATTTTGCCGATGCAACGGTGAAGCTGGTTCCAAAGCACTGGACGTTGGATCAGTACAAGTATATCATGAGCCAAAGCGTCTTCTTCAAGGCGCTGGGAAACACCTTCCTGTTGAGTACCCTTTGTGCGACCCTGCAGACTCTGACCTGTTGTATTATTGCCTACGGATTTGCCAAGTTCAAATTCAAGGGAAGCAAGGTGCTGTTCTACCTGGTGATCTTCACCATGGTTGTTCCGCACATGGTATTGCGGGCCTCCATGTATCAGGAGTTCTTTAACTTCCATCCGCTGTATATTAAGCCCTTCATAGAGGGCATCAAGAATATCGGCGGCGAAGGGGGCTTCTGGGCAGGCTTCAATGCGGCGAAAGGAATCAAGCTGTTGAATAGCCAGTGGCCGCTGGTGATCCTCTCGATTACCGGGTTGGCGTATAAGAACGGCCTGTATATCTTCATGTTGCGACAGTTCTTCAAGGGCGTGCCGGACGAATTGGAAGAATCCGCATACATCGACGGTTCGGGTGTGTTCCGCACCTTTGTGACCATCATCATTCCCCTTTCCGTACCGATGATGCTCACCGTGTTCATCTTTGCCTTCTCCTGGCAGTGGACGGATAACTTCTACACGAACCTGTTCTATACCAACGAACCGGATCTGATGCCGACAATTGTAAAGGCAGCGGCAGGTTGGGCAACCGACAGCCGTACCAAGGTAATGGCATCTTCGGCGGCGAGAAATACAGCTGCGTTGCTGATCATTATACCGTTGATCGTCATTTACCTG
>ERZ779888.1619-NODE-1619-length-21492-cov-3.701637_pt1 | contig 21492 bp, 20 predicted proteins | sample MGYA00511245_ERZ779888 | MGnify/ENA primary metagenome ERZ779888 (study PRJEB29588, sample SAMEA2155255) | human gut metagenome | biome: human gut; feature: human-associated habitat; material: faeces | place: Denmark | collected 2008/2010 ...
ACCTCAGCCACCATACGAGTGGACGTGAAGCTATCCAATGGGAAAAAACGTCGTCTGGAAAAGACCTTTTCCCTGACGTTGAAGCCAGGTGGAGAGAAAGAGGTGACGGTGAGCGGTCGATTGCCATCGCCACCGAAAAGCGGTCAGGCCGGATGTACCGGCTTCCACTTCGATTTTACTTAGCTTGGAAAACAGCCTTCTTGCAGAAGCGGAATAGTAAAAATGATGGTTCCGCCGATCAGATTGACCAGCACGATGATGATTCCGGCGATCGCATCACCTTTAACGAACTTTGAAGCACCATCCATCGATCCGTAGAAATCAGCTTCGCGCTGCAGATCCTTGCGACGCTGTCTTGCTTGTTCTTCAGTAATCGCCCCTGAATTCAAGTCAGAGTCGATCGCCATTTGCTTGCCGGGCATCGCATCCAAAGTAAAACGAGCAGAAACTTCGGAGACACGACCTGAACCGTTTGTCACGACGACCAGCTGAACGATCATGATGATCACGAACAGGATAATGCCGACGATGTAATTTTCGCCGGCCACGACATCGGCAAAGGCCTCAATCACGTGTCCACCGTTTCCCGTCGTCAGGATGGAGCGCGTCGACGACATGTTCAAACCGAGTTTAAACATCGTCGTAATCAGCAAAACAGTCGGAAAAGTCGAAAATTCCAAAACTGATTTGGTAAACAACGTAATGAGCAAAATATTAATTGCAATCGTCAAGTTCGTAACGATAAAAATATCAAGCAATGACGTCGGGAGCGGAATAATGATCAATCCGACGATGCCTATGACAAGAAAAGAGATTACAATTTCAGCGGGCGTCAACCCGCCCTTTTTTGCTTTCGCTTTATTGTCCAACTTACTTCCTCCTGACTAAATCTTTCCTTTTGCTTCCTGCTCAAGCTTGTAAACAAGAGCAATGACTTCTGCGATGGCTTCATAAAATTCGACCGGAATAAAATCGCCGGCATCGACTTTAGGATAAAGCGCTCGTGCCAACGGTTTGTTTTCGATGATCGGCACGTTTTGCTTTTTGGCTTCTTCCTTGATTCTCATTGCCACGTCATCGGCCCCTTTGGCCAAAACCTGGGGAACGCCGGCACCTTCCGCATCATATTTGATCGCGATTGCCAAGTGCGTCGGGTTGGCTAAAACAACCGTGGCATCTTTGACCTGCGCGACCGCATTTCGAATCATTTCGCGGTGCTTGGCTTTGCGTTGGGCCTTGACCTGAGGATCGCCTTCCATTTGCTTCATTTCATCTTTGATTTCCTGTTTTGACATCTTCAAGCTCTTCATATGCGTGTAGCGTTGAAACGCATAGTCAAAAACAGAAACAACGACAAGCAGGATGCCGATCTGCGTCGCAAGGTCCTTGCAGATGTTCAGCATGAACAACAGGACCTTGCCCGTTCCGACTTCAGACAGGCTCGTCAGAGTCGGAATCGTTTCAACGTATTTCTTGTAGCAAAGGTATCCGACAATAATCAGCTTGACCAACGACTTGGCCAGATTCTGCAATGCTCTCAGACTGAACATCTGCTTAAGGCCGTTCAGCGGATTGAGTTTTTTGAAATCCGGCTTGATCGGAGTCGCCGTAAAGAGCAGTCCGACTTGAACGATGTTGCCGACGATGCCGATCACGATCGCAATCAGCATGAACGGCCCCGTCATGATAAAAATCATCAAAATTGCCTGAAACGCAATTTTTCCCAAGCTTCCGATCATCTGATCGGGATTTGCCAGCATCTCAAGATAATTGACAAAATAAGGCGAGAAGTGGTTTATGGAAAATTCGCAAAGTGGAACAAATAGCATCGCAAAGACAAACAACGCGACTGCCGCAACGACATCCGGGCTCTTTGCTACCTCACCGCGTTTCCGTGAATCACGAATCCGCTTCGGGGTGGGTTTTTCTGTTTTTCCATCCTTGTCTCCCATATCACTTCTCACCTGCCTCTCTTAAGCGATTGATTTGATAAAGTCGGCCATATTTTGAATCATCTCTGAAAAGTTGCTTGCCAAAAAATCGACCATGTTCGGCAAAACCAGCATACTGATAATAAAACTGACTGTCGTCTTCACGTTCAACGACAGCATCAAAACGTTCAGCTGCGGAATCGAACGCGATAAAATTCCAAGCACGATATCGATTACGAGAATCGAAATAATGATCGGTGCTCCCATGTTGAAGGCCATCTCAAACGTCTTGGCAAACAGCTTGACGATTCCTCCGATCGATTCGTCCGTCAAAGTCGGATATCCGAGACTGACGATGTCAAACGATGTCATCAGACCTCTGATCATCTGCCTGTACAACCCGCTGGCAAAAAAGACCATGATTGAAAGCCAATAGTACATTTTGCCAAATTGCGAGGTTGATGACTGCATCGTCGGATCGTATGCCTGCGCCATGATGAAACCGTCCTGAAAATCAATGAACTGGCCCGTAATCATGACCCCGAAAAAAACCAGTCGGCATAAATATCCCATCGCCAAGCCAAAAATCGTTTCCTTGACTGCCATCAAAATGAAGACGGCCAATGCAACTTCTTTTTCAAAGGCTGCTGCAAGCGAAAATGCCGACAGAATCAACCCGCCTCCAAGAATCAGCTTGCAAAGATTCGGAAAATTCTTTTCAGAAAGAATCGGGGCAACTGACATGAACGAAAACACGCGGCATGCAATCAAACCTAATATTTGGATCTGCACCATGCTCATGCTTTTCACCTCACAAGTTGCTGATCATTCTGAAAATATGCCGAGTAAATTCAAGCAAAATGTTGATCATGAAATTTCCCGCTATGATCAGCGTGATGAAGATTGCTGCCAGCTTGGGAACAAAACTCAACGTCTGTTCCTGAATCTGCGTTGTTGCCTGAAAAATACTGATGATCAAGCCGACGATCATTGCAACTAAAATGACAGGTGCCGAGACGATCAGAACGCGAATCAACGCGTCACGCATCACATCTGTTACGACTTCAATACTCATTTGCCTGCCCCCTTAATTGAAACTTTGAACGAGCGATTCGACCAAAAGGTACCAACCGTCGACCAAAACAAACAGCAAAATCTTGAACGGAAGCGAGATCATGATCGGGGACAACATGATCATCCCCATCGACATCAGGATGCTGGCCACGACCAGGTCGATGATCATAAACGGTATGAACAGCAAAAAGCCGATGCTGAATGCGGTTTTCAATTCGCTTAAGATAAAGGCCGGTGCCATTACCGTAAACGGAATGTCCTTATATGTACGATATTTGATCTTCTTTCGTTCGTTTTTTTGATCCATATCCTTGAACAGCTTGACGTCTTTTTTGTCGGCCTGCTTATACATGAATTCCTTCATGCGGTTTTCAGACCTGTCGAACACTTCTTGCTGAGTAATCTTGTTTTCATTGTATGGCTGAATCGCATTATGATAAATATCGTTATAGACGGGGCGCATCGTAAACAGCGTCAAGAACAGCGCCAGCCCGATCAGAACCTGATTGGGAGGATTTTGCTGAGTCCCAAGCGACGACCTGACAAACGACAAGACGACGATGATTCGCGTAAACGAAGTCGTCATGATCAAGATCAGCGGAATGATCGACAGCAGCGTCATGATGACGAACGTATCGACGATCTTGCTCGATGAGCCCTGATCGTTTCCGTTGATCAGCTTGTTGACCGTATTCGTCACGTCGCTCGTGCTTACTGCGGCAACGTGGTCAGGCAGCCTGACCGCGATCAAAAAACAGGCCATCATTCCGAAAAGTACCAGTGCCGCAATTTTGATATTCTTTTTATTGAACTTCATCATTACTTCCTCTTAGCTTTCTCGAAAATTTTCTTGAAGTTTTCAGCCATTTCGAGCTGCCTTTCTTCATTTTGCCTGTTTTCCCGAATCAGCTTTTCTGCTTCTTCCTTTGACAATTCCTTTATGATCTTGTTTTCCTGTTCCGAAAAACTCATCACGTAATATTTATCGACAATCAACACGATTGCCAAAGATGACGATTTCGTGACCGCAATCTTCTTCACGACGCGAAAATTTTCATTCGCCTGACTTGTGAAGCGATTCAGATACTTCAGCGTCAAAACGATCAGCAGCAAAACCGCCGCCAGCGCCAGAAGTCCCGCCTTTGCGATCACCGACATTTCAAGCACCATCCTTTCGGACAAGTCTATGCCGCGGCGGAAGACAGTATTCTGATTGACATAATCGCAAATCTTGACACAAATTCTGTTGGGACGTATAATGTATAGAAACATACGAAATTTCTGCTGCATACGGATTGGAGCTTATATATGAAGCATGCTTTGAAAATCATCCTCCCGATCATTCTGATCCTTGCCCTCATCATCGGCGCGTGCTGTTTCTTCCTGATCGTACGCCGCGATCTGACCGAGAGCATTTTCGTCTACTGGGGCGAGCATTTTTATGAGGCCGGGCGCTATTCCCGCGCCGTTTCGTTCTACAAGGCAGCCATGCACTTTGCGCCGAAGGATGCGGATCTCGCCATTCGTCTGGCTGATGCCTATAAAAAAAGCGGCAACTACACAAAAGCGGAATACACCCTCGTCAGCGCTATCACGCAGATCCCGGACTCAGTACAGCTGTATGTCGCACTTTCCAAGACCTATGTGGAACAGGACAAACTGCTCGACGCAGAGACGATGCTCGGCCGCATCACAAACGACGCCGTTCGGACACAGATCGATGCGCTGCGTCCCGCCGCGCCCGTCATTGAGCCGGAAAGCGGAAATTATTCCGAATACATCGACGTGACCGTCACCGGCGCGTCCGGCACGGTCTACGCCGTGTGCAACAGCGATTTCCCAGCCTCGGAGCAGGATGTATATACCGGCCCCATTTCTCTGGAAGCCGGTGAAAGCAAGATCGTCGCGCTGAGCGTGGCGGAAAACGGCCTTGTAAGCGATGCAGTCTACGCGGGCTATACCGTCGGCAACGTCGTCGAGGAAGTGAAGCTTGCCGACGCCGGGATGGACGCCTATGTGCGTGAACTGCTCGGCAAGACGGCCGGCAGCGCCATTATGTCCGACGAACTCTGGGCCGTCGAGGAATTGGATCTCCCCGATACGGTTGCCTCGCTGGAGGATCTCCCCTATTTCACCGGCCTGCACTCCTTGTCACTGCACCACGGAACGGGATTGGATCTGTCCGTGCTGTCCCAGCTGCCGACGCTGCGGACGCTCGATCTGTCCGGCTGCACGCTCTCGACTGCCGCCATGAACACCATTGTAACGCTGTCGGAACTGACGAGTCTGAACCTGTCCGGCTGCGCTGTGGCGGAGATTGACGCGCTGATCGGCCTGCAAAAGCTGGAAACGCTCGATCTGTCCAACAATACCGTCTCCGATCTGACAGCGCTTTCCGCGCTGCTGGCGCTCAGAGAATTGAATCTGACCAACAATCCCATCACCTCGCTCAGCAATCTCAAAAACTGCACAGAACTCGAAACGCTTTACGCCGGACAGTGCGCAATCACACGGATTGCGGGCCTTGCCGATCATACGAAGCTTAAAACGCTCGCTCTGTCCGGCAATAAGATCACCGACATTTCCGCGCTGGCCGGCTGCACGGCGATCGAAACGCTCGATCTCAGCGGCAACAGCATTTCTGATATCTCTGTTGTGTCCGGCTTCAAGAAGCTGGTCGATCTCAATGTGAGCAGCAACCAGATCACAGACCTTCCGCAGTTTGACGCAGACACACCGCTCTGGCATGTCGATATCAGCCATAATCAGATTGAAAGCCTTGCCGGTCTGGAAGGAAATCTTGCCGTCAATTTCATCAATGCTGACTATAATCGGGTCAAATCGGTCGCAAAGCTGGAATCGTGCATCATGCTCGTCCGGATGAACCTTTGGGACAACCCCGTGGATGCCGACGAGGTCAAGCAGCTGCAGGATATCGGCATTCTGATCAACTACAACCCCAACTATGTAGAGCCGGAAACAGAATCCTGAGCAAGTACAGCTGGTGCGATTGCCGCTCCCGCACACACCAAGGAACGTTCCCGCACCAGCGCATCATAGAGGAATCGAGTTTTAACGGACTTATGATATACGAAACCGCCCTTCTCAACCGGGAGAAGGGCGGTTTTGCTTACAGATCGTCTGCGTCTTGAACGGGAATTTCGTGCTCGTTCATCGGAAGACCGGTCCAGCTGCCTTGCGGGTCGGTAAAGCTGGGCTGCTGGGCGAAAATCTCCGGCACAAGATCCGGACGGTCTTTTTTGTCGCGTTTTTTCATGCTGCACCTCCTGTCTTTTTCTTTCAGGATGTGCGGCTTTTTCGTTTTTATCCGTGATGATGGCCGTTGTGGTCGCAGGATTCCGGGATGTAATCTTCCTCCTTGGAAAAATCGAGCGTTTCTGGTGCATATGTCCGGAAATCCGTCAGAAACGCTGCATAATCGGCTCGGTCCGTGGGGACAAGCACCATCTGTTCCCGCTCCAGCAGGCGGTCTGCCGCCGTGAAACAGAGTGCATCGACGCGCCTGCGGTTCGATAAAACGTTGTGCATCAGGCAGACATCCTGTATTTGTGAAATATCAAAAAAAATGACTGTACGGGAGCAGAAAACTTCGACTGCCGCCTCCACGCCGTCCTCCGGCGGCAGGACGCGGATGGTGTCCTCGGGAATCAAAATATAGCGGTTCATTCAAACAGCCTCATTTCAGATAGATTCTCGCGCTGCCCGCGTAGGGCTGCACCGTGCCGATGCGCTGTGCGCTGGGAACTGCCGGCTTCAGGGCCGTGAACAGCGCGTCCGCGTCCTCCGGGTCACAGGCGATAAGCAGGCCGCCTGCCGTCTGCGGGTCGTAGAGCACATCCTGCACAGCAAGCTCAGTGTCTCCCGCATCGACCATCGGCTCTGCAAACGTGCGGTTGCGGTACATACCGGCAGGCAGGATGCCCATGCGGGCAAAATCCAACGCTTCCGGGATCAAGTCGATCGCGGCCGTGTTAATTTCCAGCTGCACGTCGCTGCCGGTCGCCATCTCGGACGCGTGGCCGAGGAAGGAGAAGCCGGTCACGTCTGTGCAGGCATGGACGCGGTACTGTACCATCACGTCGCGTGCAGCCTTGTTGAGCGTCGTCATGAGGCGGACAGCAAACGCTTTTCCATTCTCGGACAGAAGATCAGCCTTTTCCGCCGTCGTGAGAATGCCGATGCCGAGCGGCTTTGTAAGAAACAGCGCGTCGCCAGGCTTCGCGCCGGAGTTCGTGAGGACTTTGTCCGGGTGGACAAAGCCCGTCACGGCCAGACCGTATTTCGGCTCGTCGTCGTAGATCGAGTGGCCGCCGGTGATGAGCGCGCCTGCCTCGTAGACCTTGTCGTAGCCGCCGCGCAGAATATCATGCACAGCCTCCTTCGGCATAGACTCCGGCACAGCCATGATATTGAGGCAGAGTTTCGGCTCACCACCCATGGCGTAGACGTCGGACAGCGCATTTGTTGCGGCGATCTGGCCGAAGGTGTACGGGTCATCCGCAATGGGCGGGAAGAAATCGACCGTCTGCACGAGCGCTAATTCGTCCGACACCTTGTAAACCGATGCGTCATCGCTCTTGTCAAAGCCGACGAGCAGATTTTCATCCTGCCGCACGCGGATATCGCCCAGAAGCTGCGCAAGAATGCCTGCACCGACCTTCGCGCCGCACCCAGCGCACTTTGCAAGCTTTGTCAGCTTGATTTCGTCCCTCATACCTATACCCCCAATATATTTTGTCCCGTTGCGGCGTTCAAAACACCGGTATATTCCAAAATTGCCTGCAGCACACCGCCGCCGATGGCGATGGCCTTGTCCGAGGCGGTCTGACAGTAGGAAATCTCCCCGCGCGGGTCAACGTCGCCGGATTTCATGCCCTTGAACACGGGCGTTCCGTCGGCCAGCATGCCGCGAATGACGCCAGAGATCGTGCAGGCCATCGGCTTGCCGTTCACCTCGCCCGCAATATCGCCCGCCTGTACCGTTGTGCCGATATCCAGCAGCTGATGGAAAATGCCGTCGTCCGGGGCACGCAGCACACGTTCGCCGGTAAAGCCGCCGATGAGGCCGGGAATGTTCGTGTTCGGAATGGGCTCACCGCTGCGGATCACGCGGCCCAACGTGTGTCCGCGCATCGTCTCAATGACCGCGTGGCAGTCGCGCCCGGCGCAGAAGCCGGGGCCGACACCGATGACCAGCGGTGCATCCGTAATCGCCGTGCCAAGGTTTTTCTTTGCCAGAATCGCGTCAACCAGCACATCCGGCCTCAGCCATGCGCGGCACTGTGCCTGCGGGTCCGCCAGAACCGGAATATTGCCGTCAGCCAGAATATGGCGCACATCTGCCTCCGTCGCGGCAAGTTCCGCCGTCACGTCCTCTACCTGATAGCTTCCGTATAAGATCGCCTGCGAAAAGCAGACCGTTCGGCGAATGGCCGTCGGCTGCGGCAGATCGGTCATAACCACACACAGATGCGACCGGAAAAGCCGGAGCGCGATGCCCGTAGCCAGATCACCCGCGCCACGAATTAACACAAGCATGCAATCCACCCCTTCTGCAGCGCCGCCATGCACACCGGGCAGTGAAGTCCGGCAGCCAGCGCCTTTGCTGCCTGCTGCTCCGGCTCATTCTCGGTCTGATTGACCAGAACGCGCGTATGCAGCGCCTCCAAATTCAAAAATTTTGCCCACAATTCCGGCGTTACGGTGGTATCCTCGCTTACGTCGAGCGCCTGCGCGGCGATCGGCGCGCGGTGAACGCTTTCGCGCATCGGTCTTCCGAAGCCGGACGCGCCCGCAACCAGAATGGTCTGATTCGCCTCCGGGGGAATGACCGGCTCATGCGCCGCATGGGCCTTGAGCGGCAGGCGCTTGGAGCCGTCTGCCTCGACGATGACATAGTCGGCCAGTGCGCAGAGCGTGCGGAACGTCAGTTCCGGCGCAGAGAATTTCCCACTTTCTGAAGCAGAACCCACACAGACGCAGTGCGTGCGCGCCAATTCTGCCTCTACCTCCGCCTCAGACGGCGAAACGAGGCAGGGCATATTCTGTTCGGGATAGATATGCGTCGTCGTACACACGATCACGCGTGCCTGCGCGGACAGTTCTTCCGCGAGGCATTCCATAAGCGTCGTCTTTCCGCCGCCGCCGATGATCGCAGTCACGCCGGGCTGGATCTCCAGCGCCTTTTGCAGCTTCACAGAGCATGCCTCCCTTTAGCGTCAGCTGACACTGTTATATAAGCATAGCATTCGCGCGCTTCCGCGTCAAGAATATCGGAATATTATTGACAATGGCGAATACGGCGTGGTAAGATTCTGATATGGAACAAACTTTCAGACCCGTCCTGACCATTCGGATTTTCGGCGAGGAAAAGTGCTTCGGCCCCGGCGTGGCAGTCCTGCTGCGCAAGGTGCGTGAACTGCATTCCCTGCGCGCAGCGGCCATGTCCATCGGCATGGCATACTCGAAGGCATGGACGATTCTTAAAAACGCGCAGCAGTCACTGGGCTTCAAGCTGCTCGATTCCACAACCGGCGGAAAACACGGAGGAGGTGCCCGTCTCACGCCGGAGGGCGAAACTCTGCTTGACGCTTACGACCGCTACTGTGCAGCGCTCCGCGCTCACGCGCAGACGCTGTTCAACGAAACCTTTGACGGCATTCTGCCGCTCTGACTTTTTTGATTGGGAGGTCATCTTTTGAACATTCAATATATCCATCCGGCCGACCAGCTTGTCATGTTCATGCAGCGCATCTATGACAAGGGCCTGACCACCATGTCCGGCGGCAATCTTTCTATCCGCGACACACAGGGCAACATCTGGATCACCCCGGCCGGCATCGACAAAGGGACGCTCACCCGCAAGGACATCATCTGCGTCCACCCGGACGGAAGCTGCGAAGGTCCGCACAAGCCCTCGTCCGAGTTGCCGTTCCACGAATCGGTCTACCGCATGCGCCCGGACCTGAATGCCGTGCTGCATGCGCACCCGCCCGCGCTTGTGGCGTTCTCTATCGTCCGCAAGCTGCCGGATCTCGATTTGATCCCGTCCGTGCGCCATATCTGCGAACAGATGAAGATTGCAAAATACGCCATTCCCGGCAGCGAGGCGCTTGGCGCGGAGATCGGCAAGGTCTTTGCGCAGGGCTGCGACGCGGCACTGCTGGAAAACCACGGCGTCTGCATCGGCGCGCCGGATATGTTCACGGCATTCCAGCGCTTTGAAACGCTCAATTATACCGCGACACTTGAGGTGCTGGCAAGCAAGCTTGGGAAGATTCATTCTCTGCCGGAGAATGCCTATCATATGAGCGAGACAAACGCGCATACCAAGCTGGACGATTTCATTCCCCGTTCGCACACCTCGGAGGAGTTGGCTGCCCGCCGCGACATGATCACGCTCATTCACCGCTCGTACAAAATGGGGCTGTTTACCGCCACGCACGGCACCTATTCCGTCCGCTTGTCTGACGGCAGCTTCCTCATTACGCCATTTGGCTTTGACCGCGCGTATCTGGAAGAGGACGACCTTGTCCGCGTCAAGGGCGGCATGAAGGAACTCGGCAAGACGCCGTCCCGCGCCGTGCTGCTGCACCAGAAAATCTATGAGCAGCATCCCGATGTCGGCGCGATCCTGCTGGCCCATCCGGTCCACGCCATGGCTTTTGCCGTGACCGATGCAGCGTTCGATGCACGCACCATCCCGGAAAGCTATATCCTCCTCCGCGACGTCAAAACGCTGCCGTATGAGGAGATCTACCGGGAGCCGGATAAAATGGCGGCGGAGTTCGACGTATCTCACCCGGTCGCCATCGTGGAAAACGATTGCGTAATCGTCACCGGCAACTCGCTCCTGCAGGCCTTCGACCGGCTTGAGGTCATGGAGTTGACAGCCAATTCTATCCTCGATTCCCAGAGCCTCGGCAGCATCGTCCACATCAGCGACAGCGAGATCGCCGATCTCAAAGCTGCATTCCATCTGGAAGATTGACATCGCTTCCATCGCACATATATGCACAGACTCAGACGCCCGGCTGATTTACAGCCGGGCGTCTGGGCGCTATCAGGAATGGCAGCGGCGGAAGATCACCAGCAGCTTGCTTTACAGGTGCTGCTGACCCACCAGTAAGGGGAATTGATCCAGTACTGGAACCTGCTGTTGCTTGACAGCCATGTGGTCATCGAATTATACGATACCGTGATCTGATAGTTCGTATTTCTGTCCAGGTTCAGTTTGATTGACGAACTTGACCAGTTCTTTGTCGTTACCCGGTTGGTATCCATGTTTTTAATTTTAATGGTATAGTTCGGATACATACTGGCCGTTTTGGTGACCCAGCGGAACCAACTCATCTTCTGATAGGAATACTTACATTTGTTCTGCCGCAGCGTGATGGATTCAGAGCCCGGGCGGCTCCAGTTTGCCGTTGTCCTGACATAGATCGTTCTCGAATTCGTGCTGCCGGAGGTCGCAGCACTGGCCGTTACGCTCATCATGGAAATGCAGGTGACCAGAATCAGGAATACTACGATTGCACGTTTTAAATTGTTCTGTTTTTTCATTGTTTCATTCATTCTTTCTTTTTCCGTGAAGTCCATTGTTTTTCGCTATACGCGTTTGTATGCAATGTGTAGCTGCATCCGCCTCCCTCCGTCTGTCCGCTGCAGGCTTACCGCAGCGCGCTGTAGATCGTCCAGAAGTTTGTGCTGGCGGAATACTGCTCGATTGCTCTGGCAGAGTTTGCTGCTGCCGCGCTTTTTGCTGCGGTCCGCTCGGAGGCGTCTGCCGAGCGTTCTGCTGCGGCTGCCGTGCGTTCGGCGGCGCTGGCGGAGCGTTCCGACGCGCTGGCGGCTCTTGTGGCCTGATACTCCAGACGGCAGCGATGCAGATACTGGTCGTATTCACGCAGCGCCTCTTTCATGCTGTCAGCCTGTCCGTTCCGGATGTAATACTGGAACATGGCGACAGCCTCCGGATAGAAGTAATCCTCAGGAATGTGGTTCTTCGCGTAGATGCCGCGGTCAGATTCCAGAACCGCTTTGATCTGACGGAAGTCTGCCTGGATTCTGCTGTCCAGCAGATCCGCATCGCGCATAAAGTCCGCCTGCTCCTGCGCCCGCGCTTCCTTGACGACCCGTGACCGGATCAGAAGGATGCTGACAAACGGGACAGTCGGAACAAGAATAAACGTCAAATAAATGGTGCCCGGGTCCGTTACTCTGAATATCGACAAAACAACCGGCGCGCCAAACAGGCCAAAGACAAGCAGCGAGAGGACGGAAAGCATCGTCAGCATTGTCGCCTTTCCCGGAATGACTGTGGAAATCTTTTTCCGCAGCTGTTCGCTCTCGGCCTTCATCCGGTCGATCTCCTCTATTTTGCCAAACACGCTGTCAACGACAGCCTTGCTCTTTGCCAGACTGTCCAGAAGCTGCGCTCTAATATCAGCGGCGCCTGCCTGTGTACGAACCGCATTCTCATAAGCATTCACGTTTGTCAGTGTCGTTTCCATGTTTTTTCTCTCCCTCGTTTTTTGTTTCCCTTGGTGTGTTTATACTCTAACACAGAAACCCAAGTTTGAACGAAAACGCCGACGAACGACACACTTGCCGCGACGAACGGTATCCGCCGCCCACAAACATCTCGCATGGGCCGGATAAACTGCGTACAGCGCAGAAAAAACGGCATGACCGGAGGATAGCAGCGCATAAGACAGGTTTCACATTTTAAGAGAGAACAGCGTGGCGAAAGTCACGCTGTTCTGCTTTTTGCTGCGTGGTTGACCATCTCGGAAAGAATGCTCTTGGGCAGAAAACCGATACAGGCAAGGCTGATATTCACATCCTGCATTCGATGTCCGCTGCTCTTGTCGGGAGCGCAGACATACATCTTGTTCACAAACTCATGCAGCACGGCGGGCGTCAGTTCCCGCAAGTCTGGATATTTCTTTGCCCGGGGAATGAACTGCTCAATGCTGTCAGCCTCGTCTTCCTGCCGGGCAATCTCCTGCTCCAAGAACTGCATTTTCTCCGCCAGTTCGGCCTGTTCATTCTCATAATTGGCGGACAGCTTTTCAAACCGGCTGTCATTGATTTTGCCGGAGATGTTATCCTCATAGAGCCGCTTGAACAGCCGTTCTAGTTCTTCCATCCTGCACTGTGCCTGCGTGCGTTATCTGCGTTTTGCGGCAAGTTCTTTCTTGAAAATCCTCCCTGCGTTTTGCTCCCAGCTTATCACGGAACAGGTCTTCACAATCGGAGATATGCCAAAGCAGGATTTGCAGAAGCTTCCATACACCCTTTTCCAAAATACCCGCAAGGATGAAATGCGTTTCGCACATGTCTTTTCCCTTCTTGCGGGAGGTGGAGCAGGCAAAATGATCCTGCCATTCTTCAAAGTTCTGCATGGTGCAGTAGTACAGCTTTTCTCCGCAGTCAGCACAACAGGCGACGCCGGAAAAGAGATTGTTCTTGCTGGTTGGCACTGGGCAATATGCCGGGATTCATAGGCAGATTACGGGCAGTTCGCCGGGTGGCACAGCCGTCCGTGCAGCGCTTCTGTTCATACGGCATTCGGAAGACATCACTTCGTCAGCAGCTCCACAGCACAGCTACATTATTTACTTGATGGCAGCCTATCAGAAACATACGTTCGAGTCAATAACAAGCAAATCTGGTGCATACCCACACCGGAAAACAGAGCGTTTCGACTGTCTGCCGAAACGCTCTGTTTTCATTTTTGGGATAGTCCCAAACCCTTATCATCAAAGATTCAAACATACGAAAATCATTCTAATGGCGTTTCTACCGCACTGTATTTCTGTACTCATTTACTGTCTGTCCCGTCCAAACCGTGAACGCTCGCAGGAACGACCCACTCTCCTGATACCCCAGCAGGAACGCAATGTCCTCGGTGGTCATATCGGTGTTGGCAAGGTAAGTTCTTGCCAGCAGTTCCCGTGTATGGTTGAGCTGCTTCTGGAAGTTGGTATCTTCCTCCTGCAGCTTGCGCTGTAACGAGCGCTTGCTGTAGCCCAGCTTCTTTGCCACATTGTCGATGGTGCATTCTCCGCTGGGCAGCAACTCCATCAAAGCGCTGCGGACACGGGCGGCGCAGCTATCATCCGTCTCCATCATCGACAGGCGGCGCTTCAACTCCGGCTCAAAGAACTCCCACATGGACTCGTTGCGGCTGATGAACGGCACAAGCGCATTGCGGCTGCAATATGCCGCAAAAATGGGCGGTGAAAATGCTTCGATACCTTCCGCCGCCGCCAAACGAATCAGCGTCTGCTCGTCCGGTGAAAGAGCATCAATAGCCCCCATAAAGCGGAAGTATTCCTCCGCCGTCAGACTGGGCGTCTGCCGTGCAAACAGGTCCTCCGGCAGCATCGCTTTTTTCATCACTTCATCCATCGAAAAGCCCATTCCTGAAAGATAAGTGCCATAGTTTTTGTCAATCAAAAAGTGCTTCAAAATACCACTCCGTCAGCTAAAGTTTTTGATGCCCCAATCAAACACCCGGTCTCCAAAAATCTTGTGTGTCCAGACCATCGGCTTTGCGCCAAAACCGATCAGATAACGGGTACGGGGGCGGCGCTTGGTCACCGCTTTACGGATAGTCTTTGCAATCAGTTCCGGCTTGGACAGCATATTGCCGCCGTAATTTTTAATCATACCGTCAGCAGCTTTGTTCGCCATTTCTGCATACGCGCCGCCTGCCGAAGTTTTTTTCAGATTCTCGGCAGCGATGATGCCCCAATCGGTCTTGATGCCGCCCGGCTCCACCACGATCACGTCAATGCCGAAGGGTCACACCAAAACAAATATCATAGAACGCCATCATTCCAGCAATTCACGCCATCCTCATTATATCGGAAAATGCGGACAATTCAAGGAGTACGGCAACAAAAGCGGCATCTCGGCAAAAAGGTAAAGAATGGACATATATTTGCCAAATACGGTGAGTTCAATATCACGCAGGAAAGTACACGCCTGATCCGCTTTGTGCCGCCTCTAGACGGAACAATCCTTCATTTTCTGTCCTAAATCGTACACAAATCCATCCTATCCATCTGCAAAGCCAAACGCAAAAGGAAAAGGGTATGTACCATTAAGGCACATACCCTTTTTGTCAGCAACCCTTGTCCGGCAACTGCCATAGTATTTGTTTCTCAACACCTGTTTTATGGACAGCTGCCCGAGTCACTCTATTTTTTATGAACAGGTCACTTCATCTGCGCAATATCACAGACAATTTCGACACATTTGTCAACGCCGAGCGTGCCGCTGTCGAGGCAGACGTCGTAATTTTCGGCCTCGCCCCAGTTGCGGTTGGTGTAGTGCTTGTAATAGACCTTGCGCTTGCTGTCCTTCTCCTGCAGGCGTTTTTCCATGGGTTTGCTCGTCTCGCCGTAGCGCTCGCGCACGCGGGCAGCACGGTGGGCCATGTCGGAGTGGACGAAAATGTGCAGGCAGTCCGGCTGATCCTTCAGGATGAAGTCCGCGCAGCGGCCAACGATGACGCACGGGCCCTTGCTGGCAAGATCACGGATGACGTTCGTCTGGCAGACGTAGAGTTTATCCGACACGGACATGGTATCGACCAGACCCATCGGGTGCGAGGAGACGGCAATATTAAACAGGAAGCTGCTGGTAACAGAGGCGTATTCACCGATCTCCTCGATGAACTCATGCGAGAAGCCGCTTTCCTTGGCGACCTTATCGACCAGTTCCTTGTCATAATAGGGGATGCCGAGCCTCTCGGCCACCGCCTTACCGATGCTTCGTCCGCCGCTACCAAACTGGCGGCTGATGGTGATGACCTTATTTGTCATAAGAACTCCCCCTTTATTTTGATAACTCCATTATACACCAAAACGGGCGCGTTGACAAATATAAATTTTTATGTACATCAACAGTTTTCGCGGCATGCGGTGTTTTTACAGTCATTCACGGTGAATCCAGCGAAGCAGTTTGACTTACCTCCGGGATACAGCTTTTCAGGGTGCGACATCTGACATATCGTAGAGCGAGGTCTTTCCGTCGCGGGCGCGCTGGACAGCTGCGAGTGCGTAGAATGCCTGCGTGGTGGCAAGCAGATTGCCGCCGTCGCCCTGCGTATGCACGAAGCTGCCGTCGTTCTGCGCAAAGCGCAGCAGTACCTCTTCCAGCGTCTGCCCGTTCTTCACAAACCGTGCATCATCCGGTGAAAGGCCCAGCGCTGTCAGCGCTACGAGCACCTGACTGACCGATTCGCTGCTCTCCGCTCCCCAAGAGAGGAACGCACCGTCTTCCTGCTGCATCTGCGCCAGGCATGAGAGTCCAGCATCTGCCGACGCAGACACGTCCGTGCGGCTGCGGTATCCGGCAAGTGCCTGCAAGGCCATTGCGGTCAGGTCAGGATCCGATGCTCCCCCGCCGAGGCTCCAGCCGCCGTCCGGGTTCTGCTGGGCAAGAATCACATCAACATAGCCGTCGCGTGTTGCCTGCACCGCCGCCTCCGGATCCAGCGGAATTTCATACCCGCCGCAGTCCAGCGCCAGCAGCGCGAATGCCGCGCCGTTGACGCCCTGCGCTGTCGTTTTTTTGAGATCTGCCAGCGGCAGGAGCAGATCATAGCCGCCGACATTTCGCGGGTCGCGCCCGATCGCCGTCAGCGCAAGAATCAGCCGGGAATACTCGGTATACCGGTTCTCGTCGAGTTTTCCGTCTGCCGCCTGTACTGCGGCTTCGACTGCGCTGTAATACCGTTCAAAATAGTCATCTGACAGATCTGCCCCGGCCCGCGCCAAACCGAATACAATCCAGTCGCCGTCCAGCGAGCCGAAGTCCGGCTCCGGCACTGCTGTTTTCAGATACTCTGCTGTCCGCTCAAGCGGCGTCTGTGTGCTGCCGCAGCCAGTCAGCAGCAGGCACAGCACCAGAAGCAGCGCAAAAATCCGTGTCTTTCGCATCCGCTCACCCCTTTACCGTCATGGCCTTGCAGACCGGCTGATTGGTTTTATCCAGCAGGAACAGGCGGATTCGCGCGCCATTTTCGACCAGTGCAAGCGTCTGCACCTGCGTCAGCAGCTTTACCTGCGCCAGGTGCCCATTCTGATCATAATAGGCTACGGCCAGCTTCTGCCCATCTTCAAATTCGCCGCTGATTGTGAGCGTTCCGCTTTCAATATCGTAGGCCCATGTCAGCGTGCCGATCCGGCCGCTTTCTGCCGTTCCGGGCTCAACTGTCAGCTGGACGGATGCGACCGGCGTCTGTGTCTTGACGTTTGTCAGGCGGCCGGACTCCTCGCTGTCCTGATCGTGATACAGGGCATAGGGGAAACGGATATCGATCGCTGCATCGTCCTCCGTGAGTGGATCTTCCGACCATTGGACATACTTTGTCACATCCCGCCGCATGCCGTTCGCATAGACAAGATCGACCTGCATGCCGGTAGGATCAAACGCCTCTCCGGCTTTATACTGCGTCTTGTTTGGCTTCCGGGTGATTTCCAGCGTGGCCGACGGCCCGACGGCCATAAGCTTCGCGCTGTCGTTTTTGAAATACATCACGCCGTAGGAATCCACGATCGGGGAGCAGATCGCATACTGTGCGTCCTTCCCGCTCGGCGTAAAGAGAACGTAGGGTGTATCCACGCCGGATTCCTTCGTCACATACTCCACACGCGTCTGTCCCGGTTTGTCCCGCAGGACGCGGATCTTGCCAGGTGTATAATTATCGACGAAATAGACATAGACATAGCCGCTCTGGGCCTCATAGGCCGTCGTGAGAATGCCGGATGTCTGCGGATAGCCCTGTGTCAGCGCACGGTAGGCGATCTTGTGCGAGGCGAGATCCACAACGGTGAGGCTGTGGCCGCTGTACTCGTTGAACTGTGCCGTACCTCTGACGCCAATATAGGCGCGGCCATTGTACACCACCGGCGTCGAGGTGCTCATGGCCTGCACGGTGCTCGATCCATTCTCCAGCTTCAGCGTCCATTTGCTGCTTGCCCGCAGCCGCCAGCCGTCGGACGTTTTCTCGGTCTGCACGCCGCAGAACCAGCCGCCCTTCGTGGTAAAATAGAATGCTTTGGTTGCCGTATCGTAGCAGATTGTGCTGCGCACATCGCCGTAGAGGCTGTCCCATTTGTCAAGCAGTCTGCCGGTCTTTGCGTCGAGCAGCAGAAGGCTGCCGGTCATGGAGGTGCTTTCATCCGCTCCATCATCTGTACCGACCAGCACATAGTCCTCGCAGGCATACGCGCCTGCCCAGTAATAGCCGCCCGGATTCGTCCAATACCAGCAGGCGGTCTTTTCTTCGTCTGTCCTCGTCGGGTCCTCGTCTGTGATGGACAGGCAGACAAAGTTTGCAGGGAATTCCTCACTGCGCCAGAAGCCGGTGTAGAGATAGTCACCGCAGATGGTGATTGGGCTGTTCGGCTGGCCCTCAAGTGGGTCATGGTAGATCCAAAGCGATTGCAGCGTTTTGGTATCGAACGCCTGAATCGTACCGTCGGAAAGCCCGACAAACACCATACCCTTGGCATATGTCGGGGGTGTGATGGAAAAGCTTGATGCGTGATCCATCTTGGCCTGCGTCAGAATTTCGCCGGAAACCGGGTCGATCCGGTAGAGCGTATCCCCTGCGTAAACAATCAGAACACCGTCTACCAGCAGCGGGCAGCCGGTCGAACGGCTGCCAGTGCCGCTGCCAAGCGCATTCGACCAGTACAGCGTGGACGCATCGGCATCTATCGGCGTCTGGATGGACACAACGGCATTGTTGCTGCCCGCGCTGCCGCCGCGTGTGCCGCTGGCATCATAACTTGTTCCGCGGAAATCAGCCCACTCGGCAGGCAGGGACTGGATCGTTTCGTTTTTCTGCGCCGCGCGGAGTGTCATCCCGGCGCGCGCCGCGCCGTCTGTAACGGCGACAGTGTCCTCATCGATTTTCAGAACCAGCGCGCCGGATGCGCTGTGTGCCGGATCAATGGTTCCGCTCCGACCCGCATAGCCGGGGCAGGTCAGCAGATATCGGTAGGTAAAGCCGTCAAACAGTTCATATGCACCGCTCGCATCCGGCCAGACGCGCGTTCCGGAAAGCATATCACAGACAAACAGCAGCGCGTCCGAAGGCGTCAGCTGCGGCGTAAAGAGAACCGGCTGGGCCTTGCGCACCTGAATCCGGTATTCTGAATCCGCCGCTTCGCCTGCAAATTCGTTTTTCAGCGTCAGCGTGACCGTTTCCGGATCTGCTGTCCCGTTCAGCGGCACATCGGCAGCCACGCTGGGCGTCCGTTCGCGCCCGTCCAGCCAGACATGATAGCCGGTGTTCCCGCCGTCGCGGTAACAGGCATCCGAGGCATAAATGTCCGCGCAAACAGACAGCGTCTGCGCCGCCGCAGGCACGGTGACGATATAGTCCCAGATTGAGGAGGTATAGCCTGTGCCGCCGCTGTATGTAAGCGTCTGCGCCTGCCCGGCACAGGTGAGCGAGAGGCTGCGCAGCGAAAGCGTGCGGCGGAGCATGACGATATAATCCTGATAGTATGTAACGCTTCCGACACTGCGCTGGCAGCGGATCGTAAGCGTATTGCCGCGTCCGTTCTGATTCAGAAGCAGATTCCGCAGGAATATAGGCTTTCCAAGCTGGTCAGAGGTGATTGTCTTCTCCAGCAGCTGATCGTCCTGCGCCGTGGAGGTGATGGTACGGTATTGCGCAAGGAATTTTGTGCTTGCCGTCTGCACATCGCCGTCGATGCAAAGATAGACTGCGGCGGGCGTATCGGGCACAGCCGCCGTATAGGCGTGGACTGTCGGGTCAAAGGTCTGGTCAAGCGCGATGCTGCCCTTGCTGGCTGCCAGACTGTCCTTGCCAAGCGCCAGTTCTGTCAGCCATGTGCCGGTCTGCACACTGACGCGGGGCAGCGTTTTTTCTGCGGCGACAAAGCTTTCTGTCACATGATAGTAAGTGTCCTTCGTCGCCGTATAGGTATAGCGCCTGCCGGGGATCAGCGTAAAACGGTACTGCTTTGCAGCCGCATAGAAGGTGCCGCTGACAGTCTTCCCGTTCTCGTCGCAGACTGTCATCTCCATATCCGCAGAATCAACCGGAATACGCACCACGCAGCTATCCGTGCGGCGCAGCAGAAGCGTATACTGCGTCGTTTCGCCGCCGGCCTTCAGTTCGACCGTTACGGTCTTCTCTGTCTCCTCTAGCAAAACCGTGCAGCTGCCTGTCTCCGTGACGTTTTCGCCATCGACATAGAGTTCATACCCTTCCGTTTCCGTGGGGATCAGCGTCAGCGTGACCTGCTGGCCGAGCACCAGCCATGTATAGCTTTTTGTGCTCTCGTCAAACTTCTCCAGCGCAGCGGCAGAGCCGTTTTCCTCCGTCACGCGCAGTTCCTTCAGCGTTGGCGCACGCCGGATGGTGAGCGTATAGTCCTGATACTGCGTCATACCCTGCGCGTCCTGCGTGCTGGCGCGGTACACGACGGTATTGCCCTGCATACCGACGGCAAGCACGCCGTCCACGCCGCTGGTTCTGGATTTCAGCGCCTGTTCGGCCTGCTGCGGCTCCGTGCCGCCCGCCGGGGTATAGATTGCGGTCAGCTTCAGCTTGCTTGCATCCGGAAACACACTCGTGTCATACGGCCACAACGCGTAGAGTGTCCCGGTAAAACTGTCGTCCAGAACGGCGTTCAATTCACGCGCCGTCTTCTTCTCCACGGGAAGCTTGCTGCCGTAAAACTCCGTTTTGGACGCGGATGCAAGCATGAATCCGTCTACCTTGAGCCAGTCGGTCCTGTCAAGCACGGCAGTCACGGAGGTCTGCTCCGGGACCGTGATACTGCCCGTCACGCCGCTTGAGCGCGCCTGCATGGTGAAGGTATAGCTTCCGGTGGGCAGCGAAAGCGTGCCGTCGCCGTCCTCGTCCTGATAGACGCGGCCATACTGATTCTGGGCATACAGCGTATCGCCGGAACTCCATACGCTGTTCCGATCCGAGAAGGTAACGTTATATTTTGGGCCGTCCAGTGTCTGCTTGTACTGCTCGACCGCGTTATGAAGCGCCGTGTACAGGCTGAGCGCCGCATTATCGTCCGCCGTGACGTATCCGGCGCAGGCGGCCTCATAAGCCTCCTTTGCGGCCAGCTGCACGTCCGGCTCCTCCAGCCTGTAATCGGCCATGGCCGCGATCAGGCTCTTTCTGGCATCCGACGGCTGCGCCGTCAGCCTGTCCGTGAAGCAGAGATATCGGATCCCGGCCTGTGCAGCGTTTCGCGTCAGGACGTGGCTGCCGGTTTCGTCACTGCGGATAAAATTTCCTGTTTTGCCGTCGATCTTCGTCACGCTCTCCGCATCCGGGCCAAAGCTGTGGCCGCTGGCGTTCAGCGCTTCGAAAAGCGTCTGATCTGCCGTATAGGCGACGCGCTCCGGCGCAATCAGCAGCGTTCCGTTCCAGTCGGCGGCGAGG
>ERZ779888.1624-NODE-1624-length-21466-cov-5.973145_pt1 | contig 21466 bp, 24 predicted proteins | sample MGYA00511245_ERZ779888 | MGnify/ENA primary metagenome ERZ779888 (study PRJEB29588, sample SAMEA2155255) | human gut metagenome | biome: human gut; feature: human-associated habitat; material: faeces | place: Denmark | collected 2008/2010 ...
TATCAATTTGTCAATGCGTACAAATTCTTGAAATGTTACTTGAAATACTACGAGTACAATATCGAAAGTTACTACGACATCGCGTCGGGAAAAATTGTCTTTACGTTCGTTAAGTGTACGGACGCCGTAAGCGTCGATTTACGCGACTTTATCCACGAACTAACCACGACTTCGACAACGACAAACAAAACGGTTGCAACTATCAAATACAACGTCGAAACGCCCGAAACGGACGCGGACGGCAATATCATTTATACCACAACGCAAAAGACGGACGCAAACGGCGATCCCGTTACCGATAAAGACGGAAACCCCGTTTATATCCCGAAATATCAGCCCCGCCCCTCCACTATTGCAACCGTCTATTATTACCGCGATAAAAACAACAACATTGTACAATCGAACGAAAACGGGAATATCGACGGGCGGCTCTACCCCGTAAAGGCAAAGTATTATGAGTCGGAATATTTAGCGGACGCACAGTTTAACGCGGTTTACGAACTCGCTAACGCGCGATACGTTGATAATATCATTATCGACAACAACAAAACGATTGACCCGATAGACTTTTCGGGTTACCGACTTTATACGAAGGTTGCCCTTTATTACGACGGTAAGTTATTTAAGACGTTGCCCATAAGCGAGAAAATAATCACGCTCGACGGCGACGGCAAAAATACAAAAATCAAACTCGGTTTTAAGAAAATACTTTTGACCGAAGTTATCAAAAATTAGGAGGTCAGCAATGATAAAACCCGTAACGTTTCAAGGTTGTTTTAATTTCAACGCGAATTTGTACGCGCTTGAAGTACGCTCGCGTTTTATAGACCAAAGCAAAGCAAACGGATATTACAAGGGTTACGGCAACGAACTTGCCGCGCAAATCGTCGGTCAAAAAATACAAATCGGCACGGGCGCGTTTTTGGTGCAAGGTCGTATGTGCGAAATCACGGCGGCGGAATTAGTCGCCCCGCAAATTTTTGACGGCTTTGTCGGTTACGTTGTGGCGCGTATCGAAACGTACCACCCGTCGGACGACGCAAATTGTAGTCTTTTAGCGGTTGTCAATCGTACTTACGAGGCGATAACGCTCGAACAAAACGACACCTACGCGGCGACCGCAGACAATGTCAACACGGCTTACGAACTCCCGTTGTATTCGTTTGAAATTTCGGGTACGTCGATCGTCAATCTTAAAAAGTTGATAAACCCCGTTGCCGACTATGCAACGATTAAAACAATCGTTGACGAGGCACTCGAAAAAGCCGCAAGCGCAGTCGCGGCGGCAAACACCGCTATTTCAGCGGCAAATGCGGCAAACACAAAGTCCGACGACGCAGTCGCAAAGGCAACGGACGCAGTATCGAAAGCAACAAACGCCGTCAGCGCGGCAAACGCCGCGAATACAAAATCCGATAATGCAGTCGAAACAGCGAACGGCGCAAAGACCACCGCCGAAACGGTCAAAGGTATTGCCGAAAGCGCGGACGCAAAAGCGGGAAACGCCGAAACGGTGGCGGCGGGTGCGGTTACTACGGCGAACGGCGCAAAAACCAAAGCCGAGGACGCCGTCAGCAAAGCGGAAACGGCAATCGAAACCGCAAACGGCGCGGATACAAAAGCGGATAGCGCAACCGAAGTTGCAAGTGCGGCAAACACAAAGTCCGACAATGCGGTATCAGCCGCGAACGAGGCAAAACAAACCGCAAGCGACGCGGCAAACCTTGCAAGTACCACAAAAACGCAAGTCGAGCAAAAAGTAAATGACCTCGAACAGCAAATCGGAACGAAACAAGGTACAACCGTTACACTTAACGGAACACCGCAAGCAACTTTCGAGGGCGGCGGATTGATCGACGAAAATGATACAATCATTTTCAGCGGCGGCGAGGCATAGAAGGAGGGCTTGCAATGAAACTTACCTTTTGCGGCAAATCCCCGCAACAAAGATTTTTCCGAATTGGAGTTGTCGGTAATAACCTTGCCGACGATTTGACAATGATAATCGACAAGAAACAAGGCAATTTGAACCTTGCCGAATTTACGCCGTTTATTAAGATTGTCAACCGCGATTTTACGTTCGTCGATAAAACGCGACATTTTATTTTCGACGTCGATACCGACCCCGAAAAGGTAAGACTCATTTATGTTTTTCCGAAAAAGGTTACAAGGCAACGCAACGTCGATATGCAAGTGCTTTTCCAAAAGGCGGAAAACGACGATACGATAATTTGGCAAACGGAAATTTTTAACGCGACTTTCGATTTAGAAATCCCCGCCGACGAGGTTATTTCCAAAGAATACCCCGACGAGTTGCAAGACCTTGACGACCGCGTTACCGCGCTTGAACAAAAGGACGGCGGCGTTACCGAATGTATCGACCGCGCCCACTTCCCCGACGTCGGAGTCGGCGGTGTAATCTATATCGACGCGGCAACAAACACGCCGTACCGCTACGATACGGCAACAAACAATTACGTTATTATCGGGCTTGATCTCGACGATATAACAATTATCAATGCTAACGGAGGTAATTAAAATGTCAAACAAAACACTCAACGTAACGTTGATTATGCGCAACGACACGGCGGCAAATTGGGTGAGCAAAAACCCCGTTTTGACGCTCGGCGAACTTGGCGTCGAAACCGATACTCGCAAATTTAAGATCGGCGACGGCACTACCGCATACAACTCGTTGAAATACGGACTCGGCGGAAACGTCGAAGTCAAAAGCATCGCCCCCACCGCGAGCGACGTCGGCTACGACATTGGCACGCTTTGGGTTGACACGACGGGTACGAAGGCTTATATCCTTTTTGCAAAAACCGCAAATGCGGCAACGTGGATCGGGCTTTTGGACTCGCAAGGAAAAATCGACAAAGCAACACTCGCCGACGAGGCAATTAAACTCCAAACCGCAAGGACGATTAAGTTTTCGGGAGCGGTCGTCGCAAACTCTAAAACGTTTGACGGTAGCGGCGACGTCGAATACGTCCTCGTGCTTGCAAATAGCGGCGTATCGGCGGGAACTTATACCAAAGTTACCGTAAACGCAAAAGGTATTATCACAAGCGCAACGCAACTTACGGCGGCGGATATTCCCGCTCTTACTCTTTCCAAAATTTCGGACGCGGGAACGGCGGCAAGTAAGAATACGGGAACGGCGGCGGGCAATGTACCCGTGCTTGACGCAAACGCAAAAATCGCGGTCGCCCTTATCCCCTCGCTTACCCTTTCAAAGATTAGCGACGCGGGAACGGCGGCGGGTAAAAACGTCGGTACGGCGGCGGGCGACGTTCCCGTGCTTGGTAGCGACGGAAAACTCGACGAAAGTTTGCTCCCCGCAATCGCGATTACCGAAACTTTTGTCGTTGACAGTCAAGCCGCAATGCTCGCGCTTTCCGCGCAACGCGGCGACGTGGCAGTCCGCACGGACGAAAACAAGTCTTACATACTTAACGCCGATAATCCGACCGTGCTTGCAAATTGGGTTTGGTTGCGCACCCCCGATTGTAAGGTGCTTTCGGTAAACAGTAAAACGGGCGCGGTTGTGCTTACTACGAGCGATATTGCGGAAGGTGTAAACCTTTACTTTACCGAGGCGCGCGCTACCGCAAACTTCAACTCGAATTTCAAAAACAAAAGCGTAACCGAATTGAAAGACGGCGGAAACGTTGTACTTTCAACCGATACGTTGACGATTAACGGCGGTAAGGCGTAAAGGAGGTCAAAATGGCAACGCGGAATATAACCGTAACACTCAAAGTCAGACAAGACACCGCGGCAAATTGGGCGAGTAAAAACTCGGTACTTTCCGCGGGCGAATTTGGCTACGATACCACAAACAAGGTTTTGAAAATCGGCGACGGTACGACCGCTTGGGCAAACCTTGTTGCACTCAAAACCGAGGGCGGCGGCGCGTCAATCGCAATTTATGCCGCAACGGCGGCGGAGTCGGAAAAAGCCGTCGGGTATACGCGCGGCGGCGAAATTGACGCCGAATTTAAGAAAATTAAAACGCGGCTTGCCGCACTCGAAGGAGGTAATTAAACTATGAACATTGAAAAAGCAAAAATCTACGGTGTAGATAAAGTCGGCTCGTCCACCCCGTCCGCCCTTACGAGGACGGACGACGCCGTCGGGCTTTCCTATACGGTCGGCACGACGGACATTGTAAGCGACTTTGACCGTTGCTATCCGTGGAGCGATATGCAAGAAGTAACCGACGCGTCGGGTAACGTATTTATCAAGATACCGAAATTTTACTCTAAAATCACGAAAAACAGCAACGGAACATACAAGCACCAAATATCGGGTATCCGATACGAAGGTTTTTCAACGTTGTTTGTTGACGGCGCGGGAAACGAACTCGATTACGTTCTCGTCGGCAAATACGAAGGGAGCGGGTCGTCGGCGCGTGTGTACTCGAAATCGGGCGCAACGGCACTTGTCAATATTACTTGCGATAATTTCCGTACGGGTTGCAAGGCAAACGGCGCGGGTTATCAGCAATACGACTTCTTGATTGACCTTATTATCAAAGAATTGTGGCTCGTTGAAATGAAAACAACAAACTCACAATCGGTTATGTATGGTTATGCAAACGGTAATTCGGCGGCGGTCGCTACGGGAAGGACGGACAGCGTAAAAACCCCGTCGGGGTCGGAAGTCAGCAACACCGACGGCAAACACGCGTCGAAATACCGCGGTATCGAGAATTTGTGGGGCAACGTTTACAAGTGGGTTGACGGCATTTCGTTTTCCGACGAAAAAGTGTACGTTTGTTTCGACCCCGCATTTTATGCGGCGGGCAAAACCGCGTCGCCGTACGTTTATCAAGGCGACCGTTCGTCGGGCGGCGGCTATATTAAAAAGGTCGAACCGCTCGGACGCAACCCACTTATACAATACGCAACCGAAGTCGGCGGGAGTAACGCCACCTACTACGCGGATTACGCGTACGTCGACGGCTCCGTCCTTGCCGTTGGTGGGCTTTGGTACGACTCGACGAACGCGGGCTTGTGGTATTGGAACGGTGCTTTCGATCCGTCGGACGCGTACTCGAGCATCGGGGGTCGCCTTTGCTATAAACCTCTTTAAGAGAGGGATTGTCAAGGGGGATACCTCCCCCTTGGCGTCTATTCAATAGCGACAATAAAAACATAAAGGGTATTGCGCGCACTCCCCGACGCGAACGTCAACGGCTCCGTCCTTGCCGTTGGTGGGAATTGGAACAACACGACGAACGCGGGCTTGTGGAATTGGAACGGTAATTACGATCCGTCGAACACGAACTCGAACATCGGGGGTCGCATTTAATCTTGATATTTATTTAGAGCGCGCATAATCCTTGCCCCTCGGCAAAAAACACTTCACAAAGAGGGCGGTTTAGTAAGTCATTGAAAGACCGCAAGAAGATTAAAGGATATTCTATGAAAAGAGTCGGTTATTTGTACGAGAAAATGTGCGACGTCGATTTTATCAAAACGGCAATCCGAAACGCCGCAAAAGGTAAAACCGACCGACTCTACGTCAAAGCGATATTGAGTGATATTGACGGTTACGCACGAAAAATCAAAGCAATGCTCGAAACCGAAACGACAAAACTTTCGCCGAGTGAACATATCGAAATTTACGACAATTCTTGTTGTAAAATACGACAAATCACAGTACCGAAATTTTACCCCGATCAAATCGTGCATTGGCTTATTATTACGGCATTAAACCCCGTAATAACGCGCGGTATGTACCGTTATTGTTGCGGGAGCATACCTAACCGCGGCGGCATTGACGCGAAGGCTTACGTCGAAACGGCGATACGCGACGTCAAAATGCGTTATTGCGCAAAACTTGACGTATCAAAGTTTTTCGACAGCGTCCGCCCGCCGATATTGCTCGAAATGCTTAAAAGGAAAATCAAAGACGAAAAGGTTTTACGCCTTATCGGTCAAGTCCTCGAAAACGGCGGCGATCATCTACCGATCGGATATTATACGTCGCAATGGTTTTCAAATTTTTACTTGGAAGGTTTAGACCACTATATCAAAGAAGTATTGCACGTCAAATACTACGTCCGATACGTTGACGATATGGTTTTGATAGACTCTAACAAGCGAAAGTTACATAAAGCGGTTGCGGCGATTGATAACTACTTGCACGGTATCGGATTAAAGATAAAAGGTAATTGGCAAGTTTGGAAACTCAACTCGCGCCCGATTGATTTTGTCGGGTATCGGTTTTATAAAAACAAAACCATACTTCGCAAACGAATATTTTTTCGGCTATGTCGTCGAGTGCGCAAAGTTAGTAAAACGGGCTACACTACCCCGCGGCAAGCAATGAGCCTTTTATCCCTTATCGGTTGGCTATCACATATCAACGGGCGAAACTTCTATAAAAAGAACATTTACCCGTACGCGCCGAAAAACAAACTTAAAAAGATTGTAAGTAATTACAGTAAACAAAACGGAGGTAATCTCAAAAATGGCAAACGCAAAACAAAAAGTATTCAGCAAAGACAAATGGCTCAAAACGGCAAACACGGACAAGGCGGCGGGGATACTCACTCAACGCGAAATTGACGACGCTTGCGAAATTTGGGTCAACGACCTTGACGGTAAGTCAAAAGAAGAAATCGCCGACAACAACGGCGCGTCGCTCCGCGACGAGTGGTTTGTAGAGGCGTAAAATGAACGTTTGGGCAACGATCTTAACCGCGATTATAAGTACGTCCGTCGGCGCGGTGGTAACGGCGATTGTCGGCAATTTCAAAAGCGGACACGCAAAAAACAAAGCAATGCAAAGCGGCTTGCAAAGTCTTTTGCGCGCCGAAATTATACGACAGCACGAAAAATACACCGACCGCGGCTATTGTCCGATTTATGCAAAAGACGCATTGCGTCGGGAGTATGAGTCGTATCACTTGCTCGGCGGTAACGGCGTTATCACGGACTTATACAACGACTTGATCGCATTGCCCGAATTTCCGCCCCACCCCGACAACGAAAACAAAACGGAGGATTAAAAAAAACTTATGGATTGGCAAAGTATTATAATCAAAATCGTTTCCGCCCTACTCGCTACGCTCGGCGCGTGGGTTTTGGCAAAGGTTAAAAGCCTTATCAATACCAAAATCAAAAACGAAAAAGCGCGCAATCTTTTACAAGGCGCAACGAACGTTGTTTCAAATGCCGTAAAGGCTACATATCAAACTTACGTCGAGTCTATCAAAGGTACGGACGCTTGGACGAAAGACGCGCAAGAGGAGGCGTTAAAACTTGCAATCGCGGCGGCGCGTATGCAGTTATCGGCGGACGTCGAAAAATTTATAAACGACAACTTCGGCGACATCGAAACGTGGATAAAGTCGCAAATCGAGGCAACGCTTTACGACTTGAAAAACAAGCCTTTGGAGGTACAAAATGAAAACGGTTAAAGCAATTATGTTTTGGCTTTTGTCGCTAACGTGGGGCGCGCTTATGACGCTTTGCGGCGGCGTTGTTGCCCTTGCCTTGCTTGTAACGGGGCATAAACCGAAACGATTTCATTATTTGATTTATTTTGAAGTCGGGAGCGGTTGGGGCGGCTTTGAACTCGGCGCGTTTTTCGTCGTCAACAAAAACCCGTCTTTACATATCTTGCAACACGAAAGCGGACACGGTTTACAAAATATTATGCTCGGCGTGTTTATGCCTTTTATCGTCAGTATTCCCTCTTGTATTCGCTATTGGTGGCGCGAGTACAAAATACGAAAAGGACTCGGCAACACTTTACCGCCCTACGATCGAATATGGTTTGAAGGTTGGGCAACCCGCCTCGGCGAAAAACATTTTAATTGATAAAACAAAAACGCCCTCGCAAGAAGGCGTTTTTTATTGCTTGTTTTGGCGTTAGTCGTCGATATGTTCGCCGACAATCTTTATATTGCAACCGTAATTTTGCCCGTCGCTACCGCCCGTTATATCGGCGATTTCGCCGTCAAGTGTAAACCGTTCGTCAAACTCGCCTACAAATTCCCACGCAAGATCCGATTTGATACGACCGATACGCTTACGCGTCCGCGCGTTTATGACGTCCACGCTTTCGGGGTATTCCTCGGTTGGCTTGTGTTTGATTAAAAGCGGGTCGCCGACGTTGCTTTTTTGTATGTTTTCTTGGCAATTATCGAACGATACCCCGACCGCCTTTGTAAATATCGGAAAACTCAACGTCGTTGCGGGCGACGTTACCGCGGCGTCGCTCATTTTGATTATATGCGGATTTTCGGTTGTCGTAATTTTTTTACGGCTTTCAAGTGCGGCTCGTTCCGTTTGTTTGGCGTCGCGAGCGGCTTTTGTTTCTTTCGCCCGCGCTTTGATTGCAAACACGGTAAATACAACGCCGACGGCAAGCAATGCGCAAATTATCAACGCTTGCCACGTTTGCATATTTTCGCCGTTTTCCCCTACGCTACCGCCGACAACGCTCGCAAAGATAAATAACGGCAACCACGATACAACGGCAATTATAACGCGTACAACGCGTTTAAGATTATAAAACCACTTCATACAAAATCACTCCTTATTTTTCTTGATTTCTTTTTCAAGGTCGTATGCGTACATTAAAAGAGCGGTTTTGTGGCGCATATCGAAAGACTCGCATACCTTCAGTAATTCCCGCTCGTATTCGGTCAAATCCCCGCCGACATTGCCCGCTACGTTTGCAATGTTATTCGAGTTATTGTTACCGATTATTTGTTGTACGGGTGCGTCGCGTGGCGGTCGCCCCGTAATAAGGTAGTCAAGCGACACGCCGAAATATTCGGCGATTTTTGCATAAAAGACAGCCGACGGCTCGCGTTTTCCCGTTTTCCACTCCGAAACCGTTGTCGGGCGCACGTTTAACGCTCGCGCGAGGTCGCCTTGCTTTTTTCCTTGCTTTTTCAAAAGGTCGAAAATCCGTTCGGAAACCGTCATATAAAAAAGACTCCTTGAAAGATAAATTTTTCGTTTACACTTCAAGAAGTCTTGACTTTCTCGGTCGTTCGATATATAATAGTAGTACGATTATCGACGCACCGAGAAAAACGGGCGTCGTTATATCGTTAGCCGTGTTATAACCGAGTCGCAAGATATGAAGTGTAATGATTGTAGCAAATCTATTATATCAAATCTTTACGGCGAAGTCAATAACGCGGCTATTCCTTTATTAAAAATCTCGGTATAACGATAAAACGCCCTCCACTATCGGAAGGCGTTTATTTTTCTCGAAAAAAATAAAAATATTTTTTGAAAAAGTGCGTAAAACGGTTGACTTATCATAGTAACTATGATATAATATAATCACAAAGGTTGAGGGAAACAAAAACCTTTGAAATCAAAAAAGGAGGTGCGAATATGGACAACATAACAAAAGCCTTGCAAGACTTGGCAAAAGCGGTTGAAAGTAACGACACGGTGGAACGAGTCAAAGTTACAATAACACTTAAAAAGCCAAAGACAAGCAAGGCACAAACCAAAGCCGAGTAAATCGGCAAGGCAGAGCGGGCGGGAAACCGCCCCTCGTAAGTCCTATTTTATCATATTTTAGTCGGGTTTGTCAAATCAAAATGCCCGCGATAGGAGGACAAAATGCAAAATCAATCAAAAAGACCGTACAAAATAACCGTAATTTTAAGCGGTAGGACAAATCAAGTCGAAAATCCTAACCCCGACGGGTCATACACTTTTAGCCCGTTCGGCAACGCCCGCACGTCGGAAAAATCGGCGATTGCCGCAACACGGCGTTTTTACTCCCTTTGCGGTTGCAAGGTCGAAAAAATTATTAAAATCGAAAAAAACGGAGGTGTAATATGACGATCGAAAAAAACGGTAAAACTTACAAGGTGGCGGAAAACGCGAAATCGTGGACGGTATCCATATTAAGCGATTGCAACGTAACGGCAACGGTGAAAATATCAAAATCCGATTGCCCTACTTTCGACGACGTAAAAGCGTTTATCGCCGAAAACGACTTATTTTAACGGAGGTACAAAATGGCACGGAGTGAGGCACAAAAAGCCGCCGACGCAAGATACGCAAAAAAAATAAACGGAAAATACAAGCCGTTTATTGTAAATCTTGATCCCGCCGAACTTGCCCGCATTAACGCCGTTATAGCGGCGTCGGGTATGAAAAAAGCCGAGTTTTTGCGTTGGGCGGTCGGCGAATTGGAAAACAAAAACAAATAATCAAAAAAAAGAGGTAAAGCGGGTTGCCCTATCGGTAGCCCGCTTTTGTTTTACGGAGGTTAAAAATGAAGGGTATCAAATACACGGCGAAAGAAAAAGAAAACGCGCTTAAAAAATGGATAGTTGACGGCGAGGACGTTTTCAAGGTTGCAAAGAAAACAAAATGCACGATACAAAGTCTTTATCGGTGGCGGAGAGCCTACGACGGCACAACGGACAGTTTGAAAAACAAATCAAGCCGCCCGCACACGCCGCACCCGAACGCGCACACGCCCGAAGAAACGGCGCAAATTGCCGAAGTATTCAAATCGCACCCCGATATAAGTTACGCCGAGGCGTTGGGCATACTTCGCACCGACTACGGCTACGCGCGGACGTATGGCGGATTTTACCGCTTTTTAATGAAACATAAAATACGCCCCGTGCGGGAAATAAACCCGTATATCGCAAAGCCGTACGATACGCCCGAAATGTTCGGCGTAAAAATGCAAATGGACGTCAAATACGTTCCGTTAGAGTGTAACGTCGGCGAATACAAACACGAGCGATATTATCAATATACAATGATTGACGAGGCAACGCGGGAGCGGTTTATATACCCTTACAAGGAAAAAAGCGGATACTCGACCGTCGATTTTATCAAACGCGCGATAATTTACTTCGGTTATTTGCCCTCTATCATTCAAACCGACAACGGCACGGAATTTACAAACCCGAAAGGCACGGGCGAAGGCAAAGTCCACGCCGTCGATCAGTTATTAAACCGACTCCGCATAAAACATAAATTGATACGCGTTTACACGCCGCGCCACAATGGAAAAGTTGAACGCTCACATCGTACCGATCAAGAAAATTTTTATAATCATTTAACCTTTTCAACCTTTGAAGAATTACGCGAAAAAATGCACGCTTGGCTCGTGCGTTATAATCATTGCCCGCACTCGTCTTTACGTGATAAATACGGGCGGCGGTCGTGGATTACACCGCTACAAAAGCGCGCCGAACTTATGGAAGTTTTGAAATCGGCAACGCCCGAAACGCCCGACGCGGGCTATCGGGTCAAATTCTTGAAGAAAAAAGCCGCCTAACGAAACTTAACACCGCCGACGCGCCGCGTCTATTATCGCCGCGGTTGTTTTCTTATGCCCTTTTACAAGTTAAAACAACGGGGATTGCCGCACAACACGACGGCAACCCCCTTATTTTGCCTATTTTAGGGCGTCAAAACCCCGAAAATAAAAATTATTTAGAAAATTTCTTAAAATCTCTTAAAAAACGATTGACAAAACAACAGAAATTGCATCCCAATAATGTGAATTATATCATTTTTCACTTATTGGGATGCATACTTACTTAGATCACTCTCGGACTCGAAAGTCCAAGTTCTTCTGCAACCTCTTCGTAGGTAAGACCCGATTTCTCAATCGCTTGATAAATCTTATCTCCGGTTTTCCGTTTATTCAATCTCTTTTTGCTCCCCATCTTAACTACCTCCTTTGGTGAACATCTCAACATTAAAGGCAGCCTGGGTGCATATCTAATTTTAACACAGAGAATCGATTTTGTCAACGCTTCTGTGCGCGCTCCCGCGCTTCTTTTTATTGAACAGGTTATGTCCAATCTGTTTGTGTAAATAGTATAGCAAAATTTAATCTTTATAACAATGTACCAACGGTTCATTTTTTGCGGTATTTCTCTAAATCTTCCGGCACGTATAATGAATGAATAACGTATGGAGTATTACGTGTCAAACCTATAACGCAAAAAGAGTTCGGAATTTTACCGAACTCTCTTTGCTGATCCACTTGCAGGTGTTCCCATTAAAATATTTTTTGTTTTCTTATAATCCCTAATGGTGACACCCGCAAATCGTCTTTTTTTGTTTGGCGCACCCGATTGGATTCGAACCAACGACACCTAGCGTCGGAGGCTAGTGCTCTATCCGGCTGAGCTACGAGTGCATTTTCTTTATAAAGCGTTTGCTATTCTATCACAGATCGGGGTTTGCGTCAAGCGAAAGCGCCGCCGCAGGTATCCCTTCCGAGATAGCGAAGTATGCCGCCGCGCCTATCATCGCGCCGTTGTCGGTACACAATATTTTAGGCGGAAGATAAACTTTTATACCGTTCTTTTTTCCTTCTTCCGTCATCTTGCGTCTGAACTCGCCGTTTGCGCCGACCCCGCCTGCTATCGCTATTTCTTTATATCCGTATTTTTTTGCCGCTTTGATTGCGTTTTCCACCAACATACCGGTCGCTCTGTCCTGAAAGGATTTTGCCACGTCGTGCGTGTTTATTTTTTCTCCGCGTTGTTCTGCGTTTCTCACGTAGTTGATTACCGCAGTTTTTATCCCGGAATAAGAAAAATCAAGCGTATCTTCCCCTTTGTACGGTCTGGGCAAAACTACCGTGTTTTTGCCTTCTACGGCGTGCTTTTCGATTTGCGGTCCACCGGGGTACGGAAGACCTATCACTCTTGCGACTTTATCGAAGGCTTCTCCTGCCGCGTCGTCTCTCGTCGCTCCCAAGACTTTCATATTTCCGTAACTTTTTACTTCCATCAATTCGGTATGTCCGCCGCTTGCGAGCATACAAAGGAAAGGAAAGTTGAGTTCTTCGTGAACGAGAAAATTTGCCAAAACGTGCCCTTTTATGTGATCGATACCCACAATCGGGATACCCAAAGCGTACGCAAGAGATTTAGCGAACGACACGCCGACAAGCAACGCTCCCTGAAGCCCCGCGCCGTATGTCACCGCTATTACTTCTATATCTTTAAGCGTCAGTTCCGCTTTCTTTATCGCTTCGCTTACCACGTTGCCGATAGCGATTACGTGATTTCTGGACGCTATTTCCGGCACTACTCCGCCGAAGCGTTTATGTATTTCTATTTGTGAACTTATCTCGTTCGAAAGCACGGTTTTTCCTTTCAGAACCGCCGCCGCCGTTTCGTCGCAACTCGATTCTATCGCAAGGATAATTACGTCTTTTTTTCCGCGCAATTCGTCAAGTTTGTTTTGCGCTTTTTTCTCGTATTCCGTCATAACTAACTAACTTCTTTTAAGATACTCGATGATAAAACCTTGCAAATCGCCGTCCATAACCGCGTTTACGTTTGCGTTTTCATAGCCCGTTCTGTGGTCTTTGACGAGCGTATACGGGCAAAATACGTAACTTCTTATCTGACTGCCCCACTCGATTTTTTTCATCTCGCCTTTTATGGACTGCGCCTCTTCCAGTCTTTCTCTTTCCCTCAATTCGGTAAGTTTGCTTATCAGCATTTTCATTGCGGTTTCTCTGTTTTGTATCTGACTTCTCTCGTTCTGACACTGAACCACTATACCTGTAGGTAAGTGCGTTATTCTTACCGCGCTGTCCGTTTTGTTGATATGTTGTCCGCCGGCTCCGCCGCTTCGATAAGTATCTACTCTAAGTTCTTCCGGGTTAATCTTAATATCTTCGTTTTCCGTTATTTCCGGCATAACTTCCAGACTTGCAAAAGACGTTTGTCTTCTCTTGTTTGCGTCGAAAGGGCTTATTCTTACCAGTCTGTGAACGCCCATTTCCGCTTTGAGATAGCCGTAGGCATTTTCCCCTTCGACCGAGAAAGTAACGCTCTTTATCCCTGCGTCGTCGCCGTCGAGTTTGTCCAGCACGCTTACTTTGTATCCCGAACGTTCCGCATATCTCGTGTACATACGGAACAGCATTTCTACCCAGTCCTGCGCCTCGGTTCCGCCTGCTCCCGCGTGCAAGGTAAGAATGGCGTCGTTGGCATCGTATTTGCCTCTGAGCAACGCCTCAATAGACAGTTCCGCCACCCTTTTCGAGAGTGCGTTGACTTCGTCTATCGCGCCCTGCATCTCGCTTTCTTCTTCCATTTCTTCGATCACGTCGAGCAGTTCTCTCGTTTCCGCAAGTTTTTTCTCGACTTCTTCCACGCGTTTAACTTTCTTAGCGCACTCGTTTATTCTTCTGTTTACTTTTTGCGCTTTCTCCACGTCCGTCCAGAAGTCTTCCGCGTGGCTTTGCTCGGTAAGCGTCGCTATTTCTTTCTTGCACCCTTCGACGTCGAAAGCGTCGCGTAAAGTCGCGATTTCTTTCTCGGTTTTGTCAAGCGTTTGTCTTTGCGAATAAAAATCAATCATCTTATTACCTGCTCGCTCTTATTTTTTCTTTCCGCAACAGTCTTTGAATTTCTTTCCCGAACCGCACGGACACGGACCGTTGGCATACACTCCCTGACGTTTAAGAGATATTTGCGACGCTCTTTCCTGAACCGCGTTCTTTCTCTCTACCGCTTCTTCTGCGTCGAACTTGCACATAGCGATGGCTACGGACTGCTGAATGTTTTCTATCATACAGTCGAACATATCCATACCTTCTCTTCTGTACTCTATTACCGGGTCGCGCTGTCCGAGCCCTCTCAGCCCTATACCGTTTCTGAGCGTGTCCATATTGTTTATATGGTTCATCCAGTTGGTATCGACGGTACGCAATAGTACGTTGCGTTCGAAATCTTTATAATCGAAACCGTTCTCTTCCATAAGTTTGCACTTTTCTTCGTACTGGCGTTTTGCTTCTTCCACCACGGTTTCCACGATCAAATCGTATTGTCTGTGTCCGACGAGTTCTTTCGTGACAATATTCGTGCCTTTTTTAAGGAACGTTCTTTCCAGTGCGGAGTTAAACGCAACGTAATCGACGGAGTTTTCGTCGCCCGACGAGAAGTCTACGTAACCCGCCACCATATCGCTTACGGCAGGTTCTATATACTTGAGTATCTGATCGTGAACGTCCGCGCCTTCAAAAACCTTGTTTCTTTCCGCATAAATAAGTTGTCTTTGCTTGTTCATAACGTCGTCGTAATTAAGGACGTATTTTCTTCTTTCGAAGTTTGCGTCTTCGCAACGTTTTTGCGCGTTCTCGATTTGTTTGGAAAGCATCGGCATTTGGATCGCCGCGTCTTCGTCCCCTCTGAGCATACCGGTAAGCATACCCGACAGTCTGTCGCCGCCGAACCTTCTCATAAGGTCGTCTTCGAACGAAATGAAGAAACAACTGCTTCCTTCGTCGCCCTGACGTCCGCTACGTCCTCGTAACTGATTGTCGATACGACGGGACTCGTGCCTTTCCGTACCGATAACTCTTAATCCGCCGAGTTTCTTTACTTCAAGTCTTTCTTTGTCCGTTTCTTCTTTGAACTTCTTTACGAGGTCTGCAAATCTCTGTCTTGCCGCTATCTCTTCGGGATCGGTTATTTGGTTGAACGCCGTAGCGACGCTTATGAGTTCTTCGCTGTAGCCGTCCTTTATCATTCTTTCTCTCGCCATATATTCTGGGTTACCGCCGAGAAGAATATCCGTTCCCCTACCTGCCATATTGGTCGCTATGGTAACCGCGCCCGCTTTACCTGCCTGAGCGATGATCTTCGCTTCTAGTTCGTTGCTTTTAGCGTTAAGCACGTTATGCGGAATTCCTTTCCTTGCAAGCATACGGCTGAGTTGTTCGCTGACTTCGACGCTTATCGTCCCCACAAGCACGGGTTGCTTTCTTTCGTGCACTTCTTTGATTTCTTCCACGACCGCCTTAAACTTAGCGGCTTTCGTTGCGAAAACTTTGTCGGGTTCGTCGTCGCGGATCATCTCGTGATTGGTCGGAATTTCCACTACGTCGAGATTGTATATTCCTTTGAACTCCGCTTCTTCGGTAAGCGCGGTACCCGTCATACCCGAAAGTTTATCGTACATACGGAACAGGTTTTGGAAAGTAATCGTCGCTACCGTTCTGCTCTCTCTCTTTATTCTTACTTTTTCTTTCGCTTCGATTGCCTGGTGCAAACCGTCGGAAAATCTTCTTCCTTCCATCTTACGGCCGGTAAACTCGTCTACTATTACCACTTCGCCGTTTTCAACGATGTAATCGTCGTCGCGCGCCATAAGGAAATTCGCCCTGAGCGCATTGTTTATTTTAGTGTTAAGATCGGCTCTTTGTCCGTCGGTCATATCTCCGCGGAAAAACTTATCCGCTTTGTTAAGTCCGCTTTCGGTAAGATAAACGTGCGTTTCTTTCTCGTCTTTGGAATAATCGTCTTCGCCGAGTATTTTAATAAAACTTTGCACGTCTTCGTAAATCTTCGTCGCTTCCGCCGCCCTGTCCGATATGATCAAAGGCGTTCTCGCTTCGTCTATAAGAATACTGTCCACTTCGTCCACGATCGCAAAGGCGTGTCCGCGTTGCATAACTCTATCCTTGCTCGTAGCCATATTGTCGCGAAGATAATCGAACCCTACTTCGTTGTTTGTGCAGTACGTTACGTCCGCTTCGTACGCCTTTTTCTTCTCCGCAAAACTCATATTAGGCAGTATGCAGCCTACTTTAAGTCCGAGAAATTCGTATACCTTGCCCATCCATTCCGCGTCACGTTTCGCAAGGTAATCGTTTACCGTTACGATATGAACTCCTTTCCCGGTAAGAGCGTTAAGATAAGCCGGCAGGGTCGCGACGAGCGTTTTACCTTCACCGGTTTTCATTTCGGCGATTCTGCCCTGATGGAGAACTATTCCGCCGATAAGTTGCACGTCGAAATGACGCATATTAAGAACTCTTTTGGCCGCTTCTCTGACTACTGCAAACGCGTCGGGCAAAAGTTTATCGAGCGATTCGCCGCTTGCGTATCTTTCTTTAAGCGCAGGCGTTTGCGAAATAAGTTCTTCATCGCTCATAGCGGCGTAAGTCGGTTCTTTCGCGTTGATTTCATCAACCGTCACACGCAGTTTCTTTATCGTTTTTTCTCTGTCTTTTCTTTGGAGGAAACTAATTAAACCCATTTTTTAACTCTCCTAAATGATAGTCCTTGCTATTTATTTCTAATTAAAGCCTTGATATTATAACATAAGGAGCGACTAATAACAACAAAAAACGCCGCCGTATTCAACATTTATTTGTGCTTTAAGCCTTATCAAAGGGAGAATATCGTTTTATTCGACATAATTCGTTTATATCTACCCCCGGCACGGCGATTTATGGTATAATAATCTTATCGAAAAAAAAGGAGCAAAAAATGGCTACGACAAAAGAATACGTTGATTTTTGCGTCGAACAGTTGCCGACGCATTACGATATACGTTATCGCAAAATGTTCGGCGAATATATGATATACCTGAACGACAAACCGGTTTTTCTTGTATGCGACAATACGGTTTTCGTCAAAAAAATTCCCGAACTTGCCGCTATTATGGAAGACGCGTCGGAAAACTACCCTTACGACGGAGCAAAACTTCATTACGTACTCGACGTAGAAGATCGCGAACTTACCAAACGAGTCGCCGAAATTCTGGAACGCGTAACGCCCGTGCCGAAAAAGAAAAAATAATTCGCTATGCCTTATCAACCTACATTGTTTGAAAAAGAAACCGTCGAACCCCTTGCGGCAAGACTTCGTCCGCGCGATCTCGACGAATACTGCGGACAGGAACACCTGCTCGGAGAAGGAAAAGTTTTGCGCCGTCTTATAGAAAACGACAACGTCGGTTCTATGATATTCTGGGGACCGCCCGGCGTGGGAAAAACCACTCTCGCACGCATTATCGCCAACCGCACGAAAGCAAAATTTATCGATTTCTCCGCCGTTACGAGCGGCATAAAAGAGATAAAGCAGGTAATGGAACAAGCGGAAGAAGGCAGGCGGTACGGAGAAAAAACAATCGTTTTCGTAGACGAAATACACAGATTTAACAAAGCGCAGCAAGACGCTTTTCTTCCGTACGTCGAAAAAGGAAGCATAATTTTAATCGGCGCGACTACGGAAAACCCGTCTTTTGAAGTAAACGGCGCACTCCTTTCGCGAGCGAAAGTTTTTGTTTTGCAATCGCTTAAAACCGCCGATCTCGTCAAACTTCTCCGCCACGCCCTTACGGACGAACGCGGTTTCGGCGGTCAAAACGTGGACATATCCGACGAACTGATACAAACCATCGCAAACTTCGCAAACGGCGACGCGAGAAACGCGCTTTCCACGCTGGAAATGGCAATTCTTAACGGGATATACAAAAACGGAAAAACCACCGTTACGAGTGAAATCGTCGAACAATGCACGTCGAAAAAATCCCTTCTTTACGACAAAAACGGCGAAGAACACTATAATCTGATTTCCGCTTTGCATAAGTCGATGAGAAATTCCGATCCGGACGCGGCCGTATACTGGCTTGCAAGAATGCTCGAAGCCGGGGAAGATCCGGTTTACGTCGCAAGAAGAGTTACTCGTTTCGCAAGCGAAGACGTGGGATTAGCCGATCCGAGAGCGTTGGAAATAGCGGTTGCCGCATATCAGGCGTGCCACCTTATCGGTATGCCCGAATGTTCGGTTCATCTTACGCAAGCCGTAGTTTATATGTCGCTCGCTCCTAAATCGAACGCGCTCTACGTCGCTTACGAATCCGCCAAAAAAGACGCTCTTAAACAACTTGCCGAGCCTGTTCCTTTGGTGATACGCAACGCTCCGACAAAACTTATGAAAGAGTTAAACTACGGCAAAGGGTACCGTTATGCTCACGATACGGACGCCAAACTTACGTCTATGCAATGTCTGCCCGACAGTCTTGTCGGAAAGGAATACTACGTTCCTACGGAAGAAGGGCTTGAGTCGAGATACAAAACACGCCTCGAAGAAATCAAGGCGTGGAAGAAAAATCATACCGACGAATAAAAGATCGGAATTCCGATTAATTTTTTCTATTCGGCGAAGAAGTCAAGCAAATCTTTTGCGCATCTTTCCCCTTCGTCGAAAAGGAAAATATGCCCCGAATTTTCGTAGGTAATCAGTTTTGCTTTCTTGCATACTTCGGTAAGTCTTGCGCTTTGGTAATAAGGCATCGTTTTATCTATCGTACCCCAAATGCACAATATCGGAATATCGGTTTTGCCGATTGTTTTATAATTTTCCGTCACTTTTTTGGTTTGTAAAATAGTGTTCCTGAGCGAAGAAAGCGTGCTACGCAAAAAGCCTTTGAATTTTGCCGCTTCGGCAAATTTTCGAACATAATAATCTTTCTCTTTTTCCGTGGAATAATACATTTCAGACGCACATTTTTTTAGTAACAATTTGCCTGCTACGCTATAAAAAACGAGTTCTCCAAGTCCTTTTACTTTGCAAAGTTTCATATAAAACGGCGGCTTGAAAGTATCCATACCGGCAGGGGCGAGCAAAGCGAGTTTTTTCACTTTTTCGGGGTGTTCGGCGGTAAACGTCGCACAAATAGAACCGCCCATCGAAGTTCCCACGAGAATAAATTTTTCGTTCGGAATTACCGCGTTCGTAAGTTCTTCGAGTTGTTCGGCAAAAAGTTCGGGCGTGTAATCTCTTTTCGACCTTTCGCTGAAACCGCGACCGAGTAAATCATATCTTAGCGTTTTATAGCCTCGTTTTACGAATTCGTCGAAAAGTTTGTCGTAAATGTAATACGGCGTGGCGTATCCGTGTACAAGCACTACCGTTTCGCCGTCGCCTTTGATTTCGTAGTGCGTTGTTCCGCATTTAAGCGAAACGAAATCGCCGCCGATTTTTCCCTTGTCTAAAGTCGATAATTCGAATTTGTCGATTTGATTAACGAATTTTTTCATTTCTTTTTCCGTCATAATTAACTCTCCGATATAATTTCAAGTAGTTTTTCCGCCGCTTTTTCCGCATATAACGGCGCGTTTTTTATAGAATCGTCTACGCTTTCGGCATACGAAAGCAGCGTTTCGACGTGTTTTATTCCGCCATTTTTAGTTTCTTCGTCACTTAAAGTCGTGTATCCTGCTATGGCGTACACGTCGATTCCCTTTTTCTTCGCCCTCTCGCAAACTCCGAAAACCGCCTTGCCGTGCAACGATTGCTCGTCGATTCTGCCTTCGCCTGTAATCACTGCGTCGATCCCGTCGAGTTTTTCGTCGTAACCGATTAAGTCAAGCACGCAATCTATTCCGCTTCTCGGTTTGGCGTTAAGATATGCGATAAAACCGCCGCCCAAACCGCCTGCCGCTCCCGCGCATTTCATATCCTCAAGCCTGACTCCGGTGATTTTTTCCGTTACGAAAGCGTAGTTCAACATACCGTTTTCAAGTGCGTCGGCAAAAGAACCGACCGCCCCTTTTTGCTTACCGAAAAACCTTGTCGCACCAAACTCTCCGGTAAGCGGATTATCCACGTCACTGACGAGAACGAATTCTTTATCCGATAAATAAGTGGTTTTACTTAAATCGACGTCGGCAATTTTATCTAAACTCTCGCCGACGGGTTTAACTTCTTTTCCGTATTTATCGAGAAAAACGAACCCTAAAGCGGAAAGCGCGCCTATACCTCCGTCGTTGGTCGCACTGCCGCCCAAGCAAAGAAAAATCTTTTTTGCGCCCCGTTTAATTGCGTCGAGAATAAGTTCTCCCGTACCGTACGTCGTGGCGTGAAGCGCGTTGCCGTCTTTATATTCGATAAGCGTAAGTCCGCTCGCCTCGGCGGTTTCTACAATAGCGGTATCGCCGCTTAACGCATAAGACGCGGTGATTTTTTCAAACAACGGATTATGGCATTCCGCCGTAATTCTTTCATACTTACCGCAAGACAAAATTGCCGAAAGCGTTCCTTCTCCCCCGTCGGCTATACCTACGCCCTTTACTTCAACGTCAAACCCTTTTCGCTTGGCGGTTTGAGCAAAAACGTCCGCAATTTTAGGCGAAGCCAAAGTTCCCTTAAAAGAATCGGACGAAACCAAAATTTTTTTCATAGCCCCCTCCTATCCGTTTTGTATTTAGTATACAACACTATTCTTTTCGGGTCAATACCCCTGTATTTACGGACGGACGGAAGGCATTTTTGTATCCGTGGATACAGATAAGTATATTTTATGTCGTTTTACGTAGCGGCGGATACAATAATATGCTAAAAATAAAGGCGACCGAACGGTCGCCTTTACACAAAACTATATCTAAATAATTATTTTTTCCAGTAGCCTTTGTCTTGCATTATTTTGATTTTCATATCGATTTGTTCCATAAATTCCTTATTCGTTTTGGTCTTTATGAGTTCGTTAATCATAACTTCCGACGCGTCGCCGCCGTCGCCTGCGTTTAACATACGGCGCATACCCCATACGGTTTCGAGTTCTTTTTGCGTAAGAAGAAGTTCTTCTCTTCTCGTTCCGCTCCGATTAAGGTCGATCGCGGGGAAAATACGTTTTTCGGTGAGTCGTCTGTCAAGGTGGATTTCCATATTGCCGGTGCC
>ERZ779888.1625-NODE-1625-length-21451-cov-4.161946_pt1 | contig 21451 bp, 16 predicted proteins | sample MGYA00511245_ERZ779888 | MGnify/ENA primary metagenome ERZ779888 (study PRJEB29588, sample SAMEA2155255) | human gut metagenome | biome: human gut; feature: human-associated habitat; material: faeces | place: Denmark | collected 2008/2010 ...
TGAATCACGCGGGCGCAATGACCCATAATTACGAACGAGAGCATGACGCTCTCAAGTACAAACTTAACAACGTGTGCGATGCAGATAATAGACCTGCGAACGGTGCACAAAGAACAACGATAATTCATATATACCACAATATATTGTGGTTGTCAATATTAAAATATCTAAATAAGGCACCCAAAAAGCCCCGTCGAAACGCAATACACATTATCTCCGTGTTAAATGCGTATTACAGGCGCATCACGAAAATAATGCGTTTGCGTGCGTATTAAAGGCGTATTGGGCAAATATGCTTCCGCTCATTTGCAGCGACTGGACGGGCTGAAGGTAGCCGTCAAAACTGAGGGTGGCTGGACACACATGGGACAATATTCTCGAAAGGGACGCCCCTGTATAATAAAAGAATACCCGTTGTCCGGTTTGACAACGGGTATTCTTAGTCCCATAGAGCGAGTTGCTTGGCATCGTTGGCTGTGCTTATTGTATTTCCGTATACTGTACTCAGGAACGACTCTTTATCTCTTAGCGCAATATCTAGCAGCCCATTTCGGTACAGTGAAACGAAGAGTGCAGCTGATCGTGCTTGACAATTAATTGATCGCTCTGGATTAAATTCAATATCGGTAAATGCATCATACTTTATCATTTCTGATGATAATTCTGGGTGAAGAGAAAGTGCATTAACATAAAGCCAGTTGTAGAAAAAGGTTGTTGGAGACAATTCGAATTTACGGTTCCCATATAAAAAGCACTTTAATTTTCCGCTAGTTTTTAGCCGTGGGTCTTTTTTCGCCTCTCTTGAACTTTTTAATCTTATGTCTTTATAAGGACCACCATGCTCGAAAACTTTACTTGATTGAAATGCCGCTTCGACTGAAAACTTAGTGCCGTTACACGACTCAATCATCAAATTGAACGCACTTAATTGTATTCCTAGTTCATTCCCTGATTTGCTGGAGATTTCCAATATTTTTTGAGAAGGATGTTTGCACAAATATTGTTCATGTAAGCTGTTAATACACTTTTGCTTTTGAGAAACAGAAAATCCAGGAAAAAACACAAACTCTGTTTCAACTTCCGTAAAGTAAGGGGGGATAGTAATTGGTGAAAAAACAGGTCGTTTAGCCATAATAATCTCCTTTAAGTCTGCCAGTAACGCCAATCTTCTCTAGGGTAGAACCAATAGGTATTGACACTTGCTCTTATTTCATTAGGGATACAAGCACAGTATTTGCGTAATGCCTTATTATTTGAGAAATATACCTCTTCTATGTATTCAACTGGCACACCGCCAAAAATCAACACTTCTGCCTGAGGATTCGTAGGATACCAATCTTTCAGTTTCATTTCTTGTCGGCTGGGCTTGCCTAGATAATCCTCATATAGCTTTTTTAACGCTCTAGTTCCCATTCGATCTTTTAGGTTAACGGAGTACGATTCTTCGCTTCCTGCATTTGTCACACAGAAAGCGCAATCATAATCTAAAAGAATACGGGCATCCAGTTTTATTACAGCCCAATCGACATCCGGGTTCTCCGTCCGTAAGCTATAAAACATTTTGTAGTTTGGAAACTCAAGTGATGCACACAATGCGTCTTCACAACCATCGTAACGATAGCGGTCGTTGAACTCTGCATCTATTTCATTATCAAGCAGGCTTTCCTTCGGTAACAGCCCATACTGAAAAATATTCTGAAGATTATTTGCACGCGTGAAATGGAAAAGTGTATCTATTCGACGACTTCTCATAAATTCCTTCATCGAGAAAGCCTCCCTTCAAAGTATCTTTATATTAAGTATATACCATTTGAGCCCTAATAACAATATAAGGAATCTGATGAAACTGATTATCGCAGAAAACCCAAGCGTGGCAAAATCTATCGCATCGGCTCTGGATACTTCATCCAGGGCCGATGGCTTTTATGAGGGCAGCGACCTTCTCGTATAGGTGAGCAGAGGGATCTTGCCCCTCTGCTCACCGTGGGTCTCACGTTCGTGACGTTGGAGCTAAATCTCCGTAAAAGCGGGGACCTTCGTTTTTCGTGCAAGTGAACCCTCTGTGCTCGAAATTTACACTGCCCATATTACAGCTCCAAAGTCAAACCTCCCCGCGCATAAAAAGGTCGCCATCTCAGTGAGCAGCACCTGAGATGGCGGTCTTTTATACGTGGCTACGTTCTACGCTTACCTATTTTTTATGCGCGTCTATGCGCAGGCAGATTTTACGCTTACTACTACACTACTGACTCAACCTTGCTGTTGACAATTGTATAAACCTTTCCCCCAGCATTAATGGTGCCATTATATGCAAACGTGATATGGCCTAATTCTACATACCAGATACCCCACTCATTTTCGGCAAAACCTGTATACCCAAAGTTAATCTGGCCGTTCTCTACATACCACCAGCCCCATTCGTTCTCCGCAAGACCCGTATAGTATATGTTGACCTGACTCTTTTCCACATACCACCAACCTCGGCTGTCCTCTACTAGACCGGTATAACCAAAGGTGAGATACCCATTCTCTACATACCACCAATCTAATCCTCTGTTAACCAGACCGGTATACCCGAAGTTAATCTGACCGTTCTCTACATACCACCAACCATTCTCGTTTTCTACCAACCCCGTATACTCAGTGGCAACCCTGCCGTCTACATAGTAATACCATGTACCGCCTTCCTCTATCAGCCCGTTTTTAACCGGTTCAGGTGTGGTGGTCGGCGTATACGCCTCTGTGGACATCACCAGGTCTGCTTCCGAGTAGAGTGTGTACATCTCCTCGTCGAGGTTATATGTCAAGCCTTCAGCACTATAAGGACTGGTTGTGCTGGACACGCCACATAGAAACAGATTCCACCCACTATCACAGTTGGTAATATCTGCCAGGTAGTTTCTGCCCTCAATTTTTACCACATTCCACATGTGGGGGCCATCGGTGACCCCTGTCACCAAGATGCACTCTACAGCGTTATTCCAGCTGCTCAGATCGCAGAGGTATTTGAACGCCTTGGAATACCCCTCGCAGACTACAGTTGTGTTTGGATCGCCGTCAAAAACATAGATCATCTGCCACGGATCGCTTCCCATAGCCTGCATACCGCTTCCGGAAGCTGCCCCGTAGTTATAGTCTGTTAGGGCACAGATCTCATCCTTGTAGCTTGTCAGCTTGGCGAAGTCGATTTCCGCAGCATGGCTGGTTAAAACATTATTGGCGTTAGCCAGTGCCGTGTTAACTCTGGTCATTCTCTCTCCGTCAAGTGTTATATAAACGGGATAACCACCAATAGTCGTCGTTTTTTCCACACGGTAACCCTTGGCAACCTGAAAGTACATCGTGTTTCCATAGAGACGCACTCCCAGCGTTTTATCATGCCAATACAGATACTGCGGCACATTGAGCAGCAGAGCAGAGTAGATCGCGTTAAAGTTAGCGGACACTGCGCCTTGGTCGATACCGGACCAGTTAATCGTTACCGCGGCCGTATCATTGCCGCCGCTACGTCGTGCGATCGCTTCAACACCGGTCACCAGCTGATTGTAGAATTCTTGGCAGCCATCAGGCAGTACCGCGGCATAATAGGCATCCTGCTGTGCGGTGTTGTAAGGTACAGTTTCCGAATAAGAACCCCCGTTTTCCTGATAGAAATACTCCATCAAAAGGGTGTCGTTATCGGGCAAGGTTACAGATGAAGTGCAGGTGAGCACCAACGGGGCAACCTGATCCTCCTCGGCAACAGGTTCCTCCTCTACGGGATTTTCATCTGTGGGCATCGCCTCATCCGAAGGTTGTCCTTCCTCTGCCTGCGTTTCCCCCGTCACAGATTCCACTTCAGCGGAAGGTTCCTCTGCGGGAGTTCCCTCCCCGGTAGGAGATTCTGCTACAGGGACTTCTTCCACCACAGGTACCCCTTCCTCCACAGGAGTCCCTTCCTCCGCGGGGGTCTGCTCAATGACGGTTTCCTCTGCGGCGTACGCGCTCTCCGCAGGTGCTTCTTCCGCAAACACCTGTACCGGCAGCAGCGTCAGAAGCAGAGTGAGTGTTGCAAAAATGCTGATAAGCCTCTGTTTCATGTATTGTGCCCTCCTCTCTGTTCACAAATTCTGTTTTGCCTTTTCTTATTATAGAAAACACTCGGTACGTTTCTCGGCTTTCTTGTAACCGCTAGTAGGTTTTTTACCTTTTAAATTTTGACACGTTTTGCATGTCGTATATAGTCCCACATTCGGCAGCCTACTAACGGAACAAAGAATCCCGCAACTACATAGAAAAACCTCAAATTTGATAAGCTCGGCGGAAAGTAGCGGTAAAACACATCCGTTTGAAACGCCGAAACATCAAACATACCTATCCCAAGAATGCTATCACTCCACCAGAACAGTAAATTTAGGAGTGTAAAACCCAAAAATTGGTGCATCATAATACTAAATGTGTGTTCAGACACATAAGAAACCAGCTTGCTTTTTCCGATACTTCTTGCCAAAATCTTTGCGATTCTCAAAGAGAATGCAATCCCCGTAAAGGCTGCAAGAATTGTCGTTATTGGTCCGTTTGTGAACTCGCTATTGTAAATTCCTGCGAAAAGACCGCGATCCTTGCAAAAAAGCCAAATAACACTCTGGATCGTCAAGACAATCCCAAAGTAGATACCTGAAGAAAGAGTGTCACGTTTTTCCAACAGTACACGATAGATCGTTCCAACCTGCAACCACAGTAACATATAAAATGCCCGGGTTGCTTTAATTAGAAAATCGGTTCTATGTAAGTTTTGAGCACAGCACACAGCACACCCTGCAAAAACAAGATAGGTAATTAAAAGCACCCATTCCCTGTTATTAACTCTTTGCAAGAGCAGTCTAAAAAACCAGTTCAATACCTTTACTTCAAAAAGCACAAGCAAAAACCAGCTAGGAGCATTGAACCCAAAGAAAACATTCCCAACGGTAAATGGGCGAACCAAAAAACGATACCAAAACTCGTCCGCATGGCACCATAGAATTCCAAATGTAGACGAAAAAGCCATTGCCACAAGTCCATAAAGGAAATTCCACACAAAAAACGGAATAATTAGATGCCGAATTTGTTTTACCAAAAAATTTTTTGTACCGTGGATGCAAACCGCGCTGGTATTAAAAAAGTAGCCAGATATGAATACAAACAGAGGCATATGGTATGCGTCGTAAGGAAAAAGCCAGTCAAGTGTTGCCCACGTAACGCCTGTATGTCCCATCACTGTAAACAACATAGCCAATGCTGAAAGAACCGCAAACTCTATGTTGCGCCCTGTGTTTTCGCAGGGTGGAGAAAATTTGTCGTCCTTCACAAAACCGCCCCTTCTTGTCAGTGTCTTAATATAAAACGGATCACCTTTGCGTTGGACATAAGCTGCGCCCATAGGAGTCCTACCGCAAATGGTTAATGCCACACAGATACTTGTAGAACATGCTCATCATCAGGTGGTCGAAGATCATGTGGATGTCCTCGGTGACCTGCATGCTCATCACCGGCGCGTGCAGCGAGATGTCGCACAGCTCCTTGAGTTTGCCGCCGGTATAGCCGGTGATGCCGATGACCTTGCACCCCTGGGACTTGGCGTATTCCACGGCGTTGAGCACGTTTTTGGAGTTGCCGCTGCCGGAGATAGCCACCAGCACGTCGTTGGGCCCCAAGTTGCCCCGGAGCTGGAAGCGGAATATCTCTTCATAGCCAATGTCGTTGGCAATGGCCAGCATGGTGGCCACGTTGTCGTTGAGACAGTGGAATCGGAATGGCACCTCGATGTACTCGGAAACGCCCTTGTTGAAGTCGTTCTGGAAGTGGGAGGCGGTGGCGGCACTGCCGCCGTTGCCGCAGATGTAAATGCGTCCCTTCTTCAGCCGTGTCTCGTCCAGAAAGTTCAGGCACTCGTTGATAGCGTCCACGTCCAGCTGCCCCAGGATCTGCTGCTCCAGCGCGATGTACTCGCGAATATCCTTTGTATAGTCCATAATCAACCTCCGATGATCTGTTTCACGACGTCCAGCAGATCTGCGCCGATGCGCTGGGGCTGCACATCATATTTTCCGTCTTTTCCGGCCTCACCCGTGAGGACGAGGGCTGTATGGGTGCCGGCGTTGAGGCCGGTCTGTATATCCACGGTGGTGTCACCCACCATCCACGACTGCGATAGATCGATGTTGTATGCCGCTGCGCAGGCGGTGAGCATACCGGTGTCCGGCTTGCGGCAGCGGCAGGGGATCTTGTAGGCGGGATTCTCCTCTGGATAGCCCTTGTGGGGGTGGTGGGGGCAGAACACGATGCCGTCCAGATACGCGCCCTCCTGTCCCAGCAGGGTGGCGAGCTTGCGGTGGATCTCCTCCACATCCGCCATGCCGCACATGCCGCGGGCCACCACAGGCTGGTTGGTCACCACGATGGTCAGATAGCCGGAGCGGTTCAGCAGGCGGATGGCCTCCGCCGCACAGGGCTCCAGCTCCAGCTGCTCCGGGCTGGAGATCAGTCCGCGATAGCGGTTCACCGTGCCGTCCCGATCCAGAAAAACGCACTTCTGCTTCTTCTCTAAGTTGCGAGCCGACACCACGCCGGTCTCCAACTCCGCGGCGGCAGCGGCGATGCGCTCCGGCGTACCCACGTCCTTGATGTACTCCGGGGACATATAGGCATACACGGCACCGCCCTGCCGGGCCAGCGGCCAGAGCACTTGCTTTTCAAGGTCGGTCTTTTCACCGCGTGGAATGCGGCTGCACAGCCGCCTGTTCACCATATAGAAGCCGGCGTTGACGCAGTTGTCGTACCAGTCCGTCCGCTCCTCCGTCTTGGGAAGGAAGCCGCATACCCGCTGATCCTCGTCCCGCAGGACAATGTCCGAGTCGAAGGGATGGGAGTTGGGATGGACAAACAGCGTGGCCTCCGCCCGCTTCTCCCGGTGGAACGCCAGCATCCGGGGAATGCTGATGTCGAAAATAGTGTCACCGAACACCAGCAGGAAGTCCTCCTCCAGCCGGTCGGTAATCTCCGCCAGCGCACCGGCGGTGCCGAGGGGCTGTTCCTCCCGGTAATAGCCGATGTGGACGCCGAAAGCGGCGCCGTCCCCGAAAAAGGTTTCGATCTTCTCGCCCAAGTAGCCGGTGATGAGGAGGATGTCCGTCACACCGCTGCGCCGCAGGCACTCGATCTGCCACTGCAGGATGGGCTTGCCGGCGATGGGTGCCATGGGTTTGGGAATCTCATCGTTGGTGATGGCGCGCAGGCGGGTACCCTTGCCGCCGGCCATAATGACCGCCTGCATCACAGAACGGCCTCCACCGTCTTGGCAACGGCCTCGTCGCTGGTCATGGAGGTGCTCCAGCCAGCGGCGTGGATCTTATCCAGGTTGTAGGCGAACACGGGGACGTCACCCTTCCAGCCACCCCGGCCGCCGGTATACTCAAAGGGGATGCCGGTCAGTCCCATCTTCTCACAGACGATCTCCGCGATGCGCTTGACGGAGGACTGGGTCTCCACGCCTACGTTGTACAGCGTTACACCCTTGCCTGCGTCCTTGAAGTGCATGATGGCGTCCACCAGATCCAGCACATAGATATACGGTTTGGTCTGGGTACCGTCGCCCAGGATCCGCAGGTGGGAGGGATCGTCCTTCAGCCGCTTGACGAAGTCGAAGATGACGCCGTGGGTCAGCCGGGGGCCGATGACGTTGGGGAACCGGAACACCAGCACCTCCAGGTCGTTCATATAGGCGTAGGCGGAGATGGCGACCTCGGAGCCCAGCTTGCAGCCGCCGTAGTAGGAGATGGGGCGCAGTGCCACGGCATCCTCCGACACCTCGCGGCCCATCTGCTCGCCGTAGACGGCGGAGGTGGACGCGAAGAACAGCTTTTTCACGCCGTTGAGCCGCATGGCCTCCAGCAGAGAGAACGTAGTGGAGTAGGTGTTGTGGTATTCGATGACCGGGTCGTTGGCACTGGCCTGGATGTCGGAATTGGCGGCCAGATGGAACACATAGTCCACCTGCTCGGCGCGGAAGATATCGTTGACGGCGGCGAAGTCCGCCAGATCCTGCTCATACAGCTTGAAGTGCGGGTTGCCCTGCAGATGGGCGATGTTGGCCTTTGTGCCAATGAAATAGTTGTCCACGCAGACAACATCATTCCCTTCTGATAGAAGAGCATCAATCAAATGGCTGCCGATAAATCCGGCGCCGCCGGCTACTAACGCTTTCATAAATTACCTCCTTGTCAAAATATGCTGCTTTAATGTGAGAAGTCTTTTTTGCTGTCCAACACAGCAGTCGTAGTGAGCACAAAAACAACTGCTAAGGTGGAAGCCACAACAAGCCGCGCCAAACAGTAAGTGGGCGAGGTCAGTCGTTTGTCGCTATATTCAAAATATTCCAAACCGCGGGGCAGAATCGTTAAAAGAACCGCAACGATGTATAATTACATCACACTTATGTATCTTTGCGCATGATTTTGTTTAATCTATGAATTACTACGCAATGCAAACTATTCTTTCGGGGCGCGCTTCTCTCGACATCCCCTCAACGCCTCTGCACTCATACTTTACACGTTTAGTCGCTTACTCAACTCAAAGCTTTCGCGTAGAATGCGATCCATGTTCCAATACTCAAAATTACCAAAACGACCATTTAGAATAATTCCAGCACTCTGATAAAAGCTGCGGATTTTCTCCATATTGCGCGTGTGGTTCAAATCATAAATCACATAGGCATACTCGTACTTTGTAATATCAATAAAAGACACATCTTCTGCCCGTTTAGCAAACCCAATATCCACCATACCTTGAGCAACATTCTGTCGGAACACATCCTCCGACATTAGATCGACCTGATCATTGGCGCGGTAGGTAACTTCCACCATAAAGGTTGCTTCTCCCTTGTGATGATAGGCGTCCCCCAAGAAATCCATCTTTGAAATACGGTGAAATATCACATTTTTGTCTGGAATCATATACGCGTAATTCTCCCCGCATAGATCATAGGGAGTCTTTATAAAGGAGATAGTGATTGAGTTGTATCGCAAATCATTTACACAGTGTTTCAATTCAGTTGTAGCTGCTGCGTATGCCGCGGTTAGCTGCTGAACTGGTATTGTCGAGATTATCAGATCGGCCACATAACGACTCCCGTCCTTTGTACTCACAGAATATCTGCCATCGACCTTTTCGACACGAATTACCTCACTACCACATTTCACTGCACACTTGCTGGAATCCAAATGTTTTAGGAATCCATTAGGAACTGCCTCAATCCCACCATTTGCCGGATAACTGAAATAAAGCTGATGCACATAGCCATCTACAGTTTCGCCAGCGGCACTGCGCCGGATTTCCTCCTGCGTGGGTTTGGGAATACGATCCACCATAGAGGTATTCATAAAAGCAGGGTCATATTTCCAAATCTTTTCGTTATAAGGTCTGAGATAGCAGTTTGTAATTCCTTCACCAAATGTCTTTAGGAAAAACTGAATCATATTAGATGCTTCATAATCTTCATACGGATTATGATTAAAAGCATTGATACAGTAATTCAAATCTTCCTCCGGCAGCTTGGACAAGTCGTTCTCAAAGGGATATTGAACCTGTTTTCCTTTGTAGAGAATTTTATTGCTTCTCTTCAAATCATTCTTTTCATCCAGAACAGACAACATTAAGTTCAGCATTTCCTTGTCTTTGCTGAATAAAATGTGGGGTCCGACATCATAAATATAGCCGTCTTTATGGATAGATCGGCACAATCCTCCCGGCGTTTCCTCTTTCTCAAGGATTGTGATGTCATTGTACTTTTCATATTGTTGCAGGAAATATGCTGTGCTGATACCGGATAGCCCGGCACCTAAAATCAATGTTTTCATATCAATCCCAATCCTTTTCACCGACATACACGATTTTTGTACCGCCATTTTCCATTTCAAACGGCAACTCAACCAAATCGCTCAAGGCTGCACGCAGACGTTTTTGATGTTCCTTTGGGCAATAAAACAGCAAAAAACCGCCACCTCCCGCACCTAATAGCTTTCCACCTAACGCACCGCTTTCCATGGCAATGCGATAATATTTTTCCACTATGTCATTCGATATCTTACTGGCAAGTTGACGCTTCAACTCCCAGTTTTCGTTCAAAATTCGTCCAAAACCGTTTAAATCATCTTCAAGCAGTGCATCACGCATCTCATACGCCAACTGCGTCATCTTTACAAGGTTTTGAAATTTTTCGTCTTCACTTGCAACATTTTTGTTCTGCTCTTTGAGGATTTCGCCCGCAGAGTGCGTTAGTCCTGTGTAAAAAAGCAGCAAGTTCTCGTCCAGAGCTTTCATCGTTGATCTTTTGACCGGAAGTGGCTGCACATCCACAGTTTCATCCGGCAAGAAGCGAATAAACTTTAGACCTCCCACTGCAGTCCCATATTGATCCTGCTTCCCGATTGGTTCGCCCAACTTCTCAATTTCCAATTCGCACGCCTCACGAGCAATCCGCTCCTGGGAGCAGTATTTACCTTTAAAGGCATGAATTGCATGAATCAACCCTACGGTATACGCACTAGATGTAGAGAGCCCCGTACCGGAAGGAATATCTGCGGTACTTACAATCTCAACGCCGTCCAAACCGTGATCCAACAAAAGCTGTCTGGCAATTGGGTGTTGGATATGTCGAATATTATCAACAGTCTCTGTCTTGTTGTATTTCACTACCGTTTCTTTGCGATTAAATGTTGGGTGGATTACAACGTACATATATTTATTGATAGAAGTGGAAAGTACGCAGCCTTCGTGCTTCCGATAAAAAGATGGCAGATCACTTCCTCCGCCAGCAAAGCTGACGCGGAAGGGCGTTCGTGTAATAATCATCGTATTCTCCCCTTACAACGTCTTCGTAAATAGTCATTTTTTCTACTTGTGCCGACAACAAAAATATAGCTGTGGATATTATGGTGCACGCATATCTTTATCGCTCAAACAGCATTAGATTCTCCCTGTACCAAGGAAGAATTTTCATGTCGTTCTGAAAGCGATTTCTGACTTCATGAAGTTTAAACCCTCGCGCCATAAACTTTTCTATCCAATATTCTCGAGGTTGCTCATTGATATGACAATCACCACCTTGCCCGGGATGAGCCGCAGAAAACAAAATCGTGTCTGCACTATCACACAGAGTATCAATATACGTATCTGCCGCACTCTCGGAAAGGTGTTCCCCCACCTCCAAAGACATTGCCAGCTCATATCTGCGGTCAAGTACAATCTTATTCTCCAAATCTGCAGGCATAAAGTTTTCCTCAGGAATTAACAAAAGTGCTCTTGGTACATAGTCACCATCAATGCCAAATATTTCCTTTGCTCCTAATGCTTTTGCTACCCATAGCCATGTACCAGTACCACAGCCAAAGTCAATTACGCTCTGATGCGGTAGCTCTTTGAACAATGTCCCCAAAATATGCTGCGCAGAGATGATGGAGCCGTAGCGATTATTCAGATAAAATGCACTATCATACAGCGGAGAACTTCCAATCGTATTTTCGATTTTTTCGCGCTTCAGTTCAAACAGAAAATTCCACATAAGCGAATCCGCACTTTGATGCGCAAATAATTCAACGTCTTTCACCTTATCTCGTGTGCTCCACAACACATCGCCCTGATCCAAGACTTTCTGCCTAATTGTCGCAACTGCATCATAAATATCTTCGTCACGTGATTTCACTTTCCAGAGTATATCTCCCTGATCAATAATTGCCTGCTTTATTGTGGAAATCATGTCATAGGTATCTCCTTCGTGCAGACTGTACTCTTGCAACACTTCACCGCTTCTCTCTATCCGCTGCCCGATAACGGTCAGTGCGTCGAATAACTTCTCACTTCGTATGACAAGAGTTCTTATGGTATCAGCTTCTACTGCAATCTCCTCCGACAATCTTTCAATGCCGGGCTTCAAGGACTCAATCAAGCAAGTATTCTTTTCCAGTTGCTCCTGCAACTGTTGCTTCACCCCGCTTGCTTCCTGAATCGCTTGTCGTAGCTCTGTGGTGCATTCTCTTACTTGCCACTGTGTATCACCTGCCGTTTCGTTTACCCGCAAAAGCAACGAAGATAACTGATTTTCAAATTTAAAGACAACGTCGCTCATCAGTTTGTTGGTAATTTTTCTTGCAACTCGGGCAAACGGACGCAAAAATCTTTTTAAAGCACGCTTGAAAAGGGATCCCTTTTCAACAGCTTGTTCTTTAGGCCCTAAAATATCACCAGTATCCTCTGAATTCAATTCAGGACTCTCAAGTAACATTTTCCATTTCTTCAATTCTTCTAAGAACCGATTCCATTCCCAACTTTCAAAGAACCCTTTGTCGATTTCCCCGCTAGCAAGTGCCTCCGAGAATTCTTTTGCCGCCAGTTTTTGTACTTTCTGTTTATCATCTGCATCAGCCATATCAATAGTCCACAGATATGAGAAAAACTTTCTGTAATTGTAACTTGCCAGTGCGCGGTTACCGATTAATGGGTGCTTATCAAGATACTCTCGATTCAGGTGCCACTCCTTGAGAGATTTTTCCACCAACTTAGCTGAATCATAGTGTACCGAAGATCCTGGGTTGTCTTGACGCCATTTGTAAAAAGCCTTATTCACAAAGTAGACACGATTTGCGTAATACAGCGTCTTTAGATAAAAACCGACATCTTGGTAAGAACCCCCAGGTGTTTCGTTGTGTTGAATATCGTGCTCTCGAAGGAACGCCGTTTTATAAATTCCACTCCACGTTCGAAGTCCACTTTTATAAGGACGATAATCGGTTTGAGGATTCAGAACTGTGTTGTAAAACTCTCCACCATAAATAATAGATTCTCGCTGCAATTGCTTTCCCTTTGGCATGTTAGAATAGTAGTAATAAATATCGCCGCGAATCCAATCTAAATCATTTTCCTTTGCAAGATCATACAGCACTTCGTACGTATCCGGTTCTATTGCGTCATCTGATTCCACAATCCCGATATATTCTCCTCTCGCCATCGCCATGCAATCGTTCATGGATTGACCATATCCAGAACGTTCTTTCGTGATATAATTGATACGCGAATCCTTCTGTGCGTACTCCTGAATGATTTCCAGCGATCCATCGGTTGAGCCACCATCTCCGCAAATAACCTCTATATCCGTTAGAGTCTGCGCCAAGATGCTGTCAAGGCACTCTCTCAGATAGGTTTTTACATTAAAAACCGGGACGATTACACTAACTTTAGGCGTTGACATTGACATTTCCTCACAATAAATGATTTTTGATTTTCTTAAAAAATAAGCGTACCGTATACAGGAACCCATGCTCACGGAGGCAACAAAGACCTCCGCGAATTTTTCTTATAAAGAATGGAGATTGCTTTATGCCAGTCGCAGTATTCGTCGGCACACGTGTTTCAAGAATCTTCATTTGAGTCTTGAGCATTCGGTTTTCATCTATTAGGACTTGGCATCCGTTTGGATGCATAATCCGCCACAGCGGCTCAATAACGTATGGCGGTGAAAAAACGGTTTCTCCGTAGCGCAAAGGCATATCGCAAAGAGAACGGTGAATCATCGTCTCTATATACCAGTGTTCATCCGGAGGATTCTTCTCCACCTCGCGAATCACTTCAGCATCAATTTCTTTGTTTGCAGCAACCAAACGTGTTAGCAATTCATAGTCTCCAGCTAAGATATTCTTCTCAAAAATACCTCCATATTCATAATTGATTCGTTGCAATGTAAGCCAGTGGAGTTCTTTCAGTCCTTCTTCTCGAGTAAGCTGAAGTTGATCAATAAGTGCCAATATAGCATCGTTAGCACGTTCCATACCCCAATCATAGGCCGGACCACACCGATACCGATATAGTTCAACTGGCACAACACAAAATACATCAGCTTGCAACATAGCGCGAATAAAAAAATGTGTATCATCGTATGCCTTAACCTCAGCAAATCGCGCGTCGCTATGGAGGATCATTTCCCTGTCATAAAGATAGCTATGAAAGTGGTAATCGTATTGGCGCTCCCGATACCTTAGATGAACGGCAGAGGTTCGGTTTTTGCAATCATTTCTGTGAAGTGGCTCTCGCTCTATGCGTCCATCCATGAACAATACGGAACGGAGGGCACCACAAACCTTAACCGCCTCAGTTTCGCACGCTTGGTACATTCTCCGAATAGCAGTGCTATCCACATAATAGTCATCCGCATCTAAGAACGTGATATACTTGCCGTGTGCGTTTTCGATGCCGTAATTCTTTGCCGCACCGATACCTGGACGCTCTTGAAAAATAAGACGAACACGCGAATCTTTTTCCATAAAATCACGAATAATTCTTAATGTGTCGTCCGTCGAGTTTCCATCTACACACAAAATTTCCAGATTACCGATATCCTGTACAAGAGCACTTTCAATACTCTCTCTAATGTATTCCTCCGCATTATAAGTCGTCATGATAACCGAAACAAAAGGATATTCCTTTGCATCAGTAAATAGAATGTTAGTATCCAACAAATCGCCTCCCACTTGAACTTCATTCTTGCTACAACCTTGCCTGCCTGCGTAAGCACAACACGGCATAGGTCTTTGGCAATACCCTTGCCCAAGTATCAATCTTTGCTCAAAGATTGCAAACATATCTACGCATTCACATATTTTCTATCAACATATAAAAATCTGCTTTTTTGATTATTCCCACTCGCCGAATACCGGCTACCCCTTCAGGACGGATTTTATCTTCCAATATTTCCGGCGAAATCCTCGGTAGTTCTTGCAAAAGCCGCGCAGCTTCTGCAGAAGAATCTGCGATCTTCTCTTTTTCGCAAAAATCTGACGTATATCTGTAATAGATTTTTCTTCAAGCTCAAACGGAGCGTTATAACGTAATGCCACCCACTCAGCACGTAGTGTGCAAGCTAATTCCTGTTCACCGCAAAACTGCACGACTTGATTCCTTTGGTAAATAAGTGATAGGATACTCATCAAGTCACTCCATGCACTTTTTCGCTCTTTTTTTGTAATTCCTTGCCGCGCATCAAAAAATGGATTCGTCCAGCCAGAAAAATAGCGCATTTGTGTTGGAGATAAAGCAATCCCAAAATATCGTTCTATTGTTTTTGCAACAATCTCACCCTGCTGGAAAACTAACTGGTCTTTTTTTGCAGTTGTGATGCTGCAATCATGTTCTCGATAGTATCCCAACACCTCCGGCATGTTTGTAATCTCGCCGTATCCTATGGCACGGCTCCATAGCTCAAAATCTTCTGCCGCATAATTTGGGTCGTAGAACAGGTTGTTTTCACAAAAAACCTGTTTCCTTAGCATTACTGTCGAGTGGCAAAGATCACACCGAAACAACAAATTTGTACGGCACTGTTCGGCAGATGAAGGAGGCTTATGTAAATATGTACTTCGATCAAAATACTGCTGCCATCCCCCGCAAACAATCACATTAGGGTGCTCGTCCATATAGGCTATCTGTTTCATCAAACGATCTGGTGTCATCAAATCATCTGCGTCAATTCTGGCAATATACTCTCCTGCTGCTCGTAGCATTCCAAAATTCAAAGCTTCTGCCAACCCCTTATGAGGTCCTTCCAACACCTTAATGCGTGAATCATGCAGCCTGTGAATAATTTCTATCGTGTTATCCGTCGAGCCGTCATCAACAATCAGTAGTTCATAGTCGCAAAACGTCTGTGCAAAGACACTCTCTATCGTTTCCTGTAGGTACTTTCCTGCTTGATGCGTCGGCAGCAGTACGGTTACTCTTGGCGTAGCACTCCCTCCTTACTTTTCTCGATGTTCTACTCTTCTCTTAATTTGTTTAAAACCCCATAAGACTTTTGACACTTTACTTACCCCAATAACTTGTACGCAAAATGCTCCGCATCGTACGGCACAATCTGTCGCCGGACTAAGAACTTCTTTGAATTTGCAGAACGCGTCTACTGCCAACTTCTTTTGTTGTGGATCCACCTCTTGAACTAATGCCATATTGAGTAGATATTCAAACTGAAAACTCGTGATTAGCGGTGCAAAACATGCGGTTCTTTCATCTCTTAAGCGTTGAACACAGTTTTCTAATACCGATACCGTGCTCTGGATTCGAGCCAGCGAAACACGGTTCATTAACGAGCCTCGGCGATTCATTCGATAGTGGTAGTATGGGATCTCTTTTGTCTGAACACGCGGGTTCAATATCAATAATCTTGTAATAAAGTCAATATCTTCCGCATAGGAGTTTTCTATAAAAAACAGTTCGTTATTCACTAAAAACTCACGTCTGTATGCGTTTTTCCAGACATTCCAAAAACAGCTATGCTTCGGTAACAGTTTTACGAGTCCATCCACCGTGCTAACTTGATTCATCCCGATCTGAGAAACCAATTTATGGCGACCTCTACTCCCAAAGCACTTATAGTAATCTGTCAACCATACATCTGCAGAATATTCATCTTCTCGTATTTGCTGCAGCAGTTCAGCCAAAGCAATGGAATCCACAAAATCATCGCCATCTATGAATAAGACGACTTCTCCCTCCGCCGCTTTCAATCCGCAGTTTCTAGCATTAGATAGGCCAATTCCGTTTTGTCCGATAATCCGTATTTGTGGATGATTCTTCTGAAATTCAGCTGCGATTTTGCAACTCCTATCCGTAGATGGACCTTGTACAAGCAAAACTTCGTCCTCTTTTTTTAGTGCAGGTACCAGTGAAGAAAGGCAGCTTTCCAAATAATCTTCCACATTAAAAACAGGAACAATTATGCTAACTTTCATGCTACGCTCCACTTTGCTTCGTTTGTGGTTACATCTACCATATAAACTTCCCTCTACCGCATTCTCTCATTTGCTGTACCCATCGCACACCTCTTGTGTTTCGCCGTACATTTTCACTTCTCCGCTGTCCAGCCACAGAACATGGTCGCACATCTCCCGGATCTGACTGAGGCTGTGGCTCACGAACAGCACCGTGGTGCCGCCGCTCATCAGCTCCATCATCCGCGCACGGCTCTTGGACTGGAACGACTCATCGCCCACGGACAGTATTTCATCTACAATGAGGATCTGCGGATTCACCACCGTCGCCACCGAGAACGCCAGCCGCGCCATCATGCCGCTGGAGTAATTCCGAATGGGTACGTCAATGAAGTCCCCCAACTCGGAAAACGCGTGTATCTCGTCGAATTTCTCCTTTAGGAATTCCTCCGTGTAGCCCAAGATCGCGCCGTTCAGAAACACGTTCTCCCGTCCCGTCAGGTCGGGGTCAAAGCCCGAGCCCAGCTCCAGCATGGGTACGATGTTCCCGTGACACGTCACGCTGCCCCGCGTAGGCTTCAAAATGCCGGAGATACACTTCAGCAGCGTGCTCTTGCCGGAGCCGTTGCGTCCGATGATGCCCAGCACCTCGCCCTTATGCACGTCGAAGCTGACGCCCTTCAGTGCCCAGAACTCGTTTGTCTTGATCTTTCCGCTGATCTTCCGTGTGACGAATTCCTTCAGCGACAGGATCTTGTCATCCGTCAACCGAAAGCGCATCGCCACATCGTGGGCGGAAATGGTAATATCGTTTTGCTCCATACTCCACCTCACAGATACAGCACGAATTTGTCCTGATTCTTCTTAAATACCCATGCGCCTACCACCAACGCCGCAATGGCGTACAGCAGGCACTGTGCGTACATGGTCGGCTCCGGCGACACGCCGTCGATGATGCACGTCCGCACGAAGGTCACGTAGTAGTACAGCGGATTCATCATCACAATGCGCTGGGCTGCCTCCGGCAGTGCGGAGACCGGATAGAAAATAGGCGTCAGGTACATCCAGATGGTGGTCAGCACGCCCCACAAAAACTGAATATCTCGAAAAAACACCATAGCCGCCGACAGCAGCATGCCCAGCCCTAAGCAGAACAGTGCCAAACACACAAAGGCATATAGCGACAGGATATATGCCGGTGCGGGCAGCAGCCCGGAGATCAGTGCCACGGCAATCAGCGGGATCATGGAGATCAGCAGGTTGATGAGGGAGGACTGTATCCGGGTCAGCGGATAGATATACTTGGGCACGTAGACCTTGGTGATAAGGCTGGCATTGCCCACGATGGACGTCAACGCCATGCCGCAGGACTCGGAGAAGTAGGTGAAGATCACGTTGCCGCACAGCAGGTAGACGGGGAAATACGGTATGTCGAAGCGGAATAGATTGGAGAACACCACGTACTGCACCGCCATGTTCAGCAGCGGGTTCAGAAAGCTCCAGAACACGCCCAGCACCGAACGCTTGTACTTCGCCTTGAAGTCACGATCCACCAGCTGCTTGATGAGGAACCGGTACTTCTGCACAGCGACAACGGCCTTCACCAGCGCGCTGGGCTTTCCCTGCTGCCACCGCTTATATGACCAGAAAAGGTACGATGCCAGCAGCAGCCCGAACGCCGCTGCGAACTCCCAATAGTGCAGACCTGTCCAGATATAGTCCTCGCCTCCGGCGGAGAAGCAGAGCGTCCCCGCAGCGGCGGAGCCGTTCAGGTCGAGGGCAAATCCCTCCGTCTGCGGTGCGGAGGTGTTCATCATGGGGGACACCGCGCTGCCGGAGGCGGAATCCGCCCACAGCCGCAGCGTCAGAGGCACACTCACCAGCCCCTCCAAGGGCGTATCGAAGGTCAGCGTGGTCACGCCGCCCTCGGTGATGGTCGCCGCGTCAAAGGTCTGCTGTCCCAGCAGCTCCTCCCCGCGGTACAGAGCCATAGTCACCGTGCCGGTGTTGGCGCGGTAGTACGTGCCCCACTGGACGGACACGCTTTCCAATCGCTGGATCTTCGCGGTGAACGTCTGCTGCACGTACGTTCCCTGCACCAGCTCTATCGTTCCCGCCTCGGCGGCGGGCATGGTCACCTCGCCGCGGGAGCGGCGGAAATGCAGCTGGTCGCCTGCCAGAAAGTAAAACGCGATAATGAGCACCGCGTACACGGCAAAGCAAAGCGCGAACACGCGCTTCAAATCAAAATGCTGCTTATCTTTTGCTAAAGTCATAGTGAGGTTTACCTCTGCGAAATTACTGTGGAATTATTATTACGTATCTAATTTAGGCAAATAAAAATTCCGCTACGGATTCCTAAGTAGTATACCCCAACGCGGACTAAAAGGCAAGTATTTTCACAATTTTTGTAACTATGTTGAGTTTTTCGAGATTTAACCACAGAGCAAACACCCGCATGGAGGAAATCTCCGGGCGAGTCCCACCCCGCGCCGTGCTGGTTTTCACGTTCCAAAAAAAAGATTCGGAAATATAATTCCGTCACTTTACGTCAGACGCAAAAGCACAGGGCAGAGGCAATCGCCCCATGCCCTGTGCTTTCTCCGATCTCCGTGCGGTATTCCCCCTGTCGCGGCTGCTGCCGCGCGCGGTCATTTCCCCCCATATTCATCCAATAGACCTACGCCGCACGGTCGGAATCAATATCAGCGGCAGCCCTTATGCCACCTCTCCCGCCTCCAGCTTTGCGATCTCGCCGCGCAGCGGTTCTATAAACTCTTCGAATTCGTCGCTCTTCAGCATAAGCAGGAGCGATACCAATGGCACGGTGGAGAAGCAGTACACACCTCGTTCCAAATCGCTGTATGCGCGTTCCGTGATGCGGAGCCGTTCCGCCATCTCCGCCTGCGTCAAGCCGCGCTTTTCCCGCAGGGAGCACGCATATTCCGACAGGTACCGCCTTATCACCGATTTGTACAGTTCCACGAGTAAAGACCTCCGTTTCCGACAAATTTTGTGCCACAAGCAGCATAATAAGCTCCTTGAGAGCATCCTCCCATGAAGCGCGCTTCATTTTCCGCCTTGCTTTACGCATATTCTAACGATTTTCTTGTGTTTCTTTGCAGGAAATAAATACGCGTTCATCGTAAAGCTACCCGGAACACCGGAAAATATCATCCCGTGAAGTTCCCCTGCGCGCCCGACCTCCCCCATTATAGTCTCGCGTCCGCCCCTCGTCAACCTCCTCCATCGCCCTATGTGCCGAATGCTTACAGGATCCCGGGATAACGAACAGCCAAGGCGCAAGCAAAGACGCCAGAAACCCGAAGGGTTTCTGGCGTCTTGCAGGTAAGCGGTTCACATCGCCGCAGCCCACGGCAGTATTGGGGGATAGGTGTGCCGCGCTTATACCAGCAGCAGAGACAGCTGGGGGATATAGGTGGTCAGCAGCAATACTGCGATGATGACACCGATGAACGGCCAGATCCACTTGACGATCCGTTCAAACGGAATATGCGCCACAGAGGAGCCCACGAACAGGTTGACGCCGTAGGGCGGGGTGATAAAGCCGATAGCCAGGTTCATGGTCATGACGATACCAAAGTGGACGGGATTGACACCCAGTGCCACCGCCACCGGCAGCAGGATGGGAGCCAGGATGGTACAGCTGGAGATGTTGTCCATAAACATGCCAACCACCAGCAGGAATATGTTCATCAGAAGCAGGATGATGGTCTTGTTATTGCTGATACCCAGAATGAAGGCGGACAGCGTCTCAGGCACCTGCTCCAGCGTCATAACGTAGGCGAAGCTGGTGGACATACCCACAATGAAGGAGGTGGCACCGGCAATCACAACGGTGTCCTTCATACAGTCCACGAATTCCTTCCAGCGGATCTCCTTGTACACAAAGGTACCGATGATGAAGGTATACACGCAGGAAACCGCGGCTGCCTCGGTAGGGGTAAAGTAACCGCCATAAATACCGCCGAGGATGATGACGGGGCTGAGAATAGCCCAGAAGGAGTCGATGAAGGACTTGCCCAGTGCCTTGAAGTTGAACCGGCGGCCGTTGCCCTTCCAGCCGTACTTCTTACTGGTTGCCCAGTTGTATATCATCAGAGCAACGCCCATGAGGAGTCCGGGGATGACGCCGGCCTTGAACATATCACCGATGGAGGTGCCGGTGGCCACGCCGTAGATGACGAAGGGAATGGACGGCGGAATGATGACGCCGATGGTGCCGGCTGCCGCGGACAGTGCCGTGGCATAGCCCTTATCGTAGCCCTTTTCCTCCATCTCCGGGATCATAAAGGAGCCGATGGCGGACACGGTGGCGGGACCGGAGCCGGAGATGGCGGCGAAGAAGCAGGCCACAAGTACGCACACCATGGCCACGCCGCCCTTGAAGTGGCCAACACAGGCCTGGGCCAGGTTTATAAGGCGGGAGGATATCCCGGACTTTTCCATGATGTTGCCGCCCAGGATGAAGAAGGGGATGGCCATGAGGACGGACTTGGTGATGGCGGCGGAGACCAGCTGGGGCACGGTGCCCAGGACCACGTCCAGGGACCTGCCGGAGCCCAGGGCTATCATGGCCGCCACGCTGGACATGCCCAGGCAGGTGGCTATGGGAGCGCCCAGCAACAGCAGCAGGGCGAAGAGACCAAAAAGTACGGCTG